>JYMV01034413.1_pt1 | contig 37924 bp, 43 predicted proteins | sample 338911 | NCBI WGS metagenome assembly JYMV01 (sample SAMN03354496, study PRJNA234377) | hydrothermal vent metagenome | biome: Deep sea; feature: Hydrothermal plumes at the Eastern Lau Spreading Center, Western Pacific Ocean; material: Seawater | place: Tonga | collected 2009 | depth 2000 m m | reverse complement strand
GCTGCCTGAGGGTGGTGTTCGCATCTACCGCTGATTATTGGTTTCCGATCCGCATTTCTGGTGGGTTTTCAACGCTCAAGCCGCTTCCTGAGGTTGCCGATAGCCTATTGAAGAACTAGAGGGAGTTGACTGTGTTCGGACGCAATCTGGTTGCCTTGCTGGCACTTTGCATGAGTTTGTTACTGGTGGCGGCTCAAGCCGCTCCGGTGCCCGACGTACGCGTGGTGGTGGACATTTCCGGCAGCATGAAGAAAAACGACCCGCAAAATCTGCGGGTGCCGGCGGTGCGCCTGTTGGTCAGTCTGTTGCCGCAGGGAACCCAAGCGGGTATCTGGACCTTCGGCGCCTTTACCAACATGTTGGTGAAACACGGGCCGGTTGATGCCCAGTGGAAGAAGGCCGCGACCAAGGCAGCGGGCGATATTAAATCGGTCGCGATGTTCACTAATCTGGAAGAGGCGCTCAAACGCTCGACCCGAGACTGGAAAGAACCCGACCCCGCCACCCGTCGCCACTTGATCGTATTAACCGATGGCATGGTCGACGTGTCTAAAGACGCAAGTGAGAACGAACAGTCGCGCGCCCGCATCATCGATACGCTGATACCGAAGTTAAAAAAATCAGGTGCTCAGGTGCATACCATCGCCTTGTCTGAGTACGCCGATCATGAGTTGATGCAGAAGCTGTCGCTGGCCACCGATGGCTGGAATGAGCAAGTTGCTTCTGCCGATATGCTGCAACGTATTTTTCTGCACTTGTTTGAAAAGGCAGCCCCGCCCGATACGCTGCCTTTGAGCGACAACCGCTTCAAGGTCGATGAAGGTATTCGCGAGGTGACTTTGTTGGTTTTCCGTAAGCCAGGATCAGAAGTTACCCGGTTGGAAGCGCCGAACGGTATCGAGGTTACGCAGGCATCGGGCTATTCTACGTTGCAATGGCATCACGAGGATGCCTTCGACATGATTACGATTCAGGAGCCGATCGAGGGTGAGTGGGAAATCATTGCCGATGTCGATCCCGATAACCGTGCCATGGTGGTGACCGATCTCAAAATTGAGGTCACCGAATTACCGAACAACGTGAGTCTCGGCGAAGAATTTGAGATCGAGACACGTGTGTTAAGGGATGGTGAGGTGGTTACCGAACCTCAGTTTCTGGAGTTGGTCGAGGTCTACGCGGAGCAAATCTCGGCCAATGGCGAGCAATCGAGTTTGCCATTAAAGCTGGTCGAGGGCAGCCCGTCGGGTAAGCAGGGCGTATTTTCCGCAACCATGTCGCAGGCGCTGGTTGCGGGGCACTATGAAGTCATCTTTAGCGTTGATGGCGGAACCTTTCAACGTGAAGTACGGCAGACTGTGCTGGTTCAGCCGATACCCATTACAGTGAAGGTTGATCGTATCGATAGCCCGAGATGGCGGGGTCATCAAGTGTGGTTGAGTAGCGACTTCGAGTTGATTGCCCCAGAGTCGATGAGGTTCGATGTGTCAGCCAGCGATGGCACTGGCGCGCAGTTCGACGTGGCGGTAACAAGCAGTAGTGACAGAGTCTGGGAACTCAATATACCGGACAGCATCGGTCAGGGAGATCTCAACCTGACCATCGACGTTCGTGGGGAAAACGTTCGGGGTCGACCCTTTGAGGTGCGCATGGAGCGTATCGTGCTTGAGCGTGGTGGTCTTGCCGTCGTACCCATCGTCACCAAAGGTGAAGCCGAACCTGCCGCCAAAACACCGCAGGAAGAGCCGATGGAAATGGAAGCGGACACAGAGGCATCCGATGGAGACATGATCGGAATGATTGCGCTGGGTGTGGCCAATCTGCTGTTACTGGGTGGCGCTGGACTTGGCTTCTGGATGTGGCGCAAGGGACAAAAAGAAACCGATTTCGGGCTTGAGGAGAGTGTAGCGACATGATGCAGATCAGTACAATGATGTTTATCGTATTGATCGAAATACTGGTCGTGCTGTTGGTGACGACCGGGATACTGCTGGCGCTATCGATGGTACGCAAGCGTCGAGATATGAAGGCCGCAGCCGCACTCGCTGCGAAGTTCAAGAAGGGCTCGGTGGCTGCGGAGTCTGAGCTGGCGTCGGTGTTATCGGAATATCCCGAGGTTGAAGGCGAGACCATCGTGTCAAACGCAAAGGCGTTTATGGCGCTTGAGGCAGCGTTCTATCAGAAATTTCTCCAGGTCTATGTGGGCCGTAACGCCGCCGAATTTTCCCGTTTGGACCGTGCGGTAGGAAGTATTCGTATGGCCTATCAGGAGTACCTCAAGGCATCTTCGGCGCATATCGGAGCGGAGGGTGTGCCCGTCGCTGCGGATGCGTCGGCTTCAGCTCCGGCAACCGATCAGTCTGCTGAGATTGATCGGTTGAAGTCGGAGAACCAACGGTTGAGTGATGAAATTAGCGTCACCATGGATACGATGGGACGAATGCTGGGTGAATATACCCAACTGTATTCGAACCAGGATGGCGAGGGCATGGTCACCATGGATGCCATTTTGGCGTTTGCTCGAGGTGAAGAACAGACTGATGCTGGCAGGGTCATGGCAACGCCGGTTGATCCCACCGATGTCGATGACGATATCGAGATTGAGGTGACGCCAACGGCGAGCGATGAAGATATTGCGAACATGTTGGCAGAAGCAGGGGCAGGGGCGGCACCCGAACCTGTAACAGAGCCGCAGGCCGAGGTTCAGGATGATGCCATGGATGAGCTTAATGACAAATCTGGATGCGGTGGAGGCGTTACTGGGTGACGTGGCCGAGCAGGTCGCTCCGGAGCCAAAGAAGGAGGGGGTTGAAAAACTCAAAGAAGATTTGCAAGCAACCGGAACCGATTCCAATATTGAATGATTCTAATACCGGTTTGTTAAGGACAAAAAAAACCCGGCGCAAGCCGGGTTTTTTTATTGGGTTTTGATACTTACTTTCTGGCGGATGGCGAATTAATTGCGATGCCATTGTTCATGTGGGTCATAAAGTATTCCAGATTACGATACTCTTCACCCTGAGGTTTGAACGGTTTTGCTCGTACCTGCTTGTTGCAACCCTTATAGCGACGGTGCAAGGTTCCCTGACCACCCCACTTCGAACGATACACCGGAAAACCGGTGGTATGTCCCAAGGCCGGGCTAAGCACGTCCGTACGCAGATGTCTGCCGGACTGTTGCATGTGGCAGTGCGAGCAGGACATGTTCAACTGACCGCGCCGGGCAAAGTAAAACTGTTTGCCATCTTCATAGGCCGCCAACGCCGCCGCATTGGGAATCCCAACATTGGTGACTTGACCACGAGATTCATAACCGATGTAGGACAGCAGTTTGTTGATTGAACCCTTGGCGTACTTGAGGGGTTTTTCACCGTTGGCTGTTCGACAGTTGTTGACCGCCAAGGGCAGCGTCATCACCATGCCCTTGCCATCGTCCCAGTGTGGGTATTTGCCCATGATGGCAGGGCCATCGGGGAAGCAGCTAGAGTAGCTCTTGCCATTGGCAAAGGCTTTATTCCACATGGCCTCACCGTCTTCAATCGACGGTTCGTAAGGTGGAAACTCTTCAATCGCTTCCCAGCTGTCACGGGAGACCTGATCAATGGAATAGACGCCATTGGCGAACTCCTCCAGTGGGACACCGGGGAATCGCTTCATAAAGAAATCCCGATAGGTTTGTACATCCTCGGCGGGTGTTGCCTGCGCGGTCATGGGTAGAGTTCCCAGAATGCCAAGCAGTGCTGTTATTAGTAAAGACTGTTTCATCTGACACCTTCCTCCTAAATCATTTAATTGGGCACAGTCGGTTGATCTATGTTATTTGACTTTCGCTTCTGCAGACTCGCTGTTGCCCTGGTTATCAACCCAGTTAATCTTCAGAGAATCTCCTGAAGCTGCGCCATTGAGTTTGAAAGACATGTAAGGGTTTTTGGACACGCCGCCACCCCAGTGTGCGGTGAGCACGGTTGTCCCATTCAGATCGGCAGTGACCTCCTGAATAAAATGAGCCGGAATCAGCTTGCCGGTTTTTTTGTTCTTGCGTGACCCGGTTTCCATCGGATGCGTCATCAGACATTTAACTGTCGTTACGCCTGATTTGTTTTTGGCGCGAATCTTGATGCTTGCCATGATAGTAATTCCTTAAATTTTTGAAAAGGATGGATTAACCGCCACAGCCACCGATGGTGACCTTAACGCCCTTGCGGTTACTGTGCAGCGAGCCGCCCGATTTCACGACCGCAACAATATCGCCCGTTTTGCCCATTTTGATGCGGGTAGAAACAAACCCGGCAGCGCCGGCGCCTAGATCAAACGATGCCGCCAGCGGCGAAGGATTGGCACTGGCTAGAATAGAAATCGAGGTGACGTCTGCCAGCGTGGTGGAGACCGTTACCGGAACCACCGCACCGTTCTCGGCGATGTCGGGAGCCTTGATCTTGATTGCATCGCTGGGGCTGGTCGAGTCGGAACCGAGGGTACCCATTAATGCTTCCGGTACCGACTTGGCACCAAATCCCTCTTTTGGCCACGCGGCCAACACGGCTTGCGGGGTAAGTGCGGCTGCACTCGCAATCAATGCTCCCTTGAGCATGGTTCTGCGTTTCATGTTCATCATGCGTGAACTCCTAGATATGGTAGAAATAAAAAATAATGCAGTGATTTAAAGTGTGTACATGTAATCGATAATGCTGTCGATCTGCGCATCACTCAATGCCTTGTGACGGCCAAACGGAATCATGATGCTTTCCGGGTTGGCAGCGGTGGCGTCATAGATCTGGGCACGAAGTTTGGCGCGATCGGGAAAGCGAGCCTTCATGGCAATCAGCGGTGGACCGATATCACCCGGGCTGATACCACCCTCGATCATGTGACAGGCAAGACAATTGCCTTGCTTGCGATCAAACGCGAGTTTTTTACCTTCTTCGACAGAACTTGCAATAGCGGATGCAGATACGAGTGCCATCCCCGCTATGATTATTGCCAGTGAGCTTTTCAGGATGGTATTGCTTGCGGCTTTCCGCATGATCTCCTCCTTATGGGACACGAATTTTAGTTTGTAGATGGGCATACGGCCCATTATTGTTATTTCGATTTTGAAGCAAACAAAAACTGTTTTAATAAAAACTGTTTTTGTTTAGCGGCAAAAATGTATCTGACTAAAGTCAATGGTCAGAGGGCTTAAGTGACTGGATGAGTTTATGTTCTGACTTCGTTAAGGATAATCAAAGTGTGAGTAAATACAAGCAGTTTTTATGAAAAGTGTTGGGCGCGCTTATTCGTGTTCTTTTTCTGCTTCTTCCTCGCGCAGCTTATCTAGGCGCGACTGCAGGCGGGCGCGGTCATAAAAGGGCAGATTTGAGCGTTTTAGCCCTTCCTCCAATTGTTCCACCGCATAGCCATGTTCTCCAATTAATCTATAGTATTCAGATAGATATAGATGTTTGTCTGAAAATTCCCCCGCCTTTTCGCTGATCTTGGACAACAATCGCAATAACTGGACATCATCGCTGCGATGATCCAGCAGGGCCATGAGTTGCCCGCGGGCTTGGGTATATTGGCCGGAGTTCGCGAGCGCGCGTGCGTGGCCGAGGCTGAGGCCTCGGTTGAGTGGAAACAGGTCGAGACCGTTTTGGTAGACCGTAATCGCTTTGTCGTCCTGTCCAGCTGCGACCATGCTGCTGGCGAGACCTTGAATATAGTAAATATCATCGGATTTTTCGGCCAGTAGATCGCGATAGAGTTGCTGTGCCTCAGCGGTTTTTCCCAGTTGTTCAAGCGCCACCGCAAGCCCATAGCGGGTGGCCGAGCGTTCAGCGGGTGTCTGTTCGCCATTCAGGGTGGCGCGAAAGCGCTGTTCAGCCAAACGAGCGTTGAGTCCGAGGCCTTGGAGGCGTGCCTGAATCTTGAGAAAGCGGCTTTCATCCTGTTTGGCGACAGTGGGCAGGGATTGCGCTCGGTTATGTGCATCAGCGATACGTGCTTCGGTGACGGGGTGGGTACGTAAGAACTCGGGTGCCTCTGCCGCTTGATAACGGTGGACTTCCTGCAGACGTTGAAAAAAACCGGGCATACCGAGTGGATCAAAACCGGCACGCGACAGAATACCAATGCCGATGCGGTCCGCCTCTTTTTCATTGTCACGGGTGAAGTCGATTCGTTGCTGTATGCTGGCGGCCGAGACGGTGGATATCGCCGCTTGAGCCAGCTCCGGTGATTGACTGCCGATTAGTATCGCCGCGAGCAAGGCCGCGGCGGTGGGGATTTGCAGGCGATTCATCGCGTCGAGAGCGCGTTGCAAGTGGCGCTGGGTCACGTGGGCAATTTCATGGCCGAGCACTCCGGCGAGTTCGCTTTCTGACTTTGCCGCGAGAATAAGTCCGGTATGGATACCGATCACCCCGCCAGGTCCGGCAAAGGCATTGATGCTCGGGTCATCAATCACCATGAAGGTAAATCCGAGATGGCTTTGATCCGCATTCGAGGCCAGTCGTGTACCAATATAATGGACATAGTCCGAGACCAGCGGGTCGTCGATCACTTGGTTGGATCGCAGCAGATAATGGCGAAACTCATCCGCCAGGGCTTTCTCTCGCAGCGGTGACAAGGCCTCACTGGTTGTCGAGCCGATATCGGGTAAATCACTGTTATCGGCTAATACGCCGCCGTGAAACAGCAGGGTCAGGATAAGCGTACTGAGATAATGGCAGATTGGTTTTTTTATCATGATGGGGGGTGAGACCGAATTCCGAGTGTAGCGTTCCCGATCCCGGCTTAGTTTAGCTGGACACGCTGCCCCCAAGGGATCTTGTGTTTGCCTTTAACCAGCCACAAGACCTGGAAATTTGGCTCGATGTTGGGAAAGCTGCCCTCCGCGTCGGTGAAATACAGCAACAGATCGGGTTGTTGGTCCTGATTGGCGACCCACTCGAATACCGGCTCGAAGCTTGTGCCGCCACCGCCGCTGAGTTGTTGCGGCAGGGTGATCTCTTCCCAAGGTTCGTAAATCCAAGGGCCACCCGGTACGAGTTCGTTGTCGCACGCGATCAGGGTCACGCGGGCGCGCATCTGCCCTTTGATCGCATCGACCTCAGACACAAACTCCCCCAGTTCTTTTGCGGAAATTGAACCGCTGGTATCAATGGCGACCACGACGTTGAGTTGGCTGCTGCGCAGGGTGGGTAAAATGGCTTCACCCTCGCGTCGCGATGGACGCATGTAACTATAGTCATCGCGTGCCACCGCAGTCATGTAACGGGCTAGTAACATTCGCCATGGCAGTTGGGGTTGCAACATGTGATCGATCAGGCGCGCCATTGCACCGCCGAGTTTGCCCGCCTGCATGGCCTGCTGTGCCGCGCCAGCCATACGCTGTTGCCACTGTACCGAGAGCGAGTCGCGCTCGCTGGGGCTTAATGGTGGCGGTCGATCCTCGCCCGGGTCATCACCGATCTCCTGCGGTTGCGAGTCATTATTGCCGTCACCCGATTCATCGCCGTTGTCGGAGTCTTGTTCGCCATCACTTTCACCATCATCTTGATCATTACCGTTGTCTCCGGAGTCTGGTGAGTCGCGGGACTCCGAGGGATCGTCAACGCCTTTGTCGTGATCGTTGCCGGTCTGTTCTTCGCCGTCGTAGATGTGTTGATCCATCGGTTCATCGGTATTGTTTTCGTCGATGTAGGGATAGATCTCTTCGGCGGTCATGCCTTCAAAACTTTTATCTACCCAGACGCCAACGGGTGGTTTGAGTCCATCGCTCAACAGCAACGGATTGATGGCATTGTCACAAGCCAAATCCCAGCGGTGTTTATTGCGGTGTTGGCGGCGAACAAAATGCGACAGCGCACAATGCAAGGCTTCATGCGCGAGCACAAACTGAAGCTGATCCAGATCCAGTGCATCGACATAGTTGGCGTTATAGTAGAGTTTCTTCGCGTCGGTGCCGGTTGAGCGACACCATTTTGGGTCGGCTTTCACCAGCGGCAGGCGCAGCACCAGCGCACCCAGAAAGGGTTTGTCGAGAATCAGTTTGGTGCGTGCAGCGGCGAGTTTAATTTCGATGTCCATCGATGGGTTTTATTCATACAACATAACGGCGGACACAGCCTTGGCCCATTGCGAGAACTGTGGGATCGAAAATAGGTCGTTGCCAATCGCGCGGTGCATATCGGACACCAGCATTACGCCCATCTCTCGCTGTGGAAAACGCATGGCGTAGTCCAGAATGTGTCCTTGTGTGTCGACGCCGTTGTCATGATTCTGCGCGCGGATGGCGCGACCGACCAGAGATGAGGCGACCGCGTACTGCAAATCAATTTCCTTGGGAACGGCGACATCCTCGCCTTTCACGATCGCATCAAGATCCGGCATCTGATCGAGATTGTCGACAAAGGCACGCAGTTCGATACCGGCGGCGGGTCCGACACAGGCTTGTAGCGCACTGGTTAGCACGAGAGGTTGGCCGCCAAATTTGCTCAGTGCCCGATGTGCAAATTCCCAAGTGCGAGGGGAGGGAAACGCAACCGGGTTATGCGCCGGATCAAAATCAAACAGAAGTTCGGGGCGAAAGCGCAAGAATCCGATAATGGCTTCGTTGATGTCATGCTCATACGCCCAAGCCACCCAATCATCGAGATTTACGTCGATGTCGTAGTGGGAGAAGCGGTTCGCCAATGGCGCCGGCATGGTGTAGGTCACGCCACGATCACCTTGACGGTTGCCGGCTGCAAAAATCGCCCAGCCGTCGGGAATGGTGTAGCTACCCAAGCGACGATCAAGAATCAATTGATAGGCCGCCGCGGATACGCTGGGGGGTGCCGAGGTGATTTCATCGAGAAATAAAATCCCCGTGTTGCCGTGGCGTTCGGCATCGGGCAGCATCGACGGGATCGCCCACTCAACCTGCTCACCTGAGCGAAACGGGATGCCGCGAAGATCACTGGGCTCCAGTTGGGACAAACGAATATCAATCACCGGCACGGAATGATGTTGACCGATCTGGGTAACGAGGTCGGATTTGCCGACCCCGGGAGGGCCCCACAGCATCACCGGGGTATGGTGGCCCGCCAGCGTGCTGCTGAATTCTTGTTCAAGGACAGTGGTGAGTTGTGACGGACGCATGGTGACGGACTCAAGGCGAGATGGGTGTGCAAAGTCCGGTATTCTATCAGTAGGTTGGCATTTGAGGCACTATTGACGATGGTTGCCCGCTTCCCCGCAGCGTTTGCAGTGGGTTATCGGACTTGCTGTAGACAGAAATGCTGTGCAATAATGGTTGTTTACCGGGCAGCGCAGCCTAATGGCATGCGCGCCTAAATACAGGATTTTTGGGAGGTTTTGGTATGAACCAGACTTATTATGATGCGGTAACCACACTCGAAAGCAAGGGTTGTGACTGGGAGTACATTCAGGGCTGGATTGGTGGCTATCTTGGCAACCCCAAGCGTGAAGAGCAGCGCATCAACGACGCCTACGAGGCGGGTTATGAAGATGGCGAGTCCAAGAATACAGACAATTGCGATAAGTGGATCAAATCCTGATCGCGGTTGGCAAGGTATAAAAAAGGCCGGACATAGTCCGGCCTTTTTTTGTCTGTAAGAAACTCCTGGCCTATTCGTCCAGCAGATCCATCATCGAATCCTCGATATTCTCAGTCATCCACGGTCCATCAATCTCCATTACCTGATCGATTACCCACTTGTTGGTTTGGCTCAACCCCATAATTTTTTGGATGCTGTGCCCGAGGTGTCGGGTGAAGGAATAGCTGGGCCCCTCTTCTGTGTATTCGTAATCGGCATACTCCCGCGAGCGCTCATTGAGCGTGTTGATGAACCCGGTCTTGTAATCGCCAGGGCCAAACAGGTCGGCCGCATTGTCTTGCACGTGGTCGCCAATGCGCTGAGCCAACGTGGTGATAAATTGGCTGCGGGCGTTCTCATCCATGATGGGGTGGGCGAGGCGATCGGCGCTCTGCACAACAAACGTAAGGTATTCACAGATCACTGCAATGCGCTGGCCATCCGAGTCATAGTCATAATTTTCACCGTGCAGTGTGCGCGCTTTTTCCAGCGATATGCGCCAAGCGATAAAGGCCAATGCCCCTGCATGCTCATCTAGACCCTTGTCGACGCTCTCGTTGCGCTCGGAATCGTGCCAGCGACTTTTGATTCGTAATGCCAAAACCGTACTCCATAACTGATGTGTTAGGCTCTAATACCAGAGTAGTTTACTAGGAAATGGCGGTGGAGGCACAAAATCAGCAACTGATTGATAGCGTACGCTTCAACTGTAATCTTGCCGATGCCCGGCATGCGGGAAATTACACGATGTGTATTTACCTGTTGAAAATGCGAGAGTTTTTCCGCTGGGAGGCCGGTTATGAGCTGACCGACTCGCTGCCTCGGGAGGAAATCGGGCGTTGGTTGGGTGAACGCGAAGCCCTGTGGGAATCACTTGATGACGAAGAATTTCGCCCCCTCAGGGTTGAGGGCCGATCGTTTGACCCGTTTGCCGCCCATGATATAAATCAGCGTTTACTGGACCATAACCTGGTCTACGGCGCAGGCATCGGTCCCGGCGGTCGCCCGTTGTTTTTCCTTGCCGATCTGGAGCAGGTCGAGATTCATTCCGATTATCGTATTCTGGTGTGCGGACGTGAATACGCACGTGATCTGACCGCGCCAGCGGCGATGGCACAAGGCCAAACCATCTATGTGCGCAGCCAGTCGCTGCGTCGAATGTTGTGGGAAAAGATTGAGCAGTGGCGCTGGAGTCGAGCCGACAACGCGATGGGTAAGGCCATCGCCTGTTATGACTTCGAGACTGATGAGGTCACTTCGCTGGATCAAATGGCCGAGCGTGAGACACAGAGTGTCATCTGGCATGAAATAGGCGAAGTGATGGTCACTGAGCAGGTGGGTCCGGCTTGGGCGGAACGGATTCTTGCGTTGCCGCGTTGTCGAGCTGAATTACAAATGCGCGCCGTGCGTGACAATCTGGCGGACTGCTTGTCGACATTGCCTCGACTGATCAGCGATGGACATGAGGCTTCTCTGCATTTTTATTTTGGCAGTCTGGACGGGTTTCGCCGTGAGCTTTCCCCCACCCTTGTGAATGCCTATGATGGTTGGTGTCATCACGGTGATTTGGGTGCGCTGGAAACAGTCGTTGCAGCGGGTGCAGATCATTGGCTTGCGCTGATTCGCGAGGTATTGACGTTGCCCGGTGTCGATGGGCAACCCGACGCTTCGGCAATCGAAGAGCTAATCAGTTCGAAGGTTTTATGAGCAAACAGGCATCACCACAATCTCAGCTCTCGACGATCAAGGAGATCAAGGCAAACTCGTTTGTGTTTGAAAAACAACAGGCCTTGCCAGCGGACCTGTGTGAGGAAATGATCCGTCGTTTTGAGCAAAAGCAGGATCAGCAGTACCAAGGTTTGGTTGGGCAACTGCAAAACAAGGACCAGTCGATCAAGCAGTCCACGGATATTGCGTTGAGCGGCAAAGATGACTGGAAGGATATTGATCGTGCGCTGTTTCAGTCAATGGGGCAGGCGATTCTGGAGTTTCGTGAAGCCTATCCCTATTTCAAGGGTTCGTTTAAGGATATGGGCTATGCCATTCAGCGTACCGATCCCGGTCAGTTTTATCATTGGCACATCGACGGTGGCAGTCATTCGTTTAGCCAGCGTCAGCTGGTGGCGCTGTGGTATCTGAACGATGTGCCGGGTCCGGGTGGTGAGACAGAGTTTTTATTGCAGGACATTAGCGTCCAGCCAGAGCGTGGCAAGCTGATTTTATTCCCGCCGTTCTGGACCCATGAACATCGCGGCGCGACCCTGGAAAAGGGTGTGAAGTATATCGCGACGACCTGGGTGGTGTTTGCCTGAGCGCATTTCGCATCATTCATCCCGACCGTTCGCAGATGGAGGCCTGTTTTGAGTTGCGCTGGCAGTTGTTGCGTGCGCCGTGGGGGCAGCCCCGAGGCAGTGAGCGCGACGCGTTTGATGCAACAGCCCTTCATCGAGCCGCCACGATGGATGACGATATCATTGGCGTAGGCCGTGTGCAGCCAGAGAACCAAACGCAGTGGCGAATACGTTACATGGCCGTGGTCGAGGCGTATCGACATCAGGGTGTCGGCGCGGCGTTGCTTGAGTCGCTGGAGCGTGTTGCGCGTGAACACGGCGGCGCGATGATGGTGCTCGACGCACGCGAATTAGCATTGGGTTTTTATCAAGCGTTCGGTTATCAAAAAGGTGTTGAAAGCAAACACCTGTTCGGCGAGATTCGCCACTTTCACATGACCAAGGAGATCGATCATTGAGCGATGACAATCAGGTGCTCGCGATCGTCGAACTGGGCGGCTACCCGGATTTTTCTGCGTTGTACAAGCGCTGCGGATATGGCTGTACGTTAGTGACCTCCATGCGCAAGGCCCTGGCATCGATGAAAAAGTCGGTCCCAGATATAGTGGTTGCCGAGTTTAACTTTCAACCCGATTTTCGCGATCGGTTTAGTAATCTTGAGACGTTGCTTGCGGTACTGGAACGATATCCCGCTGTTCGATTGATCGTGTTTTATGAAAAGGAAAATTTGTCGCCATTTGAAGTGTTGCGAAAACGCTTCCCATTTATCGAAGCGTTGCCGTTTCCGGTTGATCAGAAGTTGCTTGAAAAGTTGGTCGGGGCTTCGTAGCGGCAGACTATCTTCCTGTCGATAACGCTCTGATGCGATTTTCGATGGCTTTCTGACGAATGGTTTCAGCTTCAGCTTCATCGCCAGCTACCGCAACTTCGGTCCATTGCTCGGTTGCGAGGTCTTTGGTCGAATAGCGGAACTTGCGTCCAGCCTTGTATAGCTTGCTGAATTCTTCGTGGGCTTGTGAGGTGGCATCGTCGGACGACATACCACCCTCAAATAAAGTCTCTTGCGGAGGTGGAAAGTCCGGACTCATGATCAGGATGGTGTTTTGAATCTCCCCCTCCATGTCGATATCGACCGAGTCAATTCCCGGTGCATGCTTCAGGATGTAGGCGGCCATCAGAATGCCAAGTTTCTCGTCCTCTGCGTGCATCGCACCATGCAGTTTGTCGGCCGCAATCCGGCAGCGATCTGCGGGGCCCGGGTTGTCGACCCATTGCCGGCTGATTTGCCAGCCTTTATCCATATCGCGATCCATTTTCTCGAAAAAGCCTTGCGCCTTGGTCAGCAACATCTCCGGGACTTCAAGCGGGATGGTTTTGTCGTCTATGATGAGTTTGAGTATCATGTGTTTAACCAGAAAAAATACATGGCGTTAATGCCTTAGCCAGCGTTTATTCTATCAGATCAATACAGGGATTAATGATGTTGCATCAAATCAAGGGCGTGTTGAATGCCGAGCAACTGGTCGTCGCGAGAGATTTGCTTGCACACGCAACCTTTGTTGACGGTAAATTGTCTGCGGGGGAACTCGCTCGCCGCGTCAAAAATAATCAAGAAGCCGATCCCGCTTCTCTACCGATTGACCAAGTCAACAATCTGGTGATGGGCGCGCTGGTGACTCATCCCGACTACGCTGCAACGACTATGCCACGACAAATTGCCGCGCCCTATTATGTGCGCTATCAACCGGGGATGGGCTACGGCGCACACGTTGATGACGCCGTTATGGGACCGTCGGGTCAGCAATATCGCAGCGATATATCCATCACTGTTTTTTTATCGCCCGCAAGCGATTACGACGGGGGTGAATTGGTAATCGACACGGCGTTTGGACAGCAGCAGGTCAAACTGCCGGCAGGTGATGCCATCGTGTATCCATCGTCGAGTCTGCATCACGTTGCTGACGTCACGCGTGGTGAGCGTCTGGTGGCGGTCACTTGGCTACAGAGTCTTATTCGAGACCCTGCCCAGCGGCAAGTGTTGTATGAGTTGGGTGTGGTGCGCGATGAGTTGCTTGCATCGCAACAGAATGAAGAGCAAGCGCGGCGTTTAAGCGCGGTGTACAGCAATGTGTTTCGGATGTGGGCGGATATGTAGCCGGTCGGTCTGGTTACAGTGCTATTCCCAACTGCACTGCCACGACGTGGCTTGACTCGATTTCAAGCGTGGCGAATTCGATTGTGACAATAGCCTCGTCAATGCGGTGCGCCCCTTTTGCGATCCGAAATAGATCGCCTCTCCCTTAGGGAGTGGGTTAGGGGGCCGCAGTAGGCATTCGCGAAAACGACGATTCGGCTACGGTTCGCTGCCGACGGTCTCCGGTAACTTAGCCTTGCTCCAGCCGCTCATGTGCCCGTTCAGGTAAACCACATTGGGAAAGCCTTTTAATCCCAGCATCATGCCTGCTGCATAGGCGCGCGGACCGTGTGCGCAATAGACCACGACGGGATCGTGACCGGAGGCGACAATCTTGTCGCTGTTCCACAGCGTAGTCCAAAACGGGATATGAATGGCACCGGGTATATGACCGGCCTCGTATTCAAACGTGCTCCGGGTGTCGACGATCGCCGGCGCGTTGCCGGCGGCGATCATCTCAGCAAGTTCGGCACTGTTAATTTCTGAATCCTCACTCGCGTGGACGGGGAAGATGATCATCAGGCTCAAACTGACGACTGTCAACCAGTTGGATAAACGCATAATCATTTTTCGCTGGCCTCTTTTACTGCGGCAATACCTTTGTGCGCGATGAACAGACCGCAGCCCATGGTTCGGAGAGGTCCCAGACCTCGTTGTTGCAACAACACAGACTGTTGTGCGGTAAGTTCAGCCAGCATTACGCTGCGCGTGTGTACCGGGCCATTCGGTGTTTTTAGATTATGGGACAGACCGCACAGGATTTTGTACACGGGAATATCCATTGCCTCCAGGCTTTTTATCACCTTTTCGACAAAGGCCGCTTCATCAAGTCCCGGATCGGTGACCAGATAGCGGGTGAAGATCGTATCCAGCTTGGAAAGCGACTTGATTTTGCTGTCGCCGACGGTGAGTTCGTGTCCGTCAATATCCAATATTTTCCCGGTGAGTTTATTGGCGTCGTCAATGCGCCCCTTGGGGATGCGAATCGCCATGCGCGTGCGATGCGACAGATGCAGTAGTTCGGTGTCGGGGTTCTCAGGGCGTATCCAGCCATTGGATGAGCCCGCGCCGTGGATCAGATGAATGCCGCAGTCCGGTTCGTTTTCAATCCACGGTAACGCGCGCATAACGGCTTGAGTAAAGCTGTAAGCATGTTCCAACGGAAGATGTTTGCAGCGAATACTAAACGACAAGTCAATGATGTCATCGGGCACCTCATATGTTTTATCAGCCTTTTTATCACTCCAATGCATAGCTAGGTTACCGGCAATTCATCACGCAGTGCATCGCGATCAACCCACCAGTCCTCTTGCACCAGTACATCGACGACATTGCGCAGGCGCGGCAGAAATTTCTGTGGGTCATTGAGTTCCATTTTTTCGATCCAGAAATCAAATTTCTCCTGACTATCAACCTCGCTGTGACGACGTGCGACCTGACCGAACATTTGGTTGGTGAAGAAAGAGAGTTTTTCATGGTCTTCGCCTTCGGTTCGAATATCAACCAGATAGGAGGCCGTGGCAGCAGCGACCGCAGCGCCATCGGCATCGTCCGCGGTTTCTTCGACAATATGTTGCAGCAAGGCAACCGATAATTCGGCATCGATCGGGTAGGTGACTGCCAGCCAGATCCCGTTGCCCAATGCGGCCATGGAGTCATCGAGTCCGGTTTGAAATAGCACGTCGCAAACATCAACCGCTGACTCCCAATCTGCTCTGGCAGCAAATGCGCTGAACAAGGGTCGAGCAATGTCCCAGGCAATTTGGTGCTCTTTCAGTCCGGTCTGGGTGCGGGCAATCTCCAGCATCGTGTGTTGGTGCTCGGGGTTATTCGGGTCGTCCGGTAGTTCACGCAGTTTGTCTTCAAGCGCGCCCAAGCGTGAAACCAGTAATGCCCGATCTTCGGTCTCGAGGGCGTGTGCGATAGAGGATGACGCTTGTTCCGCACCATCTTTTGGTGTCCACAGATTCATTTGATTACTCCATTGAACGCAGACTCGAGTTGCAACTCCCAGTCTTCTGGCGTGTCTCGGTAAGGGGGTTTTATGTCCATGCGAAAAAAACGTTCGCCTTGTCTCGCGCCATCGTGAACCTTCTCAATCAATTGATCGAAGGATTCAAGGGTTGGGTTTTGGATCAATATTTCGCTAAGCCAAAGCATGTTGGTTTCTCAGTTTGCTTGCACGCGGTCGTAATAACGAGCGCGAAAAATTAGTCGTCCCGGTGCATCGTCGGGATCGTGGAATTCACTTCTATTATGAAGCACGTTGTTGCTGATGACACCCTGTCCGGGTTCGAGGCAATGCGACAGGTGGAAGGGTGAGTCCCTAGTCAGTATCTGATTGAGGCGGTCTACTGCATCGCGGGTAACGTCATCATCTTTCCAGATGATGTTGCGCGCGCGAGCCGAGTAACGCATGTGCAGGTGTTGGCTTTGTTTATGGAGGGAAAACACCGGCCCTGTGCGTTCGGGTCGTATGGTTTCGCCGTTCTCAATGTTGGCGGGAATGGTCATCACATCATCCTGCATCAGCGCTTGAATATAGCGTGGATCTTCATCCCGCAGCTGTATATAGGCGATTTCATGGTCGAGCAGTTGATTGCATCCGCCTTGCTTGGCATTGCGTACGCAATGCAGCGACCAGCCTTGAATGACCTCATTCTCCGCGTTGTAATAGCCATCGGTATGCCAGCTAAGTGGCCGACTGGTGTAAGGGATATAGTCAGATTGACGTCCAGCATCCGATACCTCAAGAGCGCTGATGGAGTCGTTCTGCGCATACAGATTGTTGTCCAGTCGCACCAACCCCAATTGTTGGCCCAGGGCCACAACATCACTTTCGCCCATGTCGAGTTGCGGGTCCATCGCGTAAATCACCACATTCATTTTCTCGCATCGCTGGCGCAGGGCGTGTGATTCAACGGGGCTAAGGGTGGTAGGATTTTCGATCGACACGATGGGATCCGCCACGCAGGCTTCGTACTGGACAAGTTTTTGCTTGCGCCAGCGCTGATAGGCCGGATCATTTCCGGGGATGAAAATAGCCTCGTTTTGCGTGTTCATTCGCCTGAGCATTGGTGGTTACTTGGATTGAATTCGCTAATATTATAAAATGAGCTGTTATTAATGAAAACGCCTTGGATACTCCGGTAATTGCGTAGTTACGCGAGGAGTAGCCGAAGGTCTAATGCCTGGCTTTTGTCCATTCCAGCCATTGGTATACCTTATATATCTGAGTATGGGAGTACCATGGGGACGAGGTGGCCGGATTCAAGCGGTATATCTCTTTAGGGATATATAGGGTATGGCTATACCCCTATGGGGCAGTGGTCGAAACGGTCTCTGTTGGATAGATTTACTCATGTGGGTAGAAGTCCGGCCGTTAGGAGCGATGTGCCCAGATTACGAGGGTGCGACATTGGATCAGTCCAAGCCGACTTTTGGGTCAGGGTTTAGTTGAGCCACGAATTTTGAATATCTTGATTAACCTTGGTTAATCGGGTGCGACACTCAACGATTTCGAAATAGAAATCTGTATATATCTTAGGAGTCAGACATGGCGGTAGATAAAGATAAAATCCATCCAACCCCGATGCTGGATGTGCTTGAAGAAGGTCCATGGCCGAGTTTCATCACGGGTTTCAAACGTATGCGTGATGAATTTCCCAGTCAGCGCATCAACGAGACTATCAACTCGATGCTGGGTCAGTTGGAACACTCCTACGAAACCCGCAAGGGCTACTGGAAGGGCGGCACGGTCAGTGTCTTTGGTTATGGCGGCGGTATCATCCCCCGTTTTTCTGAAGTCGGTAAGGCATTTCCTGAGTCAAAAGAATTTCACACCATCCGTGTACAGCCACCGGCTGGTAACCACTACACCACTGCGATGTTGCGTCAGCTCGGCAAGAGCTGGGAAGATCATGGCTCTGGCATGGTTACCTTTCACGGTCAGACCGGTAACATCATGTTTATCGGTACCACGACCGAAGGCACTCAGCACTTTTTCGATGAGATCAACGAGTACGGTTTTGATCTGGGTGGCGCGGGTCCTTGTGTACGTACCGCGATGTCGTGTATCGGTGCGGCGCGTTGCGAGATGTCTTGCACCAACGAGCACAAGATGCACCTCAAGCTAGTGAACAACTTCACCGACGATGTCCATCGTCCGGCACTGCCATACAAGTTCAAGTTCAAGGTTTCAGGTTGTCCAAACGATTGTCAGAATGCGATTGAGCGTTCTGACTTTGCGGTGATTGGTACTTGGCGTGATGACATGCAGGTTGACGACGAAGAAGTGAAAGCTTTCGTTGCCAAAAAGGGTCGTCAGTATGTGATTGATAATGTGATTACTCGCTGTCCAACACAGTCCTTGTCTCTGAATGACGACGACACCATCGCCGTTGATAACCGTAACTGCGTGCGTTGCATGCATTGCCTGAACGTGATGCCAAAGGCATTGCATCCGGGTACGGATCACGGCGTTACCCTGTTGATGGGTGGTAAGCGTACTCTGAAGATCGGTGATCTGATGGGTACCGTCATCATTCCGTTCCTGAAGATGGAAACCGAAGAAGACTACGAGCGCATTGTTGAAATCGCTGAAGAGACCATCGATTTCTGGGCTGAGAATGGCTTGGAGCACGAGCGTTGCGGTGAGATGATTGAGCGTATCGGTCTGGCTAATTTCCTTGAGGGAATTGGTATCGAGGTTGATCCCAACATGGTTAACAGTCCGCGTCAGTGTTCCTACGTCCGTATGGATGGTTGGGATGAAGAAGCTGAAAAGTGGTTTGATAATCAGGCTAGCTAGTTAGTCTGCTAAACCGGAATCAATAACCGACACTAGAAAAACATTGTGCCTTGGCCGTTTTAGGCCGAGGTGCAGTAAACCTTTGGCTTAAAAGTCTTGGAGGAATAACGAATGGCAATTGAACATAGAGCCCCCATCGAAAGCGGGTGTCCGGATGGCATGCAGTACATGCATCCTGTCAGCTTGCGTAACTTCGGTCAGTGGAAATACCACGAGCATCCACGTCCAGGCGTGCTGCTTCATGTTGCCTACAGTGGTGATGAGCTTTGGACTGTGCGTTGTGGCACCCAGCGAATTCTGGATCACTACACACTAACCAAGTTGTGTGACATTGGTGATGAGTTTGCCGATGGTTACATCCATTTCACCATTCGCTCTAACGTGGAGTATTTGGTTGCCGATGAAGCCAAGGTGCAGCCGCTAATTGATGCGATCGAGGAAGCTGGTTTCATCGTTGGTGGTACCAAGAACTCCGTGGCTATGCTGTCTCACACTCAGGGTTGGTTGCATTGCGACATCCCCGGTACGGATGCATCCGGTGTTGTGAAGTCGATGATGGACGAGCTGATTGACGAGTTCAAAGAGTGCAACATGCCTAACCGCGTGCACATCACGACCTCTTGTTGTCAGATTAACTGTGGTGGTCAGGGCGACATCGCGATTAACGTTCAGCACACCAAGCCACCGAAGATCAACCACGATCTGGTGTCTAATGTCTGTGAGCGACCTTCTGTTGTGGCGCGTTGCCCGGTTGCGGCGATTCGTCCCGCTATGGTTAACGGCAAGCCTTCACTGGAAGTTGATGAGAAAAAGTGCATTTGTTGTGGCGCTTGTTTCCCACCTTGTCCGCCAATGGCGATTAATGATCCGGTTCACTCGAAGCTAGCTATTTGGGTGGGTGGTAATCACTCCAACGCCCGCAGCAAGCCTAGTTTCCAGAAACTGGTTGCGGCTGGCATCCCGAATAATCCACCTCGCTGGCCTGAAGCTACTGCAATCGTGAAGACGATTCTGAAATGCTACAAGGAAGATGCGCGGGATTGGGAGCGTATGAACGACTGGATCGACCGTATCGGTTGGCCGCGTTTCTTCGAGCTGACCGCGTTGCCATTTACCAAGTATCACATTGATAACTGGCGTGGTGCTCGTCAGAGCCTCAACAGCTCTACGCACATTCGTTTCTAAAGGGTCAGAATATGAAATTCGGTATTCAAGTTAACGAAGGACCATACCAGCACCAAGCTGCGGATTCGGCATATAACTTTGCCAAGGCCGCAATTGATGCCGGTCATGAGATCTTTCGCATCTTTTTCTACCATGATGGTGTCAACAACGGCACCCGTTTGACCACGCCGCCCCAAGACGATCGTAATATCGTCAAACGCTGGAGCGAACTGGCTGCAGATCACAATGTTGATCTGGTGATTTGCGTGGCGGCTGCCCAGCGACGTGGCATCTGCGATGCAGATGAGTCCAAACGTAATGGTAAAGACGCAGACAATCTTGCAGAAGGTTTTCGCATTTCGGGTCTTGGTCAGTTGATCGAAGCCGGTATCGAAAGTGATCGTCTGCTAGTTTTCGGCGACTAATTTAAAGGTATCTCATGTCTGAAGAAGATTACGAAGAAGATGGCGAAATGAACGGCAAGAAGTTCTTGTACGTTAACCGTCGTGGGCCTTACGGCACTGTCTATGCGCTGGAATCACTTGAAGTGGTTTTGATCGGTGCGGCATTTGAGCAGGATGTCAGTCTTGCGTTTATGGATGATGGTGTTTATCAGCTCAAAAAAGGGCAGAACACCGATGGTATGGGTATGAAGAATTTTTCACCCACCTATCGTGCGCTTGAAATGTATGACGTCGAAAAGCTGTTCGTTTCCAAGGAATCAATGGATGAGCGCGGTTTAACGACCGAAGATCTGATTGTTGATGTTGAAGTGATCGACAATGCTGCGATGGCTGACCTGATGGAAGACGCCGAAGTCGTACTGAGTTTCTAGGAGATCAAGCAATGTTACTGCATACCGTAAACAAATCACCTTTCGAACGTAATTCATTTGCCCAGTGCATGGGCCATGCGAAGAAGGGTAGCAGCGTCCTGCTGATAGAGGATGGGGTATTTGCCGCGCTTAAGGGTGCCGCAAACGAATCGGTTGTTTCCAATGCTATTGGCGATATTGGCGTCTATGTATTGGGTCCAGACCTGAATGCACGAGGAATGACTGATGAGGATGTGATTGATGGCGTCAAGATCGTCGATTACACGGGTTTTGTCGAACTTGCCGCAGAGCATGACGTCGTACAGTCCTGGCTTTAACAGTCACCACACATAAATTAATATATAGCGTCGAGGAGACACAACATGCCTATCGAAGTAAATGGAAAGTCCATTGAGACTGATGAAGAAGGTTATCTGGCTGATCTGAATCAGTGGGAGCCTGAAGTAGCGACCGTAATGGCGGCTATTGATGATGCCGAACTGACTGAGACCCACTGGGAAGTGATTAACTTCCTGCGTGAGTACTACGAAGAGTACCAGATTGCTCCAGCCGTTCGCGTTCTGACCAAGGCTATCGGTAAGAAGCTAGGTAAGGACAAGGGCAACAGCAAGTACCTGTACGAATTGTTCCCTTACGGTCCTGCGAAGCAGGCCTGTAAATATGCGGGGCTTCCAAAGCCGACTGGCTGCGTCTAATTTAGACGACGAGTGAGGGGGTTAGCGTAAAAGCTGCCCCCTTATTTATTTAACTACTTTACGGAGGCCCTCAGGAACATGTCGTTTCTGACGATCTTTTTTGCTCTGCTGTTTTATGTGGCGACGTTTTCGCTGGTGGCTGGTCTTGCCTACCGGATTCGTCTTTATATTAAGACACCAGCACCGCTCAAGATTCCTACGACACCAGCACCGGTCACGCGGACTGGCGTGGCGTTGCGCCTGTTTCGTGAAGTTGTATTTTTTGAAAGCCTGTTCAAGGCAACCTTGTGGACCTGGCTCTTTGGCTGGATGTTCCATTTTGGTATGTTTCTGGTTCTGTTGCGCCACCTGCGTTATTTCATTAACCCAGAGTGGTTCTGGGCGCCATTGGTTTGGCCGTTGGTCGGCTTGGTACAACCATTTGGGCTGTACGCGGGTTTTGCAATGCTTGCGGGGCTTGGCGGATTGCTGGTGCGCCGCTTTGCGGTTGATCGAGTGCGTTACATATCCGCACCGTCGGATTTCATTTGGTTGTTTTGGCTAATGGGGATCGCGGCGTCGGGTCTCATCATGTCATTTATCCTTCACACAGACATTGTTCAGTTAAAGGAATTCACCTTGGGTTTGATGAGTTTGAGTCCGGGTGAACTGCCAGTTGATTTACCCTTACTCATTCATTTGGGCCTGGTGGCTGTACTGATGGCCTTATTTCCCTATAGCAAGTTGCTACACGCAGTGGGTATATTTTTTAGCCCAACTCGCAACCAGGTTGATAACCCTCGCGAGAAGCGTCATCTGGCTGCCTGGGCCGCCAAGTACGACGATACTCGCGGCAGTCGCGACAGCGCTGAAGGACAATAACGATGGCCAAGGTCGATTTCGAAATACCTAAGCTTAAGAAGTATCCTGAGATCCCGGTCGTGGTCGAAGGCACGATGGCGCACAGTTCGCCCTACGTTGCGGCCGAAAAGTTTCAGGTGCAGCTCGACTTTCCAGGCGGTAATGGTGAGTTTCAGGAAGGCTGGAAAGAGAAGGCCATCGAGAAGATGGGCGAGCTTCTGGGCAAGTATCGTTCGCTGCAGGTGTTTCTTGATTCATGCGTAAAATGCGGTGCCTGTACCGATAAGTGCCACTATTTTCTGGGTACAGGTGATCCCAAGAATATGCCGGTTGCTCGCCAGGATTTGTTCCGCGCGGTGTATCGGCGTTATTTCACATTCGCTGGCAAGTATTTCCCCAAACTGGTTGGTGCGGTCGATCTGACCGAAGATGTGATCAAGGAATGGTATTCCTATTTTCACCAGTGTTCCCAGTGTCGCCGTTGTTCGGTTTATTGCCCTTACGGCATTGATACCGCTGAGATTTCAATGGCGGCACGAGAAGTTCTCGATCACATTGGTTTCGGCCAGAAGTATTGCAACGAAATTATCGGCAAGGTTTACAAGATTGGTAATAATCTGGGTCTGCCAGAACGCGCGTTGGCGGATACCTTGGAAGGTCTTGAAGAGGATCTTGAAGATGAGACTGGCATTGCGGTTAAGGTACCGTTAGATGTTAAGGGTGCCGATATTCTGCTGGTTACCCCGTCCGCGGATTTCTTTGCCGAACCCCATGTGGATGGTTTGATGGGTTATGCCAAGGTCTTTCATGAGGCAGGCGTGAGTTGGACCGTGAGTTCTCACGCGTCGGAAGCAGCGAACTTTGGCATGTTTATCGGTAGTTACGAAAACATGCAGCGTGTTGCGATTCGTATTCGCGAAGCGGCGCTGGATCTGGGCGTTAAGCGAATTATTTTTGGTGAGTGTGGACACGCTTGGCGCGTCGCGTACAGCTTTTTGAATACGCTTGCGGGTCCGTGGGACTTCCTTGATCAGAACTATCCCATACCGCAACATATTTGTGAGTTTACGCACAATCTGATTCAGGACGACAAGTTGACGTTTGATAAGTCGCGTAATGATGATTTGGTGATCACCTTTCACGATTCCTGTAATGTTGCCCGCGCCTCGAGAATGGGTGATATGCCGGGTGGTCAGTTCACCATTCCTCGCGATATTCTCAAGGCTGTCTGTAATAATTTCCACGACATGGCGCCTGAAACCATCCACGAGCACACGTTCTGTTGTGGCGGTGGGGGTGGCTTATTGACCGATGACCTGATGGAAATTCGCGTCAAGGGTATGGTGCCACGAGCGCAGGCTCTTCAAGACGTGGTTGATGAGTACGGTGTTACCAATTTGGTTGCGATCTGCGCTATTTGTAAGAGCCAGTTCGCCAAAGTCCTCCCTTACTACGGTATGGAGATGGATATGATTATGAGTCTGCATCAAGTTCTTAGTAACGCCATCATTCTGACGGGCCAGATAGTCGACGACGATGATGAAGCGGCGGAAGACGCAGCATAAGCAGATTTTCGGATTAATTTTGTAATATAAATGCAAGGAGACAGACGATGTCCACTCCTACTGATGAGATCGGTACCAAGTTAACGTTTCGCAAGTATGATGACGGCGATTACGAATGGGGCAGTATGCACGACATGATTTTTGTCGAGGATACGTCGCACAAGTGCCCGACGTATGTTCACAAGACACCACCTTGCCAGGGCAGCTGTCCATCCGGTGAGGATATTCGTGGCTGGCTGGGTATCGTGCGCGGGATGGAGCCAGCTCCAGAGGGTATGGACTGGCAGGAGTATGCATTTCTGCGTTCAACCGACGCCAACCCTTTTCCATCGCAGATGGGCCGCGTGTGTCCAGCGCCCTGTGAAGATGGCTGTAACCGTAACGAAGTAGAAGACTTCGTCGGTATTAATGCCGTTGAGCAGTTCATTGGTGATAACGCCAAGGAGAAGGGTTATAAATTTCCGGCGCCACCACCTGTTTCCGGTAAGCGCGTCGCCATCATCGGTGGCGGTCCTGCCGGTATGGCTGCGGCCTATCAGTTGCGTCGTATGGGTCATGCGAGCACGATTTTTGATGATCATGAAGAACTCGGTGGCATGATGCGTTATGGCATCCCAGGCTATCGTACCCCGCGAGACTTTCTTGACCATGAAATCCAGCGCATCATCGATATGGGTGATATTGACGTCAAGTTGAATACGCGTGTGGGTAAAGATGTCAGTCTGGAAAGCGTCGAAGAAGAATATGATGCGGTTTTGTGGGCGCTAGGCTGTAAGTCTGGCCGTCCATTGCCTTGTCCCGGTTCTGATGCGGAGAATTGCGTTAGCGGCGTTGCCTTCCTGGAAGCGTTTAACCAAGGTCGTCTGCACGTCACCGCCAATCGCGTAGTGTGTGTGGGTGGTGGCGATACCTCGATTGATGTGGTCTCTGTTGCGCGTCGTTTGGGTCATATCGAGCACATCAATCCTAAGGATCGCCCTGAATTGGTTGTTCATGGTTATGTTGCACACGATGCGGCACACACGGCGGCACGAGAAGGTGCTGATGTTACCCTGACTTCTTTGTTTCCAAAAGCTGACATGACCGCTGCTGAGCATGAGGTTAGTGATGCGCTAACGGAGGGTGTGACCATTCTCGATGGCGTGATGCCCGTATTGGTTGTGCAGGATGAAAACGGTCGTGCCACCGCTTTGCGTATGGCCAGGTGTGAGATGGTTGATGGCCGTCCCACTCCGGTTGAGGGTTCTGAGTTTGATCTCGAGGCGGATCTGATCGTTTCTGCGATTGGTCAGGGTGGCGATCTTGAGGGCTTGGACGGCTTCGATAATGGTCGCGGCCTGATTGACGCTGATAAGTACTACCAAGTACCGGGTAAGGAAGGGCATTTCGTCTGTGGCGATATCATCCGTCCACACTTGTTGACTACTGCCATTGGTCAGGCATCGGTCGTTGCCGAAACCATCCATGAGTATATGTCGGGCGCTGAACATGCGCGTCGTCCCAAGGTTGATGTGCATCACTTCGATCTGTTGGATAAATTGAAAGAAGTCGATTTGTCACCTGATGGCTTTGATCCCGCCGGTGAGCATTCAACAGAAGATGCTCGTCGTGGTACTAATACGGATAACCGCGCGGTTCATAACTACGAAGATCGCTCAGCGCACGAAATTATTCCATCAGATGAATTGTTTCTCGGCCACTTTGGGTACGAACCTCGTCTGCGACGCGAAGAGGTTGTGCCGACGTCTGAAGAAGTGCTCGGACATTTCCAGGAACGTGTTTTGTGTCTGGAGACTGAGAATGCGCAGGCCGAAGCCGGCCGCTGTATGAGTTGTGGCATGTGTTTTGAGTGTGACAACTGCGTTATTTTCTGTCCTCAAGATGCGGTTTTCCGTGTTAAGAAGGACGCCAAGACAACCGGTCGATATGTCGATACTGATTATGATCGTTGCATCGGTTGCCATATCTGTTCTGAAGTGTGCCCAACGGGTTACATTAAGATGGGTCTGGGTGAATAAGGAATCTCTATGAGTTTTGCGGGATCTTTCCGTCAGCTTGTCGGTGGACTATTTGTCGGGTTACTGCTCGTCAATGTAGGTACGGTGCTTGCTGACGACGCTCGCGAGCATTTGATCGGATCCAAGGCTTATACCGAGGAGGCTTGTGTAGAGCCCACTGCCGACATGCGAAAAAATCACATGGAGTACTTGTTCCATCAGCGTGACATAACACTGCGCGAGGGTGTGCGTACCAAGCAGCATAGCCTTGCGGAGTGTGTTGCGTGTCACGTAAAGAAGGATGATGCGGGTGAGTTGGCCAACATTAATGGTGATGGCCAGTTTTGTCAGTCGTGCCATAATTTTGCCTCGGTCAGTATTGATTGTTTCCAGTGTCATGCCGCGGTTCCACGCGAGCCAAAGCATCGACATAAGCTGGGAACATCACAGATGAAGCAGTATCACGGTGATCACGCAAACAAAATGACGCCTGAAGGGGTGAACTCATCCTTCGCGTTGTGGGAAACCATGGGTGAACAGCAATGAGTGTTGAAGCCAACATCAATCAATACCGTCGCCGCTTTCTTGGTCAGGCGGGTGTGGCAACCGCTGCGGTAGCTACCGTACCGCTAACCTCGTTACTCGCCAGTGGCAGCGCACAGGCCAAGGCACTGGACGAACCTGCTAGTTCTGACAATCGCTGGGGCATGTTGGTCGATGCATCCAAATGTGCCGATGGCTGCAAGGCCTGCGTCGATGCCTGTAATGATGAGCATGGACTGGAAGATCTTGGACGCCCCGAAACGGATGCTCAGTGGATACGGAAAGTTACGATCAAGGACAAGGCAACCGGTCATATCGATACGCTGCCACTCATGTGCCAACACTGCGAAACCGCCCCTTGTGTGGATGTCTGTCCAACAGGCGCATCGATGCGACGTGCAGACGGTATTGTTCTAGTCGATCGTCATACCTGTATTGGTTGTCGCTACTGCATGATGGCGTGCCCGTACAAGGCTCGTTCGTTCGTGCATGAAGTATTGGAAAATCAGGTGACCCATCAGCCTCGTGGCAAGGGGTGCGTTGAATCCTGCACTCTGTGTGTGCATAAGCTGGATGCGGGTGATGGCTCGACGGCTTGTTCCGAAGCCTGTGCGGCAGAAGGCCATCACGCCATTATTATTGGTGATCTGAAAGATCCCAACAGTGATATCTCGCGTCAGTTGCGGGCAAGCCCGACGCGCCAGTTGCGTGCCGATCTGGGTTTGAACACCGGCGTGCGCTACAAGGGGCTATAAGTTATGGCAACACAAACTCATTATCGCTCGCTGATGGGCCCAAGCCCCGGTTTTTACAAACTGATGGCCGGTTTGATTGCGGTCATCATGCTGGGAATGGGCGCTGCCTATTATATGGAGCATAACGGCCACTGGGTGACCGGGATGACCAATCAGATTGTTTGGGGTATGCCTCACGTATTTGCGATCTTCCTGATTGTTGCCGCTTCGGGCGCGCTGAATGTCGCGTCTATTTCATCGGTTTTCGGGCGTAAAATGTACGACCCATTAGCGCGCCTGTCGGCGCTGCTCGCGATTGCGTTGTTGATCGGTGGGCTGATGGTATTGTTGCTGGATCTAGGTCGGCCTGATCGTCTGATCATCGCGATGACTTACTATAACTTCAAGTCGATTTTCGCCTGGAATATCATTCTGTATTCAGGTTTTGTCGGCATCGTGGCTGTGTACATCTGGACCATGATGGAACACAAAATGCATGTCTTTAAGAAGGCGGCGGGAACGGCTGCCTTTATTTGGCGTTTGATGCTGACCACAGGTACTGGCTCCATCTTCGGCTTTTTGGTTGCCCGTCAGGGTTATGATGCGGCGATCATGGCGCCGATGTTTATCATCATGTCTTTCAGCTTTGGTCTGGCCATTTATATTTTGACGCTGATGGCGAGTTTTAACTGGACGGATCGTCCGCTTGGCGATGCGGTGTTATTGCGCCTGAAGAGTCTTCTGGGTGTATTTGTTGCCGCTGTTCTCTACTTTGTCATTGTGCAGCATGTGACTAATCTCTACGCGACCGAGCATCATGCGGTTGAGCGGTTTATTTTGGTTGACGGTGGTATTTACACCTTCCTGTTTTGGGCGGGCACGATTCTGGTGGGCGGGTTATTGCCGCTAGCCGTTGTGTATCACCCGACCTTGGGTAAGTCACGGCAGTGGATCGGAATCGCGTGTGCGATGGTGATCGCCGGCGGTATGGCGACGATTTATGTCATCGTGATTGGGGGCCAGGCCTTTCCACTTCCAATCTTCCCTGACAAAGAGATCATTGAAAGCAGCTTTTTTGACGGCGTGGTGGGTAGCTATACTCCTTCCTTGCCTGAAATCTTGTTGGGTATCGGCGGTGTGGCAGTGTCGGCCGCCGTTGTTGCGGTGGCGGCCAAGGTGTTGCCTTTCTTACCCGAGTCGCTATCGGATGAGGTTGTCGACGCCAGCGTCAGCTAAACAGGGTCGCCTTTATTCTGGCTTTCTCGCCCACTACTAGCAGAAATAAATTCCCTCTCCCTCAGGGAGAGGATTAGGGTGAGGGGGTTGTAAGGTTAACATCATGATTTTATATTCCCTCATCCTGGCCTTCTCCCGCAGGGAGAAGGGATGTAGTGATCAAGTTCCTACTCAAATCAGGTTCGCCCCCGTATCGTTTGGTGACTGATTATGCCGCACTGTCTGATTTCCGCCGCTCACAAGTCTTCTGGTAAGACTACGATCAGCATCGGCTTGTGCGCGGCATTCGCGCAGCGAGGCCTCAAGGTACAACCGTTCAAGAAAGGGCCTGACTACATTGATCCACTATGGTTGTCACGGGCCGCAGGTCGAAGTTGTTTCAATCTCGATTTCTATACCATGTCAGAACAGGCGATTCAGCAGGGCTTTGGCGGGCGGGTCGCCGAGTCGGATATCGCCATTATCGAAGGCAACAAGGGCTTGTATGATGGCCTCGATCTTGATGGCAGTAACAGTAATGCGGCTTTGGCGCATCTGCTGGATGCACCGGTGATTCTGGTGATTGATTCGCGTGGTATGACCCGTGGCGTCGCGCCTCTGATCCTTGGTTATCAGGCATTCGATAAAAAAATACGAATCGGAGGTGTGATTCTCAATCGCCTAGGCGGCAGTCGCCATGAGGCCAAACTCAGAGCGGTCATCGAGCACTACACCGATGTTCCCGTACTCGGCGCTGTCCATGTTGACCCCAAGCTCGAGATTGTTGAAAGACATCTTGGACTTATGCCAAGCAATGAAACTGATCTCGCGGATGCGAAGATCGCTGACATTGGTTCGCTGATCGCCGACCAGGTTGATCTCGACGCGGTTCAGTTGATCTGTGAAAGCGCTGGCAGCATCGCCTCGGTAGCAGAGCGGGTACCGGCCTATACCGCATCGCGACCACTACGCATTGGCATCGCTCAGGACGATGCGTTTGGATTCTATTATCCTGACGATCTAGAGGCATTGCTGGCTTGCGGCGCAAAATTACTCCCATTCAGTCCGTTAAGAGATTCTGATTTGCCGGAGGTGGATGCGTTGTTTATTGGTGGAGGATTCCCCGAGACCCATCTGTCTGTATTGGAGGCCAATGAGTCCATGCGGCGGCAGATCCTTGCTGCGATCGAAGCGGATATGCCAGTCTACGCCGAGTGCGGTGGTTTGATGTATCTTGCCCGGTCAATTCAGTCTGACGGGCGTACCAGCCGTATGGTGGGGGCACTGCAGGCCGATGTCATCATGGAGGAAAAGCCACAGGGGCGTGGCTATGCTCGAGTAAAACCGACCGGGGAGCATCCGTGGTGTGTGGGGAGCGACGATTGCGAGCACACGATTCTCGCGCATGAGTTTCACTACTCAAGGTTGCAGGATCTTGGGCCTGACGTTCGCTTTGCCTATGAGGTGCAGCGAGGCAGCGGTGTCGATGGCCACCACGACGGCATCGTTTACCGGAATGTTTTAGCGAGTTATACGCATTTGCGCAGTGTCAGTGAGTTTTGCTGGGCTGAGCGGTTTATGAAATTTGTAGAGGAGTGTACACGGGCATGATTACAGCGACAGAAGCAGCGGCTGAGCAGATTCGACAGGCGGCAGAGCAGGGTGATTCGGCGGGTATGCTCTTACGCCTTGCGGTTGAGCGTAAGGACGACGGCTCGCTCAATTACGTAATGGGTTTCGATGCCGCGGCTGAGGGTGATGAAAGCTATGAGAGCGAAGGCATCATGATTATTTGTTCTCGTGAGCAAGCGGATTTGCTTGCAGGAACAGTCATCGACTTTGTTGAGATTGAGCCAGGCGAATTGCATTTTATTTTTTCCAACCCCAATGATCCAGCCCACACCAAGGGTTCGTAGTCGGGTTCGCTAATATGCCACTTTCCGCAGAAGACTCGCTGCGACTGAACGTGATGTTGGCTACAGAGCCACTCGCGATTCGGGTCAATGAGTCATCAATGAGTGTCCATGCCTTGTCAGACGATGGTGATGCCAAGGTTACCTTGAGCCCCAATTGTCGCGATGAGAAGTATATCAAGCTGGTTCGAGAGTTGCTTTCCGGTCATGTCATGGGCTCCCCCGGTGGCTATCCGGTGTTTCTCAAGCGCTGGACGCGTATGGGGCAGGCGCGCGATGACAATTTGGCTCAGTTGTTGTTGCTGGGTGAACCCGAGGCCGTCGTTGCGGTGGTGTGTGCCGAGGGGTTGACCAATGAACTCGCACGGCGAGCTTGGTGGACGCGGCAAGAAGCGGAACACGCCAGGCGGATGTTGGAACGTGATCAGATTGTCGCCGGTGCAATGGGGCCGATTTTGGCGGAATATTTAATTGAATTTCTTCCGTTCGAAGAAAGCCCGATCGCGATGGCCCGGTCGGTGAAACTGGTTTTACAGCCGGGTTTGATCTCGGACAAGGATCGGGAAAAATTGTGGAAAAGTGGGCAGCGCAAGAATGCCTACCTTCTGGGTTTTCTTAACAGTGATTCCGCACCGTTACTTGATCTCGGTGGCCCTCACCCCAAGCTCGAAACAAGTCGTAATAAGTTGGTGTCTTTGGCCGAGATGGAAAACCCCGTTGCCGCCTCACTGCTCGCTTTGTTTTCCCCGCAAGGGCAAAAGCAGATCGATATTGCCGCGATGGTACTAGAAAAGCCACTTAATCAGGACGTAGTGAATGAGCTGTTCGATAGCCTGGCCGCCTTGGCCAAGCCGTTTAAACCCGTGCGAGATATGGATCTGATTATCGACGAGGTACTGCAGTTGGCGGATGCAATTAGCACCGGCGAGGCGCCCGATATCACACCCGAAGGTCTTATCGAAGTGCGCGATGCGCTGCCGGAGTTGAGTCGAGAAATTCGCGCGATGATTATACTGGCGAGTTTGGGTTATCCTGTGGTCAGGCCTGTATTTTCCCATTCAACTGCGATTGGAAGCTTGATGCGCCGCAAGATCGAACCGGTGACAAACCCGGTTTTTGAGCAGTTTTCGATCCTCACAGGCAAGATCTGATGCCGTTTACGGTGACCATTCAACCTAGCGGGCATCACTTTGAGATTGATGAGCATGAAACCGTGCTGGAGGCCGGACTCAGGGCGGGTATGAATCTCAACTACAGTTGCAGCGGCGGATCCTGTGGTGACTGCAAGGGACGTATCATAAAAGGCGAGTTGGCATCGATTGAACATCACGACTTTCAGTTGTCAGAGGCCGACAAGTCGGCTGGGGGCGTATTGTTATGTCGAGCGAAGCCCGCATCCGATCTGGTGATCGAGGCGTTTGAGTATTCCAGACCGGAAGATATTCCCGTTCAGGAAATTGAAACCAAGGTCACCAAGATTGAGCGCGTTGCCGAGCATATCATGTTGTTGCAGTTGCGCACGCCACGATCCAGTACCCTGCATTTTCTTGCCGGCCAACACGTCACATTGCTGGCCGATGGTATTCGGCCGCGCAACAAGTCGGTCGCCAGTTGTCCGTGCAATGCCATGCATCTCCAGTTTCATATTCGTGACAATCCGGACGATGAGTTTTCACAATATATATTTGAGGCACTGAAAACTTCATCGAAGTTAAACATTCGTGGCCCATGGGGTTCGTTTATTCTGGATGAAGAATCTGAACGCCCCATCATCATGATTGCCTATGACATCGGCTTCGGCCCGATCAAGAGTTTGATTGAACACGCGGTAGCACTGGAACGGGATCAGGGCATGCACCTCTACTGGATCACCAGCGAAGAGGATGGCCACTATATGGATAATTACTGTCGCTCCTGGGCCGATGCATTTGACGAGTTTATCTATACCTCGCTGGGGCGCAACCAGCACGTCGAGCCTGAGGACCTTGAGGCCGACTTTCTACGCCGAATGCGGATAATTCGTGAGGACCACTCCGATTTGTCTGGCTATGATTTTTACGTGACTGCGCCCGGTGCCGCCATTGAGTCCGCAAAGGCCTTGTTGGTGGAGTGGGGTGCGGCAGCAGAACACATTCGGGTAGACAGCCTAGAGCGGTTTTAGGCCGACATCGGATCCGGATTCAACGCTTCACCCCCCATCATCCTGACTCCAGAAGCCACGAAATCTGGACTCTATAGTGCGTGAATATTATTTTTCAATCGCTTCGTTTCCCGCAGAAATTTACGGTCTGGATTGTATTGGGTGGTCTACAAGCCGGCATTGCCTAGTCAGCAGACCATGAAGTATCCCAGAAGAACAAAGCGTTCAGCGTGCAGCATCTGCAGATAAAGGTAGGACAATCCGTTGGCTTTCCCAATAACGACCCGTTCTATCACAACATTTTTAGCGACTCTATAACCGAGTCGTTTGATCTCGGTTCCTGCAAAAAGGGTCAGACTCGAGAGGTCGTTTTTGACACCCTAGGGCTGGTTGAGGTGCAGGGGTTCATTGACTGCCACACCATGTGTGCAGATGATCTGATTGAGTTTCTGCAACGGCAGTATCCGCAGGAAAAGCAGTCGATCAGCGCCAAGTATCGGTTCGATCTCAGTAATGATTTTGCTTATTAAAGTCCCATAAAATCAGGCCGATACGCTTATTATCTCAAAGCCGAATGAGCGGGGTCTTCGCGGCATGGGTAGAGCGGCGGAATCACAAAATATCGGTCGGCATATCTTGCTGATCAGTGACGACCCAGCGGACCGATGTCTGCTGGAAGGCGCGCTCGACGAACTGCCAGACTCCCAGTACGACATTCTGCACATCGAGAGCATTGAGGACGCCTGCCAGTTGTTGTCGCAGCAATCCTTTTGTACCGTACTGATTGATCTTGATCTTGCCGATACCCTACCTGTCGGCAGCCTGCCTCCCGCACTGCGTAGCTTGACGGCTGATCTGCCGGTGATTGCACTTAGCAATAACGCCGATCCTGAATTTGCGGTTGAGGCGATCAAACATGGTGCCCAGGATTTTCTTCTGCGCTCGGAAACAGGACATGAACAACTGTATCGTGTCATGCGCTATGCCATTGAACGCAAGAAAACCGAACGTCGACTGACCTGGCTGGCGCATTTCGATGCACTGACGGAACTGGCGAATCGCACATTGTTCACCCGTCGACTGGATCGTTCGTTGTTACGCCATCATCGTGACAAGAAAGGGCCGGCGGTCGTGTTTCTTGATCTGGATGGTTTTAAGGAAGTGAACGACCAGTTTGGGCATGACGCGGGGGATGGCTTGTTAAAAGATGTTGCGCAGCGCTTGGTGGGTTGTGTGCGAGCGAGTGATACCGTCGCCCGCTTGGGGGGTGATGAGTTTGCGCTGTTGCTCGATGATGCGTCGAGTTTCAATGCGGTCATTTCGGTGGCGGAAAAGGCCTTGGCCTCGGTTGCCCAGCCTTATCGTGTCGTTGGCCAACACGTCACTATCAGCACCAGTATCGGTATTTCAATGGCCCCCGGGGGTGGTGAGACCGCCGATGAGTTGCTCAAGAATGCTGATAAGGCGCTGTACCGAGCCAAGGATTCAGGTAAAAACACCTACCAGATTTACACCGATGGCATGCACTCCGAAATGCTGCAGCGCTTGACGCTGGAACGCGACCTGCGACGGGCACTGGCGCGCGAAGAATTTGAGCTGTTTTATCAGCCCATTGTCGACGTTGAAACGCAGACGCTGTTAGGTGCGGAGGCCTTGATTCGCTGGTATCCAGGCCATGGTGACTGCGTGGTTATGCCCGAGTCATTTATCGGGTTGGCGGAAGAAACCAATTTGATTTCCAGTATTGGCGAATGGGTGTTTTATACGGCTTGCTCTCAAGCGGTGGCGTGGCGACGAGCGGGGTTGCCAGCGATTCGGATCGGTATCAATCTGTCGGCGCGGCAGTTTCGTGGCGGTGGTTTGACCCGAATGATTCGTCGCACCCTAGATAATGTCCCGGTGAACGCAAGTCAGATTCAGTTGGAGTTGACGGAAACCATGGTGATGCGCGACACGCTGGAGAGTAGTTACATTCTCAACGAACTCAAGGCGCAAGGATTGAAGTTGGCGATTGATGATTTTGGCACCGGTTACTCATCGCTGAGCTACCTGCGAGACTTTCCAGTGGATACGTTAAAAATTGATCGCTCGTTTGTACGTGATATGGAGTCAAATGACGATGACGCAGCCATCACGGCGGCGATCATTGCGATGGGACACCGACTGAAGAAAACCATTGTCGCAGAAGGCGTGGAAACACCAGGGCAGTTGCGCATCCTTGCCGAGCAGGGCTGCGATCAAGTGCAGGGGTTTCTGTATAGCAAGCCCTTGCGCGCCAACGATTTTGCAGAATTTCTTGGCCATCACGTCAGTGGCAACAGCCCACTGATCCCGCGTCGATTGGTTGCACGGTAAGCTGATTTATCCCCCCCATCGTCTGGGAGAGGGCCGCGGTGAGGGTTCTTTAAATCAGCGTTCCAAATACTGAAGCTTATCCGGCTTGCCATTCCATTCATTGGCATCGTCTGGCGCATCTTTCTGATCCGTAATCACCGGCCATTTCGCCGACAGCGATTCATTCAGTTCGAGAAAGTGATGCATGTTGTCGGGTAGATCATCTTCACTATAAATCGCATCGATCGGACACTCGGGCACACATAGTGTGCAGTCGATGCATTCCTCCGGGTCGATCACCAGAAAGTTGGGACCCTCATGAAAGCAATCAACCGGACAGACCTCGACACAGTCGGTGTACTTACACTTGATGCAGTTTTCGGTAACGATGTAGGTCATTATTTTTTTGTCTCTGATGATTCGGCTTGTTGCAATTGTTTTAACTTATAGAGCGTTTCGAGCGCCTGTTTCGGTGATAAATCGTCTGGTTTGAGGGCGTCGACAAAATCCATTACCGGGCTGGGCATTGATGCATTGAACAGTGGTATCTGGTCACCGGACTCCATGTTGGGATTGCGATGAGCCGCGATATCTTCCAATTGTCGCAGACGTTCGCGGGCGCGTGCAATTACGGATAAGGGTACACCCGCGAGCGCCGCAACTTGCAGCCCGTAACTCTGGCTCGCGGCACCTTCTTTTACCGCATGTAAAAACACCACCGAATCACCGTGTTCGATCGCATCGACATGAACATTAACGATACCACTATAGTCTTCTGGCAGGGTGGTGAGTTCAAAATAGTGTGTCGCAAACAGGGTATAGGCGCGGATCTCGGCCGCTAGGCTGATTGCGCACGACCATGCCAGCGACAAGCCATCAAAGGTGCTGGTGCCGCGTCCCACCTCGTCCATCAGAACCAGACTGTTGCGTGTCGCGTGATGCAGGATGTTGGCGGTTTCCGTCATTTCCACCATAAAGGTAGAACGTCCCCCAGCCAGATCATCGGCGGCGCCAATGCGGGTAAAGATTCGGTCAACGGGACCGACCACGGCACTTTTTGCGGGCACAAAACTGCCGATGCAGGCGAGTAGCACGATCAATGCAGTCTGACGCATATAGGTTGATTTACCGCCCATGTTGGGGCCAGTAATAATCAGCATGCGACGCTGCTCGTTTAAGTTGACGTCATTGGCGACAAAGGCCTGATCAATCGCGCGTTCGACCACGGGGTGACGACCCCCTTTGATCTGGATGCCGGATTTGTCGCTGAGTCTAGGTTGATGCAGGTTCAGGTGACGCGCACGCTCCGCCAGATTGACCAGAACATCCAGTTCGGCGAGTCCCTGCGCACAGTCTTGCAGCGGCGCCAACTGTTGTTGCAGCGTGTGTAGCAGCTGTTCGTACAAGGCCTTTTCGCAGGCAAGAGAACGTCCGCGTGCACTTAATACCTTGTCTTCGAATGATTTGAGTTCAGGGGTGATGAAGCGTTCCATCGCCTTCAGTGTTTGTCGGCGTTGATAATCCGCAGGTACCTTATCGGAGTGCAGTCGGCTGATTTCGATGTAGTAACCGTGTACACGGTTATAGCCCACCTTGAGCGTGGCAATGCCAGTGCGTTCGCGTTCGCGGCTTTCAAGATCAGTGAGATATTGATCGGCATTTTCGGACAGCGCGCGCAATTCATCGAGTTCGGCATCGTAGCCGCCCGCGATGACGCCACCGTCACGAATCAACATGGGTGGTGACTCGATTAGCGCGCGACTGAGCAGGTCGGCGGTCTCCGGGTGTTCACGGATACGCTCACGAATGGCCAGCAGGCGTTCGGCAGGCAATTCCGTCAATCCCTTTTGCAGATCAGGTAAGGCCTGTAGTGCGGCACGCAGCGTGGTCAGATCACGCGGACGTGCCGAGCCGAGGGATACACGCGACAGAATGCGCTCGATATCGCCAATCGAGCGCAACTGATCGTGCAGCGGCTCGTCGTCGTTGTGTTGCAGCAGTGCCGCGATGGCCGCATGCCGTTGGTTCAGTAGCTGGCGATCGCGGATGGGCCGATTGATCCAGCGACGCAGCAGACGGCTTCCCATTGAGGTCGCGGTGCGATCCATGACCCCCGCCAGCGTCGCTTCGGGTTGTCCAGAGAGGCTGTGTTCGAGTTCGAGGTTGCGTCGGGTCGCCGCGTCCAGCGCCACGGTGTCATCGTGCGACTCATGATGCAACGCACGAATATGCGGCAGTGGCCCGGGCTGGGTTTCTTGCAAATATTGCAGCAGTGCCCCAGCCGCGGATATCCCCAACGTGTGTTGTTCACAGCCAAACCCGCTGAGGTCATGGGTACCCAACTGATCCAGCAACAGTTGCCGCGCGCTATCGTGATCAAAGTGCCAAGGCGGCCGTCGACATAACCCAGACAGATCACGCAGATCCCCGGGCAGGGTGGCATTTTCATCAATCAGCAGTTCGGCAGGTTGCAAGCGCTCGATTTCAGCCAGCAAGGCCTCATCACCGCGTTCTTCAATCAGCACAAAACGACCACTGGCCATATCCAGTACCGCGAGCCCGAAGGCCTCTCCGTTGCGGTGCAGTGCCACGATCAGATTGTCGCGACGGTCATCAAGCAGCGCCTCGTCCGTGACCGTCCCCGGCGTGACGATGCGGACCACCTTACGTTCAACCGGCCCCTTGCTGGTCGCCGGGTCGCCGATTTGTTCACAGATCGCCACCGACTCGCCACGACGAACCAATCGCGCCAGATAATTTTCCGCCGCATGATAAGGGATGCCCGCCATCGGGATCGGTTCGCCCGCCGACTGGCCACGCGCCGTCAAGGTAATGTCGAGCAGCCTGGCGGCACGTCGGGCATCATCAAAAAACAGCTCGTAGAAGTCACCCATCCGATAGAACACCAGAATATGGGGATGTTCAGCCTTAATGCGCAGATACTGGCGCATCATGGGCGTATGGACGGGGGTTTTGACCTTTTCCTGCGTTGTGCCCATAGAGAGAAAGAGTAAAGACACCGGGCCCAAGATTCAAGCCGATCAGCAATAATCACCTCTCCTTCAAGGAAGAGCCCCCC
>JYMV01045282.1_pt1 | contig 37968 bp, 32 predicted proteins | sample 338911 | NCBI WGS metagenome assembly JYMV01 (sample SAMN03354496, study PRJNA234377) | hydrothermal vent metagenome | biome: Deep sea; feature: Hydrothermal plumes at the Eastern Lau Spreading Center, Western Pacific Ocean; material: Seawater | place: Tonga | collected 2009 | depth 2000 m m | reverse complement strand
TTTAATTCAGGAGCGTAAAAATGGGTAGCATTGTAAATCCTAACAATTACCCGGCTAAAGAAAATGTATTTACAATTCTTGTAGTTGCTCTCACTTGGGCAGTGTTTGGAATTTACATTCCGGAGGAGTCGCTGTTTTTGCTCTTCGAATTGTTTGTCCTGGTCTTGATTGGTATCTCCTTATATTATAAAAATCTACTTGATGTGGTAATACTAGGTGTTATCGGTGTAATATTTTTTGTTGCATTCACCTTGGTTGATGAAACCCCGAGGTTTATTCTCATGAGAGCTTCTGCCCTTTCTGCTTTTTTTCTCTTAGGTTTTGTTCTGATGATCGGACCCCTTTCCCGCATAACTGCCCCTTTTCTTCGCCTATATAAATACCGTCGTCATATCGGTGTCACCGTATTCATCCTTGGGGTTATTCACCTGACTCAGGCTATTAAATACCATGGCTTGGATCCCGCTGATTTATTAGCAGAAGGCGACTTTGCTGCATTGGGGATACTTACTGTAGGCGGTTTGTTTTTTCTGGCAATAACCTCCTGGGATTATGCTCAAAAAAGATTTCATCCACTTTTCTTTGATATCGTTCATCTTTTGTGGATTGGGGTTGTTATTTATGTCATCTGGCTTGATGTTCAGGAATATGGATCCTGGGGTGAGATGGAACCAGCAGGAAAGAAATGGCTGTACCCAATTCTGGTTTTATTTCCCCTGGTTACATTTCGATTTTCTTTTGCGAGGATTGTACTGAAATCTATAATGCCCTGGAAACAGCTCCACATGCTCTCCTGGGTGGTTTTTCTTACCCTTGCGCTTCATGCTTTAACAGCGTACGATGCTTTAGATGGGGGAGATGAATTGGTGAAACCGATCTGGCTCTACGTTATTTTGGTGTTTTCCATCCATGGAGGGGTTTGGATACAACAAAATCTCTTGGCGTGGAAGGATATTCGATCAGAGAACAAACTCATAAATGGGAAATTATTTTATAAAACCGCAAACGTGAGCAAGTTCAAAGATAAAAAGGGAAAAAGATTTATACTTGGTAAGGTACCAATTGCTGTATTTAAAGTCGCAGGCAAGTTTCACGCTTACAGCAATGTATGTGCACACCAGAAAGGACCAATTTGCAAGGCTGCGGTAGATGGGGAGTTTATAGTTTGTCCCTGGCATAATTTTCAGTATAATGTAAAGGATGGTAAAGGTCCGGAAGGATTTAATGATTTCATTCCATATTATCAAACATTGGTGGAAGATGAGTTTGTCTGGGTAACATTGGCGTAGTAAAAGTATTCAGCGTTATCAATTCTCAAATCAAGTTTTTATTTTGATAACCTGTAGAAACTATTTCCGGCAGTCTCCCCTTCAATTAATAACCCCTCTACCAGGTTTGTTTTTCAATAAAGATAAATGATTTTCAAACAAGGTTTTTCAGTACCAACACAAAGTCGTAAATTTTTCTATGGAAATTGCTAACCTGAAAGAAAGATTTAGTTCTACAGAATCAAAATACCTTGAACTCAGGAGGTACCTTTGATCTGGCTTCAAAAGAAATTGAGTTGGAGAAACTCCAGTCTAAAACATTAGTTCCTGATTTCTGGAATGATAACTCCAGAGCATCCTCCATTTTAAAAAAAACCGCAATTCTTGAAAAAGAAATTAATCTCTGGAAAAACCTCAAGCAGAGACATGGAGATGTGGAAGTTCTGTTGGAATTTGCTGAAGCGGGGGAATCAACCGTGGAGGAAGTAGATCTAGAACTGTCTACCTATGAAAAGATAGTGGAAGATATTGAACTTCAACTCATGCTTGGGGAAGAACAGGATATGCAGGATGCAATCGTGACAATTCATCCCGGTGCCGGCGGAACTGAAAGTCAGGATTGGGTAGAAATGTTGTATCGAATGTACACTAGGTGGTTTGAGAAGAAAAAATTCCAATCAACATTACTCGATTTTCAACCTGGAGATGAAGCTGGAATAAAAGACGTCACCTTGGAAGTGAAAGGTGAATTTGCTTATGGATTGTTAAAAGCGGAAGCAGGAGTTCACCGTTTGGTAAGGATTTCTCCCTTTGATGCCAGCAATCGGAGACACACCTCATTTGCTTCTGTGTTTGTGTATCCATCCGCAGATGAAGAAATTGAAATAGAAATTGACTCGGGAGACCTGCGGATTGATACGTATCGTGCCAGCGGTGCAGGTGGTCAGCATGTGAACAAAACCGATTCTGCAATTCGGATCACTCATTTACCATCAGGGATCGTGGTTCAATGTCAAAATGAACGATCTCAACACAGGAATAAAGCACAGGCAATGAAGGTGTTGAAGGCGCGGTTGTATCAAGCAAAACTGGAGCAGGAAAAAGAAGCTGCTAAAGAGCTGGAAGATCAAAAAATGGATATTGGCTGGGGGAGTCAGATTCGATCTTACGTATTTCATCCCTATAACATGGTCAAAGATCACCGGACGAAGGAAGAAACAGGCAATGTCCAGGCTGTGATGGATGGGGATATTGATTCGTTTATCAGGGCATTTTTGGTACAGCGTATTGGGAAGAGCTAACTAGAATTTCCTACACATTTTTTCAAGGAGAAAAAAAACATCATGTCTGAAGAACACACCAGTTTAAAACAAATTATAAAATTCCGGATGGAAAAACTACAGAAATTGCGGGATGCCGGGGTAAACCCCTACCCATATTTTTTTAAGCAATCGCATTACAGTAAGGGAATCCTGGAGAATTTTGATTCTCTGGAAAATAAAGATGTAACAATAGCAGGCCGAATTATGTCGATACGAAAGATGGGGAAAGCTTCTTTTTGTCACATTCAGGATGGAGCAGGGCGCATCCAAACATATATTCGCCGGGATGATGTGGGAGAAGAAAACTATACCAACTTTAAACTTCTTGATATGGGTGATTACATTGGCGTAAAGGGATATGTGTTCAAAACAAAAACAGGGGAAATATCAATCCATGCTAAAATAGTAACTATTCTCTCTAAGAGCATTCGCCCCCTCCCGATTGTAAAGGAAAAAGATGGAGAGATTTTTGATGCTTTTTCTGATAAGGAACAAAGATACCGTAACCGTCATCTGGATTTGGTAGTGAACCCTGATATCAAGGAAATATTCGTAAAAAGAGCAAAAATTATTTCTATGATCAGACGATTTTTTGACGATAGGGGATTTTTAGAGGTGGAAACCCCTGTGCTCCAACCATTATACGGTGGGGCGAATGCGCGTCCTTTTATGACTCATCACAACTCTTTAGATCAGGACCTGTATCTTCGAATCGCTGATGAATTGTATCTGAAACGGCTCATCATTGGAGGGATAGATAAGGTATACGAACTAGCGAAGAATTTTCGTAACGAAGGCATGGACCGAAATCACAACCCTGAGTTTACAATGCTTGAATGGTACGAGGCCTATGCCGATTATAAATTCATGATGGATTTTGTTGAAGAAATGATCCGCACGGTTGCAGAAGGAGTTGGTTCTCTTCAGCTTAATTGGGGTGGAATTGAGGTAGATCTTTCAAAGCCTTTTATCAGGAAACCTTTCCTGGCTCTGCTGAAGGAAGCAACTGGTCAGGATATAACCGGAGGTGATGAAACTCAAATTAGAAAGATTTGTAAAGAACAGGGGCTATCTGTACCGAAGAAAGCAAACTACGGACAGTTACTTGATGAACTGATGAAAAAGCTTGTTGAACCCAATTTAATCCAGCCGACATTTGTAATAGATTACCCCAAAGCGATTTCACCCTTGGCGAAGATACACCGAAATAATAATTCAGAAATTGTAGAGCGGTTTGAACTCTTTATTGGCGGTGCAGAATTCGCGAACGCTTTTTCTGAACTGAACGATCCAATTGATCAGAGAGATCGTTTAGAAACCCAAGAGAAGCTTCATGCTGCCGGTGATGAGGAAGCACATCCAGTTGATGAAAATTTTCTGCAGGCTGTAGAGTACGGCATGCCCCCAACAGGGGGAGTTGGTGTGGGAGTGGACCGTCTGGTAATGCTTTTAACAGAGAATCGATGGATCAGAGACGTCATTCTTTTTCCCTCTTTGAAAACGGTTAAGGAGTGAACCCAATCAGTTAAAGGAAGAAAAACTTCTCCCGTAAATGAATCTAACTACTTTCATTGCTTTCCGTCATCTCCGTTCTCCCCAAAAGGGCAGTTTTTCTACACTTGCGGGGATACTGGCTATTGCCGGATTAGGAATTGGGATTGCAGCTCTCATCATTACCTTAAGTATTCTTGAAGGATTTGAAACCACCATTTCAGAAAAAATTGCTGGGTTTGACGGACATATACGACTCCAGCATTTTATGGATACACCTGTACCGGAAGAAACCCAGATCTTGGACAGTTTGCTGGGAACAGCCTTAGGTCAAACGGTCATTCCCTTTATCCAGAGGCCAGCTCTTTTGAGGAGAGGTTCTTATGCGGAGGGTGTCATTGTGGAGGGACTTGTTGTACCTGATAAGAAATTCGGGTTGACACATATTATCGTTGATGGAACATTAAATTTGAACCCCGGTTCCATCTTGATCGGAAAACGTCTTGCTGATAATATGTCCCTTCAGGTTGGAGACAAACTTGCACTTTTTGACATGGAATCCATTACCGGTGTATCTTCCGGCCAGCGAGTAAAGTCATTCACAATCACCGGATTATTTCACTCAGGTTTGCTGGAATATGACCGATCTATTGTGTATACATCCCTAAAAGACGCTCAGCATCTGTTCGGTATGGAAAAGCAGATTTCGGGGCTTATGCTTCTATTTAAAAATTCTGCACTTGCAGGGGCAGCTTACTCCCAGCTTGAAGAAGAATTGGATTATCCATGGTATGTGATGTCATGGAAAGATAAACACCATGTTTTATTTGATTGGATTCGGGTCCAGCGCTGGCCTATTCTGTTCATTTTTGGACTCATTGCCTTTGTTGGGGTTGTTAATATTGTTTCTGCCATGGCAATGATCATAATTGAAAAGATCCGCGAGATTGGTATTTTTACTTCCCTGGGGTTTACGCCTCACGCAATTCGAAGGATTTTTCTTTTTGAAGGCACCATTATAGGAGCCATTGGATCTTTAGCCGGTGTTTTGATCGCCCTGCTGCTGATATGGCTGCAATTACGTTTCCAGTTAATTTCCATCCCGGAAGATGTGTATTTCATGGACAGAATCCCAGTTGCAATGAATGGATGGCTTACCTGTCTTATAGGTTTTGCGGGATTGGTTGCATCCATGCTGGCATCATTATTACCAACAATAAAGGCAGCAAAAATACATCCTGCCGAAGCCCTTAGGTACGAGTGACATGAATATCTCGACCTACATTGCAAAACGATTTCTACTTGGCGAAAGAGGTGTTGGTGCAAGCAGGTTTACTGGTTTGATTGCTATTGCGGGGATGGCGGTGGGATGTTTTGCCCTCATACTCTCCATTGCAGTTTTGAATGGTTTTGAGAAGAAAGTAACTGCGAAAATCCGTGGATTTGAGGGGGATCTCCGAGTTTCAGGAGCATCCCTGGATTTCATTGATATACAGAAACAGCTGGATGAGGAACAAAGTGTTTTATCTTACATGCCTTTCATGGAGCGTAAGGGTCTGGTCATCGGAGATGGAAATATTCTCAGAATTGCGACACTGAAAGCGGTAGATATGAATAAGACCTCTTCTTTTTACCAGCTTGGATTGAACGAAATTGAACTAAACCCATCTGATTTCCCTGTTATCATTGGTCAACTGCTTGCAAGCAGATTAAATTTAGCAGTAGGGGATTACGTCAAACTGATGAGCCCAGTTGATCACCCGTCGCGGTTTGGATTGCCCCGAAAAGTGCAGGTAAAGGTGGTGGGAGTTTTCCAGGGAAATGTATTGGATTATGATGACAGGTTAGTTTTTGTTCCGTTGTCTGTTGGGAAATTTCTTTTTACCAGAAAAAAAGGACTCGACGGTGTTGATATCCGGTTGACTGCGGAGACAGAAATAAATATGGCCCGGGAATGGTTATTAAATAAGTTCCCTCACATGACGATTGAGAGCTGGGAGAATATCCATGAAGGTTTATTCCAGGCTATGCGAATGGAGCGAATCGGTGCCATTGCGGTATTAAGTTTGATTATTCTTGTAGCTTCGTTTAATTTGACTTCCACACTGGTTCTGGTTACTGTCCAGAAAATCAGGGAGATCGGTATTCTGCGGGCAGTTGGAGCTACCACTGGTACGATTCGGTCAATTCTAATAAAGCAGGGATTTATGATCGGTGGTATTGGTGCTGCAGTTGGATTAGGATTAAGTTTTTTGGTTGTGATTGTACAGGTAAATTTTGGCTTACTTCGTTTGCCGGAAGACATTTATTTTATGAAAAATCTACCCATGATATTGACTGTTAAAGATGTGATCCTTGTTCCCTTTATTGCAATTATTTTGATAAGTATATCATCTGGATTAGCAGCACAACGGGCTGTATTGATTCAGCCAAAAGACGCTATTTACATGGAAAAATGATACTGGAAGCAAAACAGATATCAAAGTCATTTCAAAATGGCGCCAAGGAACTCACTGTTCTAAGAAAACTGTCTCTGTCAGTTGACAAGGGGGAAATTGTTACCATTATGGGACCTTCTGGTTCAGGCAAATCCACACTTTTGAATATTCTAGGAACACTGGATAGTGCAAACTCGGGCACGGTAATTATTTGCGGGAAAAATGTTGCTTATTTGGACGATGTATCTCTTGCCGAGTTGAGAAATCGTCATATTGGATTTGTGTTCCAGTTTCATCATCTCCTACCGGAGTTCACAGCACTGGAGAATGTGTTAATACCAGCTGAATTAATGGGAGCTGGACACGATGCAAAAAGCCGGGCGAAGGAATTATTTGAATATGTCAGCCTTACGGAACGAATGGATCATTTTCCATCCCAACTCTCTGGGGGGGAGCGGCTCAGAGTGGCTGTTTTGAGGGCCCTCATCAACACACCGGATATAATTTTAACTGATGAACCAACTGGGAACCTTGATACTGGAAACGCAGAGCGGCTTTTGGAACTTTTTATAAATATCTGCCGGGATTTTCAGCAGGCGATGATCATTACAACCCACGATCAGAATGTTTCTTCTATTGGATCACGTGCATGTCGGCTTGAAAATGGAATTCTTCATGTAATAACTTAATGAACACTTTTATAGCTGATTGTCAAACTCGTAACTTCCAGATAGTATGAAAGAAAATTTTTCAAAGCGTGTTCAAGCTATTATGAAATATGCCAAAGAGGAAGCTATTCGTCTTGGGCATAGTTATGTAGGTTCTGAACATTTCTTATTGGGAATTCTTCGGGGGAAAAAAGGACTGTCGATGAACATATTGGATATCTTTGACTGTGATGTAGATGGGATATGTGCCATGGTTGAAGATATGATCAAAGCATCCGGCGGGACCATGACTCTTGGCCATTTGCCCCTAACACGCAGAGCAGAGCGCATTTTGAGAAATGCCTACAACGAAGCGACAGCTTTGGGTGTTGCGGTTGCAGATGATGAACATTTATTGCTGGCTATTTTAAGGGAATCAGAGGGGATTGCTTTTGAAGTGATGAACGCCTATAATTTGGACTATGAGAGTGTAAAAGAATTTTTACAAAAACAAACAACTGAGGAAGAACCAGTTGAACGTTCTGTTTTAAGCAAATCATCTAAAACAAAAACACCTGCTTTGGATCATTTTTCAAGGGATCTAACAAGATTGGCGCGGAAGGGGAAACTGGATCCTGTTATTGGAAGGGTAAATGAAATTGAACGGGTTGCTCAAATTTTGACGCGAAGGAAGAAAAATAATCCAGTTCTTATTGGTGAACCAGGAGTTGGGAAAACTGCCATTGTGGAAGGGTTAGCACATCGGATTACTGAAAAATCTGTTCCAGGATTGCTGCATAACAAACGGATTTTGTCATTGGATTTGGCAGCTATCGTTGCCGGAACAAAGTATCGCGGCCAGTTTGAGGAACGCATGAAAACGATCATGGTTGAAATGGAAAATACGGATAATCTTATTTTATTTATTGATGAACTTCACACCCTCGTTGGTGCTGGTGGGGCTACGGGTTCTTTGGATGCATCTAACATTTTTAAACCAGCCTTGGCTCGAGGCGACATTCACTGCATTGGCGCCACAACGATGGATGAATATCGCAAACATATTGAAAAAGACGGCGCATTGGAAAGACGCTTCCAAAAGATTTTGATTAACCCTCCAACGACAGAAGAATCTGTTCAGATTTTAAACGGGCTGAAATCCAATTACGAAAATCATCATAACGTTATTTATCATGAAAAAGCCATAGAAGCATGTGTTGGCCTATCACATCGATATATAAGTGATCGTTTTCTTCCTGATAAAGCGATTGATGCTATGGATGAAGCTGGATCTCGTTCTCACATGCTGAATATGAAAGTCCCTCAGGCTATTCTAGATATTGAAGTGAAAATCGATAAAATCCGGGAAGAGAAAGAACAGGTGATTGCTGAGCAGAAGTTTGAAAAAGCCGCTTCGCTAAGGGACAAGGAGCAAAAACTGATGATAAAACTGGCAGAAGTCCAGAAAAAATGGAATAAGGAAGAAGGAAAGAACCCGGTCTTGATTACCGAAGATCACATAGCTGATATAGTTTCATTAATGACTGGGATTCCCGTGGCCAAAGTTGCCCAATCCGAAACCAAGAAACTTTTAAATATGGAGAAAGAAATCCATAAATATATTGTGGGTCAGGATGAAGCAATTAAATGTTTGTCTGGTTCGATTCAAAGGGCTCGAGCAGGATTAAAAAGTCCCCATCGGCCGATCGGTGTATTTCTTTTTCTTGGACCTACAGGAGTTGGTAAAACAGAATTGGCTAAAGTTATTGCGAATTATTTATTTAGTTATTCTGATGCCCTTATTAAAATAGATATGACAGAATATGGGGAACGATTCTCAGTCTCGCGAATGATTGGGGCACCCCCTGGGTATGTGGGGTATGAAGAGGGAGGAGAACTGACCGAAAAGGTTCGTAGGAATCCTTATTCTGTTGTTCTGTTCGATGAGATCGAAAAAGCCCATCCGGATGTTTTCAACGTGTTGCTTCAATTATTTGATGAGGGAGTACTGACAGATGGACTGGGAAGGAAAGTTGATTTCAAGAACACGATCATTATTATGACCTCCAATGTAGGGACGAGGGAGATCCAAGATCATACCTCATTTGGATTTACGGATACAAAAACTGATTTCGATTATTCTTCAATGAAAGACCAGATACTCGATCAGGTTAAATCAATTTTTAACCCCGAATTCTTGAATCGTATTGATGATACCATTGTGTTTCATCCCCTTTCCAGGCAAGATGCATTGGAGATTATAGATTTTCTCCTTGTGGATCTGAGGGAGAATCTTTTTACACTGAATATAGAGCTATTTTTAACCAAACGGGCTAAAACGTTGCTTTTAGGTAGAGGTTTCAGTCCAAAATATGGTGCACGAAACCTTCGCCGTGAAATACAATCTTCGTTGGAAAAACCCATCTCTGAACTTCTTCTTGAAAATGTATTTGTTTCCGGTAATAAAATAAAAGTGGATACTTCGGATGGACAGTTTACATTTAATTCTGTTCGGAAGAAAAGAATGAGTTCTAATTCCTGAGAATATCCCCTATTTCTGTCATAAAGTACTATAATACTTAAGTATCTGCCATTTAGGCAATTATTCTTCTTTGGCACATAAATTGTGATATTTTGTATAAATTTTAGCACTTGTTCATAGAATTTTAAAATTAAGGAGAAAAAAGTGGGAAAAATAATTGGTATTGATCTTGGTACAACAAATTCCTGTTTAGCTGTTTTAGAGGGTGGGGAACCAACCATTATAACCAATCCTGAAGGGGGCCGTACAACCCCGTCAGTTGTTGGATTCACAAAAGACAACCAACGCCTAGTTGGGCAGACTGCGAAGCGACAGGCAGTGACCAATCCGGAAAACACAGTATTTTCTATCAAACGCTTTATGGGCAGGATGCACAAAGAGGTAAGTACTGAAATATCTGAAGTGCCCTACAAAGTTGATAAGAATTCAAGCGGAGCCGTTGTTGTTAAGGTGAGGGATAAAGAATATACTCCACCAGAAATCAGTGCTATGATTCTCCAAAAGTTAAAGCAAATGGCTGAAGAACATCTTGGGGGAAAGGTAACCGATGCTGTGATTACGGTCCCAGCTTATTTTAATGATTCCCAGCGTCAGGCTACAAAAGACGCTGGGAAAATTGCTGGATTGAATGTCCGACGGATTATTAATGAACCGACAGCAGCTTCGTTAGCTTATGGATTGGACAAAAAAAAGGACGAAAAAATCGCTGTTTTTGATTTAGGTGGAGGAACATTTGATATTTCGATTTTGGAGTTGGGAGATGGTGTTTTTGAAGTGAAATCATCCAATGGTGACGGGCACCTGGGGGGAGATGATTTTGATCAAAGGGTTATTGACTGGATCGCCGACGAATTCAAGAAAAGCGATGGGATTGACCTTCGGAATGATCCCATGGCACTTCAAAGATTAAAAGAAGCAGCAGAGGCGGCTAAAAAAGAATTATCAACTTCAAAACAGACAGATATTAATTTGCCCTTTATTACAGCAGATTCATCTGGACCAAAACATCTAAATCTTAGTCTTTCCAGGGCAAAATTTGATGACCTTGTAGCCGATCTTGTAGAGCGGACAGTTACACCATGTCAAAAAGCAATATCTGATGCCGGGTTATCTGCTGTAGAAATTAATGAAGTTATTTTGGTTGGCGGATCTACACGGATACCAAAAATACGGGAAAAGGTTAAAGAGATATTTGGTAAAGAACCTAATAAAAGTGTGAATCCAGATGAGGTTGTTGCCCTAGGTGCAGCAATTCAAGGTGGTGTACTGGCTGGCGATGTTGATGATATTCTATTGTTAGATGTTACCCCGCTTTCGCTGGGGATTGAAACACTGGGCAGTGTGAACACAAACCTGATTGATCGCAATACGACCATACCTACTAAAAAATCTCAGATTTTCAGCACGGCAGCTGATAACCAGACCACTGTGGAAATTCACGTACTCCAGGGTGAACGGGAAATGGCAATTGATAATAAAACTATTGGCCGTTTTCACTTGGCAGATATTCCGCCTTCACCCCGCGGCATTCCACAGATCGAGGTTTCATTTGATATTGATGCCAATGGTATATTGAACGTCAGTGCAAAAGATAAGGCAACCGGAAAAGAACAGAGTATTCGAATTGAAGCATCTAGCGGGATTTCTGAATCGGAAATTGAGAAAATGGTTAATGATGCGAAAAAGCACGATAAGGAAGATAAGGAAAAACGCGAAAAGATCGATCTGACAAACCAGTCAGAACATTTGATCTATGAGACAGAGAAAAATATCAAGGAATACGGTGATAAACTAGATGATAAAGAAAAGACATCTTTGACCGAAAAGGTCGAAGCTCTAAAGAAAGCCAAAGATAGCAGCAATATCGAGGATATGAAAACTGCCATGGAATCATTGAATAGTTCCTGGTCCCAGGTAGCTTCAAAAATGTATGAAGCTTCAAAAAATGAAGAAGATGCTTCTCAAACGGAAACAAAGGCAAATAAGTCCACGAAAACAAAAGCAAAAAAGAGAGACGGTGAAATAGAGGATGCAGATTTTGAAGTTGTGGATTAACCCTAAAGATTCAACAAAAAAAAAGCGTTCTTACTAGAACGCTTTTTTTGTTTTTGGAACTGGTGGCGTGTAACTTCGTATTGTTCAGAAACAACTTTATTTTTATGAAACGTCTGAGAACTATTCTGTTATTATTCGGGATCCTTTGCGCTGGGGGGATAATTCTGTTATTAACTCCAAGATTATGGCAAGATAAAATTGAGATAGTTTTAAATGAAAATTTTTTAAGTAGTAAGGGGTGGCAGATTTCCATTGGAACTATAAAAGGTCATTTATTTTCAACAGTGATTATGGAAGATATTTTATTATGGCATCAAGATGGTTCCAATGTCCTCTCCAATGAAGTGAGCTCAAAAATAAACCTGATTCCACTTATCACAGGGGAATTATCATTGGATCTCCTTGAAATAAATGAAATAAAGATAGCACTTAAAGGTGATTCTATTATTAAAAGTGGAGTGGGAAAAAAAATCGAATTAGCTTTTCCTAAGTTCCCGTTTCATATTGATGATTTGCGATTGAACGGGAAATTGGAAATGATAAATATGGATACTGTTTATAATTTTGATCTGGAATTTGTTGGTAACACCAGTTACCAACCTCAGGAACTCAATATAGGTATTGACAATTTGGTTGTTAATTATGAGGATTCTTTATTTAGGATTGATTTGAATGAGTCATCCATGAAAATAGAAAAAGGCAAAATAATATTATCACATATAAGCGGGGTAGCTTCAAGTATTCCATTTGAGGGGGATTTATTTTATTCTTGGATGCCTGACGCACATTTTTCTGGAGAAATGATTATAGGGAAAGTATCATTACCTGAAGATTTTTTTGGTGATATTCCCATGAAACCTGTTTTTTCCTCTTTATCAACTTCGATAAAGTTTGAATCTGATTTAACAAATTTTTATGGTATTGCAGAAGTCTTCAATGATCTTGGTTTGAATTTACATGGGAAATTTTCCTTGAAAAAAAATCCTGATGAGTTATTAGTGGGAACAATAGAACTGAAAAGTGACTCCACAATGTTGAAAGTAAATGGGATTTTGAATGATTCAGGCAGGATAAATGGAAATATTCTATTATCAAATTTAGACTTAAATCAGTGGCTCATAGACCAAGAGAATACGAATATTTCAGGAATGGTTTTGATCGAAGGATTGATGAGTGATGGTATACTGTCAAATTTGTCTTTAACAACAGAAGTTCAAGAGTCAAAGTTATATTTAGAGGATTTAGTTTCCATTTCAGGTACTATTTTATATCATGACAGTTTAGTGGAATTTATTGATCCCCTTACTTTATCTATTGGACCTAGTTCGATTATTATGAAAGGAAATGTAAACCTAAGATCTGAAAGTATGGATTTGGCATTTGATATGAAAGAAGCAGGTGTTTTTATTATTAATAATTTTTGGTCTGACTCTCTCGAAACAGGAGTGGCTACTGGGCAGATGAATGTATCTGGTTCGTTTACTGAACCTTCATTGGATGCTGACTTGTTTTGCAGGAATATTCTGTATAAAGATGCTTCTTTGGAAGAAATGGAAATTCATTTAAGTTTTGATAACAGTAAAAATGTTGAAAATGGTTTTGCTCATATTATTTTTGAAAATGGTATTTGGAAGGACTACCATTTCGACAATGGTACTGTTGATCTGAAATTTAATTCCGGAGTAGTAGAATTAGAGAATATTCAAATGAATAATGGGAATGATTTTATTCAATTATCTGGGAGAATTGAAGAAAATGGAAATGTGTTTCTTGATCGATTGCAAGCAGCTTATGAAGGGCATTATTTAGCTCTCCCGAGCCCATTAAACTTCATCCTAAAGGATGAATCAATTATTGTAAAACCTTTTGTGCTTCACGTTGATGATGGGGTGGTTGAGGGATATTTTCACAAGAAAAAATTATTGGATGGAAGGTTTAAGCTTTCGAATATTGAATCTTCCTTAATTTCTCCTTTTATTCAGGATAATCGGTTCAAAATATCCGGAATGATTTTTGGGGAACTTGGAGTCCATGAGTCAATAGAAAAGTATAATTATTCCTCAGATATTTCTTTGAAAAAAGGGTCAATTTTAGGACAGAATTTTGACGATTTAGTCATTTCATTATTTGTTCGTGATGAGATAATGCATATTGAAGAGTTAACCTTGATTTATGGGGATAAAACAGGTTTGCAAGTAATGGGGACTTTGCCATTAAAGAGCCAGAAGGGGCAACCAATTGAAATTAATTTGAATACAAAATTCTCAAACTTAGATCTGAAAATATTAACACAGGTGGTTCCAGACTGGTTTCATCTCGGAGGTCAAATAAACGGTAATTTTAAAGTAGGTGGTACAACAGAAAAGACCCTTTTTGATTTTGATGTGGCTATTAGTGATGCAGTGTTTGACAAAATGCAATTTGGTCAGGTGAAAGGTAAAGGGAGTTATGATGGAAAAAACTTGAGTTTTTCCCAATTTTCTTCAGACCAAGAGCAAAGTCATTTGGAAGGTACTGCATCTTTACCGTTCGATTATAATATAGGGTCAGCTCATTTTGGTCAGACAACCTTAGATAATCCTCTTTATTTGAACGTGGGGGGGCATACAAAAGATCTTAGTTTTATTACTCAATATCTAACCGGTGTGGACTCTATTATAGGAGATTTTAATATCAAACTGGGATTAAATGGTACTTGGCAGAATCTTATTCGGGACGGATGGATACGAATAAATGATGCTAAAATTTTTACCAACCTTCTAAAAAGCCCGATTGATAGAGTTGATGGATATGGAAATCTAATCAGGAACCGATTAAATATAGAAAGTTTGAACGGAATTATGGTTAAGTCAATGGAGAAACAACAGGGAAAAAATTTGTTTCTTACTGGTAGTATGGATATGAGTAAATTTTTCCAGCCTTACTTTGATATCTGGATTACTGGTGAGAATATTTACTTTGAAGCGCTCCAAGAGGATATAAAAGGTTTAGTGAATTTGGATGTTAGCATGAAAGGGAAAGATGATATTACAATTAGTGGGAAAATTCCGCTCTTAGATGTAGAGATGTACAAGGAATTTACATCCTCAAATATAGCAGGTTCTTTTTCAAAAGAAGGGCGTGTCTCATTTAATTATAAGATTAATTTTCCAATTATTGGAGATTTCACCTTATTAAACAACCAGATTGATGCACGTTTGGGTGGAGATATAAACATTACAAAACTGGGAACATATCCTGCAGATTTTTCCGGAGAAGTTATTTTTGAGGAAGGAAAATTTTATTACTCTGGTGACATCTTCACAATAACAGAAGGATATTTAATTTTTGATAAAAAAGGGTTCAATCCCTATTTTAATATGACTGCTATTACAACCATTGATGATGAACAAATTGATATTTCTTTTACTGGTCCATTAAGCAATCCAAATTTAATACTAACTTCCAGAAGTGGTTTTTCGCAAAGTGATATCTTGGAATTATTGACCTGGGGTAAACGATTCGAAGATCAGGAGATTTCTTATTCAGGAATTGGAACCAGAGCAACAAGTTTGGTTGAAGGCTGGCTTGATACTCAATTAGATCGAAAGTTAATCCAACTTAGCGGTTTGGACCAATTTGGCATTTTAGAGAAAGTTAAAATAGAGGGTGCAACCAGTCTTTTAGATCCAGGAGGAAAGAAAGATTTCAAAATAGGGGCAAATGTAACCAAAACAATTTCGTTTAATTATGCCTTTCACCGGTCTTTTTCACTCACAAGTCCAAACCACGCTGTCGGTTTTGAATATAAAGTGAATAAATATCTTTCATTGATTGGTGATGTGGATCAAAATGGAAAAGTGCATGCAAAATACAAATTAAGATATGCATATTAATTTACTTTTTAACAAAAAAGTATTTCTTTTGGGTATTTCTTTTTTTTCATGTTTCTTGCTAGCTAGTCAAAAAAAAACGGTAAAAACGGTAAGTATCATTGGTGCTGAAATAGTAAAAGAGAGTCTAATACTCTCTGCCATGAGGACGAAAAAATCAACAATCTTTTCTTCTCAGGAATTTGATTCACGCATACTCAGGCTTGATGCCATCAGTGTTAAAACATTATACATTTCAAATGGGTTTTTGGAAGTAAGTGTAGAAGATTCCACTCGAATTGTGGATGGTAAAGTACATGTATTTTTAAAAATATCTGAAGGAAAGCAATACTTTTTACGTTCAGTAGAAATTCAAGGAAACCAAACCATTACTGATAAAACAATTAATAAAATATTAGAATTCATACCGAAAAAACCGTATGACCCTGTTACAGCAAATAAAAATTTATCTTTAGTTAGACAAGAGTATGAACAATATGGGAAATTATTTTCATCAATAATGATCACCGACAAAATTGGAGATTCTGTAAATGTTCAAATTCAAGTTGAAGAAGGTCCCGATGTATACATAGACACTTTTTTTATCGAAGGTCTCCAGAGTTTGGGGGAAGATAATGTCACTAGGGAAATAGCATTCAAATCAGGCGATCTTTACAAAAAAGAGGAAATAGATTTAACAAAGCGAAGAATACTGCAAACAGGTGTATTTTCTTATGCTGGAATCACTCCCTTGCCGGTTGCAGGAAGTGACACTACTGTAAATGTGTTGATTGAACTACGACAATTCACACAAAAACAATGGTCATCTGAGGGTGGATATTTTCCCATTGAATATTATAGAGGTGTTGAACCCATCCCTGGGATAGGAGGAGAGATTGAATGGAGGAATAGAAGTTTGGCTAGATCTACAACAAACTTTTCTGCAAGAGTTATTGTACAAGGTCTTTTATCTGAGGATTACTTATATCTAATTTATCCCAAATTTGGAATGGATATGGATTTTTCCAATCAGTGGTTTTTAGAACGTCGAATTCCAACTAGAATTAGACTTTTCTATGAAACTTTTACAAATTTAGGTCAAGAAGGATCTCTATCTCCTGTAATGCGTTATGGCTTACAGCTTACGAGTCATAAAAAACTTGACAAATTTTCTTTTATAGAGACAGGGTTGAATTGGGAACAGTTTATTGGATTTGAAAATGATCAACAAGAAATAGAGCAAAGAACATTTAAAATGAGGGGTTTATTGGATAGATCAGATAATCCATTATTTCCACATAATGGATATCGGCTGACAGGTGAAGTTAGCCAGACCGGGGGAATATTGGGTGGTACCAGAGATTATGTTAAAATTGACCTTGGGATAAATAAATATATCCAGATACATAAGAAAATAGTTTTAGCTGGAAGGCTGAAATATGGAATGATATTTGGTTGGGAGGAATCTTATAATGATGTTCAGTATGAGAAATTTTATCTTGGAGGAAGTTCAAGTCTCCGGGGCTGGGACATGCTAAAATTCAAAGTAGATGAGAATGATATGCCTAATGGAGATATTATTCGCCTAATGATGAATTGGGAAATTCGTTTCCCGCTTTTCTGGATTCTTGGGGGTGAATTATTTATTGATGGGGGATATCTAACAGATTCCTTTCGCAATCAATCCATTGATCAAATTGAATGGGACGGAGGATTTGGTATCACTCTTATGACTCCTCTTGTTCCGCTCCGGCTGGATTTTGCAATTCCACTAATAAAATCAACGGGTGGTTTTAATTCGTGGAAAATTCAATTGGGGGCCAGCTATATTTTTTAAATTAAAAATTGGATTTTTTTCAAGGTAAACTTCCTATTTTATTTTGAATAAACAATTGATTTCATATAAATTAAACAGTTTTGTTAATAAATAAATATTGTCAGGGAAAAACATGAAAATAAAGCTACTAATATTGGGTATTGTCCTAACTCTGTTTTCTGGTTGTGGAAAATCACCGAAAGAAGTGATGCAGATCGGACAGGAACATCTTTTAAATGAAAAATATGATTTTGCTCTTGAGTCATTCCAAATTGTTTTTGAAAAACATCCACATGATCCTTTGGCTGACAGTGCGGGTTATCAAATTGCCAGGGTCTACCTCGATTACCTCAATGATTATGATAATGGGTATAAAACGCTGAATAGCCTAGTGAATAACTATCCTGATTCAGATTATGGAATAAGAAGCAGGGAGGAAATAAGGCAATTTCCTAATTGGTTGTTTACGACAGCAGAAACAAAAAGGAATGCCAAGGATATCAATGGCTCTATTAAAACGCTAAATTATTTAGTGAATAAATTTCCCTCTCATGAAATTGCCTCCAAAGCCCAATATCTCATCGGAGATATTTATATGAATGATCAACGGAATTTTGATTTGGCAATTGACTCCTACCGTAAAATAATCAATGATTTTCCGGGATCAAAACAGGAGCCCCATGCCCAGTTTATGATTGGGTATATCTATGCAAATGTATTGGATGATTCTGAAAATGCCCAGGTTGAATACAATTTATTTTTACAAAAATATCCTGACCATGAGTTAACACCATCTGTAAAATTTGAATTGGATTTTATTGGCAAGGATATAAATGATATTCCCCAGCTCAAACATATAACTTCTTAAACCTAATTTGTTATGTCAGATTTTAGTTTAACTGAGATCAATGAAAGGATTTCACGGGAATCCACTTTTGTTGATGATATAAAAAAAGCTCTCAAAGAAGTTATTGTTGGCCAAGAAGAATTAGTGAACCGGATTCTGATTGGTATGTTGGCGAATGGGCATATTTTGTTGGAGGGAGTCCCAGGATTGGCCAAAACACTGGTTGTAAAGTCATTAGCCCAATTAATTGATACGAAATTTCAACGGATTCAATTTACACCCGATATGCTGCCGGCAGATTTAATTGGTACTCTTATTTATAACCAGCACACAGGGAAATTTGATACAAGAAAAGGACCGATATTCGCAAACGTCATCCTTGCTGATGAAATTAACCGTGCACCATCAAAAGTGCAGAGTGCTCTCCTTGAAGCGATGCAGGAACGTCAGACAACCATCGGAAAAGAAACTTATTTGATGGATGCACCATTTTTAGTTCTTGCGACCCAAAATCCGATAGAACAGGAAGGCACGTATCCCTTACCAGAAGCCCAGACTGATCGTTTTATGCTGAAAGTAAGAGTAGATTATCCATCCATAGATGAAGAAAGACTAATACTCCGCAAAGCTGCCAGAACTCAAATTGATACTGTATTGACACCGGTAGTAAATCAACAACAGCTTTTGAAGGCTCAAAAAGTAATAGATGATATTTATGTTGATCAGAAAATAGAGGAGTATGTATTAAATCTTGTGTTTTCTACAAGGAATCCTGATAAATACGAGTTGAAGGATCTGGAGGGACTTATTGAATATGGAGGATCCCCGCGAGCATCAATTAATCTGATCTTGGCAGCAAAATCCAGAGCGTTTTTAGAACATCGTGGATATGTAACTCCTGAAGACATACGTTATATTGGAGCGGATGTTCTTCGCCATAGAATCATTTTAACCTACGAAGCCGAAGCGGAAGAGATCACTTCAGAGGATATTATTCGGAGATTGTTTGAAACGATTGAGATCCCTTAAAAATAAGTAGGATTAATTCAGTTCATTCCAATTAAATGGTGCGTTTCCATTAACGCAAACAGTCATCTAACTTATAGTCAATTGTAGCGATGATCCCGAAAGAAATTCTGCAAAAAGTACGACGAATTGAAATCCGAACACGAGGGGTGGTAAATAATCTGTTTGGGGGAGAATACCATTCCGTTTTTAAGGGGAGAGGAATGACCTTTTCTGAGGTCCGTGAATACCAACCAGGAGATGATATCCGCCTTATTGATTGGAATGTGACGGCAAGAACTGGTTCACCATTTGTAAAGATATTTGAAGAAGAAAGAGAGTTGACTGTTTTTCTTTTGGTGGATGTGAGCCGCTCCGGTCATTTTGGAACTATTGAGAAATTCAAGACGGAAATCGGAGCAGAAATCGGAGCTGTCCTCGGATTCTCAGCGATTAAAAACAATGACAAGGTTGGTGTGATTCTTTTTAGTGATGATGTTGAGAAATATATAGCTCCAAAGAAAGGGAAATCCCATGTATTGCGGGTTATACGAGAATTGCTGTATCATAAACCCCAGGGCAAAGGAACTTCCATAAACAAAGCTCTCGATTTTCTCCTCAAAATTTCAAAACGTCAAAGTGTTGTCTTTCTCATTTCTGATTTCCAGGATGATGGATACTGGAGAACACTTCGCATTGCAAACCGAAAGCACGATTTAATTGGAATTTACCTTTTTGACCAATTAGAAGTTGAGTTTCCTGATATGGGTCTAGTAAAGGTTCATGATCCTGAAACAGAGAAGGAAGTGTGGATTGATACACGTTCCTATCAGGAACGATTGAACTACAACCGTACTATGAAGGAAAGATTAGAAAAGCTGAAAAAGGAAAGTGAACGAATAAAATTTGATCTTATCACAGTTTCTACCACAGAAGATTATGTAGAGCCACTCATGTCCTTTTTTAAACAACGTGAAAAGCGGTTTTAAGTTATCTTATGTATTACAGATTATTTAGATATTTTTTTTGCTTGGTATGTATTTTATTTGTGATCAGTTGCAGCAAAGATTCTCAAATTGAATCATTTCATATAAAAGCAGAAGTGGATACTACAAAGGCTACAATCGGCGATATTGTATCCCTGAGAATTATAGCTGAAGAATCTGACGGCCTGCATTTATCTTTCCCCGATATGGAAGATTCTGAATTCTTTGAAATTCGGCAGAAGCAGTATTTGAAAAAGGGAAAAGGAGTTGTATTTAACATTGTGTTTTGGGATACAGGTCGGCTTGAAATTCCACCTTATCCTATAGAAATTATGAAAGCTGATAATACCGTTGACTATATCATGGAGACTGATCCGTTTTTTATCACAGTCTACTCAACGATAAAAAATTCGGATGGTAAAGATTTGAAGCCAATTAAAGAGCCCGTCCCGGTTACCACACCAATTTCATACAGAAAAATTATTTTATCGATAGTCTTTCTTTTGCTGTTTGGATATATGGTTTATCTTTGGACAAGGAGAATTCAAATTGAAAAGAGAAAAGAAATAATACAGAACATAATTCCTCCTCCGTATGAGGAAGCATTGGACAGTCTTGAGTTAATAAAAAAAGTTTGCGATGTAAAGAAATTTTATGTGGAATTATCCTATCTCCTTCGTAAATATGTTGAGTCAAGCATTTATATTAAAACCCTGGAAATGACAACAGAAGAGATTGATTCTTACAGTTCATTAATTCAAATGGAAACATACCTTTTGAAAGAGTGGATAGAATTACTAAAACGATCTGACCTTATTAAATATGCGAAACAGATTCCTGAAGAAAATAAACGGGAAAATGATTTAGAATGGTCAAGACAATTTATTACTTTGACAAACAATTACTGGAGAAAACTTCATGTAGGCGTGTCGTGAGAATTAAAACAAAAAACACAAATGATGTGGAGAGAATTCGTAAATTTGAATTCTTATTGGCAATCGGTAAATTATTGTGAAAAATTAAGGATAATTTTGGGTACAACAGCAGAGATTCGAAATAATGCAGTTCTTCTTCATAAGGGGAAAAGAATGAAAGTGTTGGAATTCCAACATGTAAAACCTGGAAAGGGAGGGGCTTTTGTCCGAACAAAGTTGAAGGATATTCAGACCGGTAAAATAATTGATGAAACCTTCAATGCCGGAGCTCGGATAGAAATTATACGAGTTGAGGTGAAGCCTATGCAATACCTGTATAATGATGGGGATTTTTTTATTTTTATGGATAATAAAACTTATGACCAGATAACTGTTTCTGAATCTACAATTAATCGTGGAAAGGATTTTTTAGTGGCAGGGATGAATGTGGATTTATTATTTGATGGTCAGGAAATATTGGATATTCGTATTCCTGCTCATGTCGTTTTACAAGTTACTGACACAGAGCCGGGGTTTAAGGGGAATACAGCAACGGGTGCTACAAAACCAGCAACTTTGGAAACCGGATTTATAATTCAGGTACCTTTATTTGTGAGTTCTGATGACAAAATAAAAATTGATACCCGTACTGGTCAATATATAGAACGCGCAAAATAATTTTATTAAACTTGTGAAAAAAGTAACTGGAGAAACTTATGTGGCAGGATAAGATAAAAGAAATTATTTATTTATTAGAAAATTCCACAGTGAATGAAATAGACTTAACCTTTTGGGGCCGCCGGTTCCGAGTGGTTAAAAGTCCACCAGAGGTATTGTCTGATGATCTTGATTCAGGTAGTACTGTACGTGTGGAGACACCAATTTCATCTGATGTTTCTGAACCTCCTTCTGAATCGTCCCCAAAACTGCCAAAAGATGGAATTGAGGTTTTTTCACCTATGCCTGGAACTTTCTATCGATCTCCAGGCCCGGATAAAGATCCTTTTGTAAAAGAAGGTGATCAAGTGGCTAAAGGAGACACTCTGTGTATTATCGAAGCAATGAAGATTATGAATGAGATTGAAGTGGAGTCCAACGGGGTTATTCAAAGTGTCTTAGTAAAAGATGGGGCACCAGTGGAATATGATCAACCGCTTTTTATTCTTAGCTCTTCATCCTGAGCCTGAATGTTTAACAAAATACTGATTGCAAACCGAGGCGAGATTGCCCTGCGGATTATTCGATCCTGCCATGAATTGGGGATAAAAACAGTTGCTGTGTATTCCACAGTTGATAAATTTTCCCTTCATGTAAGATTTGCCAATGAAGCGGTTTGTATCGGACCGGGTCCCAGTTCTGAAAGTTATTTGAATATACCGCGGATTATTGCAGCAGGCGAGATTACGAATGCTGACGCAATTCATCCAGGATATGGATTTTTAGCAGAGAGTGCAGACTTTTCCCGAATTTGTCAAAAAAATGGTTTTTCCTTTATTGGTCCGTCCCCGGAAATCATCAATGCAATGGGAGATAAAGCTCAGGCAAAAGCCACCATGGAAAAGGCTGGAGTGCAAGTTATTCCTGGCAGTGATGGAATACTCCCCGGTCCTACCGAAGCCAGTAAATTGGCAGAGAAGATGGGATATCCAGTCATGTTGAAAGCAACTGCTGGAGGAGGAGGAAGGGGCATGCGCCTAGTCCGTAATCCCGAAGAAATGGAGAAAATGTTCATTACAGCTCAATCCGAAGCAAATATAGCTTTTGAAAATGGGGATTTATACTTGGAAAAATTTATTGAAACCCCCCGTCATATTGAAATTCAAATCATCGGGGATATCCATGGAAACGTTGCTCACCTTGGCGAGAGGGAGTGCTCTATTCAACGACGCCATCAGAAATTAGTGGAGGAATCTCCATCAGCGGTTGTAGATGTAGAATTAAGAAAACGAATGGGTGAGGCTGCTATCCATGGTGCAAAAAAAATTGGATACATCGGTGTTGGGACAATGGAGTTCCTTTTGGACAAGAAAAAAGAATTTTTCTTTATGGAAATGAACACACGGATTCAGGTTGAACATACGGTGACAGAGATGGTGACAGGGGCAGACCTGATAAAACAGCAAATTCGTATGTATGCAGGTGAGAGGTATCCTGCCTATTTAGATACTTTACAGCTTCGTGGTCATTCCATCGAATGCAGGATTAATGCGGAAGACCCTGATAGAAATTTTATTCCATCTCCAGGAACAATTACCAGTTTTCATATGCCCGGAGGAAAAGGAGTTCGAGTAGATACACATTCCTATGTAGGATATGAAATACCAACAGATTATGATTCTCTGATAGCAAAACTTATTGTTCAAGCAAGTAACCGTGATCGTGCTATTAACAGGATGCAGTGCGCTCTGGAAGAGTGTATAATTGAAGGACCAAAAACAACTATTCCATTCCATGAAGCAATCATGCGTGATAAAGAATTCAAAAAAGGGAACTTTGATACAAGTTTTCTGGAAACATTTGAATACAGCTCAAATGGAACAATTGAAAAGGTAGAAGAGGATAGGGAGCAGCATTGAAGATTCCCCAAGATTTAGTATACACAAAAGAACATGAATGGATTCAGGTTAATGACAATATTTTAACAATTGGAATTACTGATTTTGCCCAAGGAGAGTTGGGGGATATAATTTTTGTAGAATTCCCAGAAATTGGTGAGGAATTCCAAAAAGATGATCCCTTCGGGACCATAGAAGCTGTTAAAACAGTCGCGGACATTTTCGCTCCGGTGCAAGGAAAAATAATTGAGATCAATCATGATATTGAAAATTCTCCAGAGGTCATTAATACGGATCCTTATGGAGATGGATGGTTGGTGAAGATTGAGATAACAGAACATATGGTTAGTGATGGATTATTGTCACCGGAAGATTATGAATTATTGCTGAGTTAGATGAAAAATATTTACAAATATTTGTTAGAGACTTGTGAAAGAAAAGGAGCTGGACATATTGTTCTGATCGATCCGGACCGAAAAAATGACGGGTCATTTGAAACCTATGTAGAGATTGTAAATAATTCTGGCGCAGATGCAATTTTCATCGGTGGGAGTCTAATGATGGATGGACAGTTCCATGAAAGGGTGGCAAAGATAAAAGCACTGTCCAATGTTCCCATTATATTTTTTCCCGGTGGTGCAAACCAACTGAATGAACATTATGATGCCATCCTTTTCATGTCTCTTCTTTCTGGACGGAATCCCCAATATTTAATTGGTGAGCAGGTAGTGTCAGCACCAATTATCAGTGATTTGAAGATCGAAACGATTCCCACTGGTTATCTTCTGCTTGATGGAGGTGGAAAATCTACCGTGGAATTTATGAGTGCGTCACATCCCATTCCATTGAATCGTACTGATATAACAGAAGCTCATGCCTTGGCAGCTCAGTATCTTGGTATGAAACTTGTTTATTTGGAAGCCGGCAGTGGAGCACAAACCCCGGTTCCGACCGAAACAATTCAAACGCTATCTGAAAAAGTGGATATACCTTTGATTGTAGGTGGCGGGATCCGGACACCGGAAGATGCTGAGAAACGTGTGCGCTCCGGTGCTAGTTTTATCGTAACCGGAACAGTGCTGGAAACATCCGACAGTTCCTCTCTGATGCAAGAACTTGCAAGTGCGATTCATGTAAAGGAATAAAGATGACAATCAGAGAAAATATTGCAAGGCAATTGGTTGAAAGTGCTGAAACAAAAAAGGAGATGGTAGAATTATGCCTGTCCGATATTGAAAAGGCAGCAGAATTAATGATTGGAGCAGTACAAAAGAAGAAGAAAATTCTCTGGTGTGGAAATGGAGGAAGTGCTGCCCAGTGCCAACACCTTTCAACTGAATTGGTTGGGGGTCTTCGGTCTCATGACCGTAAAGCAATTCCATCAGTTTCTCTGACAACGGATTCTTCCCTTTTGACAGCATGGACGAATGATTCCGATTTTGAAACGGTATTTTCCCGACAGGTAGAAGCTCTGGGAGAAGCAGGGGATGTTTTAGTTGCTCTCTCTACCAGTGGAAATTCTAAAAATGTAATTGAAGCTGTCAAATGTGCAGATACTATGGGCATTCACTCTATTGTTTTAACGGGGAAATCCGGTGGATTATTATCAAACGGCGGGTCAGTGACAATCCGAATTCCAAGTGATGATACACAACGCATCCAAGAAGGACATATTACCGCAGGGCACATTCTTTGCGAGTTAGTGGAAAATTCAATCAGGTGAAATGAATTTTGGTTTGAGTTTTTATGGAAACATATCTTGAAGATTACATCACTATGCTTCGTGTTGAAAAGAATTTATCCCCCAAATCTATTGAAGCCTATAAGAGAGACTTGACACGGTACATAGATTTTCTGGAAGAGGAAAAGGATATAAACAATTTGGAGGAAATTAGCCCGAAGCATATTCGGGGGTTCATTCGTGTCCTGAACGATGCTCACTTGGCACCAGCAAGTATCACCAGGGCTTTTTCTTCCATAAGGTCTTATCATTCCTTTTTGTCTGGAGAAAATTTAGTACAGCAAAATCCTTCCCAATTGCTGGATGCACCTAAACCATCCCGGAAGCTACCAGTAGTCTTGGCGGTAGAAGAAGTCAATAGAATCCTTGGTGTTATTGATACTGCTAAATCCCTTGGAAGACGAGATCTGGCAATTTTGGAAGTCCTTTATTCAGCTGGAGTGAGAGTAAGTGAATTGTGTGATTTAAGAATGATAGATTTATTTTTGGATTCGGAAACGATTCGAGTGACTGGCAAGGGCAACAAAGAGCGCCTTGTGCCCATAGGTCCCTTGGCACGGGAATGCATAAATAATTACCTGAAATATGAAAGACCAACCTTATCAAAAAAAGATAAGAACCTTGGAAAAATATTCCTCAGCAGGAATGGACGACCACTAACACGCATGGCGGTGAACATCATTTTTAACAAATGGGTTAAAGCTTCTGGAATCAAGAGAAAAGTGAGTCCCCATACATTTAGACATTCATTTGCCACTCATCTTTTGGAAAGGGGAGCCGATCTTCGTGTTGTACAGGAAATGCTGGGACATGTAGATATTTCTACGACCCAAATATATACTCACCTGGATAAAGAACACTTGAAAGAAGTTCATCGAACATTTCATCCATTTGAGAAAAAGGGAAAATAATAAAAAGGGAATTTCATAAATGGGAATCTACAGTTTAGATCCCTCAGTACAGGCTATACTAATTCCTGTTTTGGTATTTGCTTTAAGTTTCCATGAGTTTGCCCACGGTTGGATGGCTAATCGTCTTGGTGACCCAACTGCTAAGCACCAGGGGCGGTTGACTCTGAATCCGCTTGCTCATCTCGATTTGATGGGTACTCTTATGTTGTATTTTGCAGGATTTGGTTGGGCAAAACCAGTACCGGTGAATGGAGGAAATTTAGTCAGCCCGCGGACGGATATGATAAAAATTGCTTTTGCGGGCCCGGCGTCCAATTTGCTATTAGCAGTGATCGGGGGTGTTCTGCTACGCATATTAATAGGATCATCCTTGTTTCATGAAGCATTTATTGTGACACTAATTTTTTTCACTCAGATTAATATTGCTCTGGCAGTGTTCAACCTGATTCCTATTCCACCTTTGGATGGTTCACAGATTTTTTCCGGATATATGTTGAATCGCAATCCAGACCTGGTGATGAAACTTCAGGCTTATGGACCGCAAATATTGTTCGGGATTATCTTGATTGGGTACTTTACTGGGTTTTCAGTAATCTGGATGATCATGGGACCCTTGGTGAAAATGTTCATGTTTCTGTTTTCAGGAATTACCCTTTGAAACAGAACAGATATTTTCGCAGGATACTTCCTGACAGGCTGGTGAAACGTCGTTCCTTGGTTTGGTTGGGGATTATGTTTTTCCTCGTTCTGTATTGTATGTTCTATCTGAAAACGATAGCTCTAGAAGGATAGAAATAATGTCTGCATTAGTAGAGTGTGTACCAAATTTCAGCGAAGGTCGAGATCAAGGCAAGGTCGCACTGATCACAGATGCCATCAAAGCGGTGAAGGACATTACTCTTCTAGATGTAGATCCTGGCCAGGATACAAACCGTACGGTCGTGACTTTTGTTGGACCCATTGAAGCTATAGAAGAAGCGGCATTCAAAGGAATTCAAAAAGCAGCAGAAGTTATCGATATGCGTCAGCAAAAGGGTGCACATCCACGGATGGGGGCAACGGATGTGTGTCCTTTCGTACCTATAAGTAATGTAACCATTGAAGATTGTGTGGAATTATCCAAGCGTGTTGGCAATCGTGTAGGGGAAGAGCTGGGCATACCTGTTTATCTTTACGAGAATTCTGCACAAAAGAAAGAACGGAAGAGTTTACCAAACATTCGGGAAGGAGAATATGAAGCTTTACCAGAAAAGCTGCAGAAACCAGAATGGAAACCGGATTTTGGTCCAGCTAAGTTCAATGCTGGCGCTGGTGCTACAGTTATTGGATGTAGAGAGTTTCTAATTGCTTACAACATCAATTTGAATACCAGAGACACACGCCTTGCGACAGATATTGCCTTTGAGCTCAGGGAGAAGGGGAGATCCAAACGCGTTCCACATACCGTATCAAAAAATTTACTTGATGGAGAAATTATCCGCAATAAAGATGGAAGCCCTGTGAAACAGAGAGGCAAATTTAAAGATGTAAAAGCAATTGGTTGGTACATGGATATTTATAACCGGGCACAGATCAGCATTAATTTCAATAATTATAAATCTTCTACCATCCATGATGTTTTTGATGAGGCATGTGCATTAGCAACGGAAAGAGGAGTTCGGGTAACTGGAAGCGAACTTGTGGGGTTGATCCCGCTGGAAGCATTGTTAATGGCAGGACGACATTATTTGAAGAAGCAAAACCGTTCCACCGGTGTATCTGAAAAAATGATAGTGGAAACTGCTGCCCAGTCTCTTGGATTAAATGATGTAGCTTCGTTCAACCCAAATGAGAAGATTATTGACTATGCTGTTCGAAATAAAACTGAGAAACACATTGATGTAGCAACTGAGGAATTTCTTGAAGAAGTAGGATCGAACAGTCCCGCACCAGGAGGAGGAAGTGTATCCGCTTTAGCCGGAAGCTTGGGCGCAGGGCTCACGTCCATGGTGGCGGCACTGACTCATGAGAAAAAGGATTTTTTTGATAAGAAGCCTTTAATGGAGGAAATTGGTGATGAGGCTCAAAAAATTAAAGACAGGTTATTGTTTTTAGTGGAAGAGGATACGAACGCTTTTAAAAAAGTTATGGCTGCAATTCGTCTTCCCCAATCATCTCCTGAAGAAAAAACGACAAAAGCAAAAGCTGTCCGGGAAGCAAACATTTATGCAATCAGAGTACCTTGGGAAGTTGCTAAGCTTTCCTACAGGGTGATGGAACTTGCGTTACAGTTGGTGAATGAAGGGAATCCAAATTCCGTAAGCGATGTAGGTGTTGCCGGAGAGGTTGGGATGGCTGCAATTCGTGGTGCCTGCTTGAATATCCTCATCAATCTTCCTGGGATAGAAAGTGAGGATCGTTTTGTAAAGGATATGAATACAAAAATGGATGCTCTTATTCCAAAAGCTGAAAAACTCCAAAAGCAAATTCTCAAAGAAACTATCAATAAAATCAATTCTTAAATGAAGCCACTTTTGGATTTCTCTTTAATTTTTTCCTATTATTAAGTACCCTTCGGAGTAAAATAAGGAAGTAATTTTGACAAAAATTCAAACATTATCAAAAGATCTGCGTAATAAAATTTCTGCTGGTGAAGTAGTAGAAAGACCGGCTTCGGTTGTAAAGGAACTTATGGAAAACAGCTTGGATGCTGGCGCGTCAGAGATCACCGTGGTGGTGGAAAAGGGAGGGCAACAAATCATTCAGGTAACTGATAATGGTGCCGGAATCAATTCGGTTGATATACCCAAGGCAATAGAGCGGTACAGCACGAGTAAAATTAAAAAATTGGATGACTTGTTTACTATAGATACATTTGGGTTCCGTGGAGAAGCACTTGCTAGTGTTGCATCTGTGTCAGAATTGGAAATTGCTTCCTGCCAAGAGGGGAAAGAGGGGGCAGAGGTGATAGTCCAGAATGGTGAATGTTCAGAAATCCGTCCTGCCCCAAGAGTGAGAGGTACCCAAATCACAGTACATAACTTATTCTATAATACCCCTGCCCGGAGAAAGTTTATGAAGTCACCTCGTATAGAACTTCGGCAAATTATCCAGACGATTAAACGAATGGCTTTGTCACACCCGGAAGTGAATATTATTTTATCTGCTGATGGAAAAGAAGTGGTGAATGTACAGCCCGAGTCTCTTGAAGAACGGATTGCATCATTATTTGATCCTACCTATCAAGAAAATCTTTTATCTGTTCAATTACAAAAAGGGGATTATTCATTTTCAGGTTTTATAGGGAATCTGAATCTTGTCCGGTCACGCCCAGGAGACCAATATATTTTTTTGAATAGACGGTACATTAAGAATAGACTTTTGAATTCTGCGGTATACTCTGGATATCAATCCTTAACAAAACGTGGGGAGTTTCCATTCTTCGCACTGAATTTAGTTATTCCCCCTGATCAAATAGATGTAAATGTCCACCCCATGAAAATTGAAGTCCGATTTAAGGACGAATGGAGGGTTTACCATGTATTGAAATCTGGTATAACCGATTCTCTATCGGATGTGCTGGAGACTATCCCGTATTTTGAGAAAATGACTGGAGACTCTAATGTAAAGGAACCCAACATTTCAACATCCGGAGTTGGTAGTGTCAAGCAGGAAATATTTCCATTTAATCGTCGTATTCCTGGACCGGTACAATCCTCTGCCCAACTTGAACGAGCAAAGAGTTATGCTTCCGAACTTGCGACACGGCAGGAATCTTCCAGCCGAATTGATGTGGAAAATATTTGGCAGATACACAAGAAATATGTTGTGTCTGAGATTAGCAGCGGCCTTGTAATTATTGATCAACATGTTGCCCATGAACGAATCCTTTTTGAAGAAGCAATGAATACTTTTAATACAGGATCCATGGCTTCACAGGCGCTTCTTTTTCCTGAAATTCTGGATTTCTCTCCCGATGAATACTCTGTTTTTTTGGAAGTATTACCTTTTCTTGAAAAGATAGGATTTCGTATGAAAGAAACAGGAAAATATAAAGTCGAATTAGAAGCGATACCTTCTGAAATGGGCTGGGGTAACGAACGACGTGTGATCAAGGATATTATTGACCATTATTTAAGCCATCAGAAGGAATATAGTTCAATGCAGGAAAATCTTGCAGCATCTTTTGCCTGTCATGCTGCTGTTAAAGCTGGAGATACGCTCTTAAAAGATGAGATGCAGGAATTGGTGAATCGTTTATTCGGGACAAAGCATCCTTACTATTGTCCCCATGGCCGCCCGATTATCGTACAACTTTCACTTGATGAATTGGATAAACGGTTTGAAAGAGAATAGGAAATACTGCATTCAATTGATCTGAATCATCTATCAGTAATATAAATTCAAAAACGCCGGCTCTTATTATTATTGGTCCCACTTCCTGTGGAAAATCTGACCTTGCTGTTGAAATTGCCGGCAGAATAGACGGAGAAGTGATTGGTCTGGACTCGCGCCAGATATATAGTGGAATGGAAATTGGTACTGCCCAACCCACAAAAAAGGAACAGGATGCAATTCCCCATCATCTTATTGGTATTCGTTCTCCTGAAGAACCGATAACCTCAGGTGAATATGCGAAACTGATTACAGCTACAGTGAGGGATGTTCGGAAACGTGGTAAAGAGCCAATAATCTGCGGGGGATCAGGTTTATATTATAGAGCAATCACTAAGGGAATTTTTAAAGGCAGTGTTAGTAACCTTAAAGTACGTGAACAACTTGAAAAAGAGTATGATGAAGAAGGAGGAAGCGTTCTATTAGGAAAGCTACAGAGCGTAGATCCTGATTATGCGAAAATTGTTCATCCAAACAATCGCAGGAGACTGGTGCGGGCGCTTGAAATCTACAAAGCCACGGGGAAACCACCCTCTATCCACTTTAAGAAGCAGAAAAGGTCTGGAGAAAAAGGCCTGGACAAATTTACAGTTTTTCTAACCTGTTTTATTGATAAATTGGAAAAACGAATTCGACAGCGAACAAAAATAATGTTAAGTAATGGATGGATAGAGGAAGTACAGAACCTTCAACTGAAGTTCCAAAATAAACTGTTACATCCACTAGACTCTATTGGTTACCGGCAGATAATTGCTTATTTGAATAATAAATTATCCTATGAAAAAATGGTGGAAGATATTAATCTGCGTACACGCCAGTATGCAAAACGGCAATTACAGTGGTTCAGTAAGGAATCGTCTGACATGAAAATTGAATTGTCGGGAGATTTTAAAAAATCTGATATTGCTGCTCGAGTTATTCATAGTTGGCAAGGTTAGACTCCCACCCATTTTTACTAATACAACATTATTATTTTTCTTTTTAACTATTTCCCCTATTTATTGTATGTTCCGGCTCGAATTAGCCCTTTAATCCATTCCAGTGAGAAGGAAAGGGAGCAATTGAGAACCTCCGTTCATCCGGTTCCAGCAAACTGGAATGATTCAAGCGGGGGTTTTTTTATAGCCTCCAGTTGGAAAGGGTAGAGAATACAACATTGATCATGGTAAGTTAATTATGGTGAAAGCAAAACAGGTTTTAGACGCAAAATCAATACAAAGCATTGTAATACGTTTGTCTCATGAAATTGTTGAAAAGAATCATGATTCTACCGAACTTACTCTAGTAGGGATCCAAACCCGTGGAGGACCTCTGGCAAAGAGGATTCAGGCCTTAATTCATAAACACTCAGGTGTGAAAGTTTCCTTGGGATTGGTAGACATAACCTTTCATCGGGATGACTTTAGGGACCGATTGGTGGTTCCACAGGTGAAAGGGACTGATTTACCTGATTCCATTGATGATGGAATTGTCATTTTGGTGGATGATGTGCTTTATACAGGAAGAACGGTTCGTGCAGCAATCGAAGTTTTGCTTTCTTATGGAAGACCTGGGAAAATACAGCTGGGGGTATTGGTTGATAGAGGACATCGGGAGATGCCCATTAAGGCAGATTTTGTTGGAAAGAATATTCCCACCCAAGACGGTGAACATGTGGAAGTTCTTTTAAAGGAAGTGGATGGAAAAGATTCTGTAGAATTGAGGTTTTATGAAAGGGATTCTTGATGCTCCAGCATAAACACCTTTTAGGTCTGGAAGGATATCCTTCCGAGGATATTCAGACTATTATTGATACAGCTTTTGGATTTCGGAAAGTGCTGGAACGTCCAATTAAAAAAGTACCATCCTTGCAAGGAAAAACAGTAGTAAATCTTTTTTTTGAAATGTCTACACGTACCAGAATTAGTTTTGAATTAGCGCAAAAACGTATGAGCGCTGATACAGTTTCTTTTTCGGCTGCTTCAAGCAGCCTGAACAAAGGTGAGAGTTTCAAAGATACCGTTCAAAATATCGAGGCCATGAAGATTGATGCTGTTATTTTGAGACACCCTGCATCAGGTGCACCCCTGCATTTAACCAAATTTGTAGATGCAGTAGTGATCAATGCAGGAGATGGGACGCACGAACACCCTACCCAGGCTATTTTGGATATGATGAGCCTTCAGGAACAGTTTAATAACCTAGAGGGACTGAAAGTGGGAATAATTGGTGATATTTCCCATAGCAGGGTTGCGTTAAGTAATATTTTTGGATTGACTACCATGGGTGCAGATGTGATGATCTGTGGCCCGTCAACACTCATACCACCCCATATTGAAAAACTTGGTGTAAAGGTCAGTTATGATATGGATGAAGTAATTGATTGGGCCGATGCTGTTAATATACTCCGAATTCAATTGGAACGAATGGGTACCGGCTTATACCCTTCTATACGGGAGTATAGAGAATTATTCGGCCTCTCCGTAGAACGAATAAAAAGACACAGCAAGGATCTTGTAGTAATGCACCCGGGACCCATGAATAGGGGAACGGAAATTGACAGTGCGGTGGCGGATAGTGACAGAGCAATTATTCTTGATCAGGTTTTAAACGGTGTTGCTTCCCGGATGGCAATCCTGTATTTATTGCTAGGCGGGAAAACAGAAGAAAATTGATTTAGTAAAGAATAATGCGAAGTAAAAAACAGCCGAGAGAACTCCTGCTAAAAGGTGGCACTGTTGTTGATCCATTTCGAAAAGAAAAATATGTTGGAGATGTCTTTATTAAGAATGGTAAGATTCAGAAAGTTGGTGATGTGAACTATAAATCTTCTATGACCCAGGTTGATTGTTCCGGTTTGATTGTGACGCATGGATTTTGTGATATTCATGTTCATTTTCGGGAACCTGGGAGGGAAGATAAAGAAAGCCTTGCTACTGGATCACAAGCGGCTCTCGCAGGAGGATTTACACGTGTTTGTGTTATGCCAAATACCAATCCTCCTCTTGACACTCCAGAATCGATTCGTTTCATTGTAGAAAAAGCAGAGACATTACCCATTCATATTCATCCTATTGGTTCCATTACCAAGGGACAGAAAGGCAAAGAAATTTGTGAGATGGCCGCAATGAGAAATGAAGGCGCAGTTGCTTTTAGTGATGATGGCATACCTGTCTCAGATGGAGAAATTATGCGGCTTGCTTTAGAGTATGCAGGAATGATTGGAGTACCAATTATCAATCATGCTGAAGATTGTTGCATCCGTAAGAATGGTGTTATGAACGAAGGAGAAATATCAACTCGAATGGGATTAACAGGGAATCCGGATATTGCCGAATCAACTATGGTGAACCGCGATTTAGAACTTGCACAGTTAGCAGGCTCAGTTCTTCATGTTCCTCATGTTAGCACGGCTAAAGCCATTAATCATATTCGAAGAATGAAAAAAGAATATAAACACCTTTCGGCAGAAGTGACCCCACACCATCTGTATTTCAATGATGAAGCTCTCGTTGAATACGACACAAATTTAAAGGTTGCTCCACCGATAAGAACAGAGCATGACCGTCGAGCACTCATAAAAGCTTTGAAAGATGATGTAATCGATTGTATTGCTACTGATCATGCCCCTCATACTATTGAAGAAAAAGAGAGAACTTTTGATCTGGCTCCCTTTGGAATGATTGGGCTTGAGAGTTGTTTTGGTGTGGTTTATCAGATATTAGTGAAAGAGTCAGGGATGGCACTTGGAGAATTGATACAAAAGTTGACCGTAAACCCAAGAATGGTGATGGGATTCCAGCCTGATTTGTTCAAACCTGGAATTCAGGCAGAGATTTCTGTGATTGATACAGAGAAGGAATGGGTATTTAAAAAATCGTCCATTCAATCCCGTTCTGGCAACAGTCCTTTCCTTGGTAAAAAAGTAACAGGGAAAATTCACTTTATTCTTTCGAAAGGAATCATTACTGAAATAACTTGATCCTTCCTCTTTTCTTTAATGAGGTTGGCTTATTTTATCTACTATAATTTGTATTGAATAAATGTTGACAATGATTGGAGAGTTATACTACCTTCACCAACTTTTACCGAAGTGAAAATTATGAGAACAAAGTCTATCAATAAATCAGAAATAAACCATGATTGGTGGGTGGCCGATGCAGAGGATCAAACCCTTGGACGGTTTGCGAGTCGAATTGCCCAGGTTTTAAGAGGAAAGCATAAACCCCAATTTACACCTCATATGGATATGGGTGATTTTGTCATTGTTGTCAATGCGGAAAAGATTAGGGTTTCAGGAAATAAGGAAATTGACAAAACGTATTTTAAGCATTCTGGTTATCCAGGTGGAGGCTCAACAAAAAATTTAAAATTTATGAGAAAAACTTACCCAAAAAGAGTAATAGAAAATGCTATCCGGGGAATGCTGCCTCACAATCGTTTAGGCAGTAAAATTTTTAAGCATCTTAAGGTTTTTGCAGGCCAGGATCATCTGCACCATGCCCAGCAACCTAAAAAACTTGAAATGTAAATGAATAAAGAAACTTATCAAGCAACCGGAAGAAGAAAAAGTTCAATTGCCCGTGTCTTTCTTAATCCTGGGAAGGGATCTTTTTTAATCAATGGTAAAGAATATAAAAAGTACCTTTGCCGTGAAAGCTTAGCAATCCTTGTGAATCAACCTCTCAACACGGTTGGTTGTACTGATGAGTATGACATTATTAGCACTGTGAGAGGAGGAGGGCTCACCGGACAAGCCGGTGCTGTTCGATTAGGTATATCCCGGGCTCTTCTACAAGTAAACAAAAATCATCGTACTTTATTGAAAACTGCTGGTTTTCTCACAAGAGATTCCCGTCGGGTGGAGCGGAAAAAATACGGTCAACCCGGAGCTCGCAAGAAATTTCAATTTTCAAAAAGATAATTTTATGGCACGGATTAGTTTTGATGATTTATTAAGCATAGGTGCTCACTTTGGACATGTAGTCCGCAAGTGGAATCCAAATTTCCAGCCTTATGTTCTCATGGAAAAAAATGGTGTTCACATTATTAATCTTGAGGAAACACTGAAAAATCTTGAGAGAGCACTCCATTTTATCACAGACGTGATTTCACGCAATGGCGAAATTCTATTCGTCGGTACAAAAAAGCAGGCAAAAGATATTATTCAACAGGAAGCTGATCGATGTGGAATGTTTTATGTGGTTGAGCGCTGGCTTGGTGGGACACTTACAAATTTTTCTACAATTAAGAAAAGTATCAAGCGTCTTCAACTTCTGGAAAAAGAAGGATCAAGTATTTATGAGAATATGACCAAGAAAGAATTACAAATGCTTAACCGTGAGAGGATTAAGTTATCTGATCAGCATCGTGGGATCAAGGATATGCGGCGCCTCCCTGATGCAGTTGTTATTGTGGATGCATTTTTTGAGTCTATTGCTATCAAAGAGGCAAATTTGTTGGAAATTCCAGTAATTGCTATAGTGGATTCTAACACAGATCCTAGGAAAATTGATTATCCGATTCCGGCAAATGACGATTCTATCCGAACAATCCAATTAATCATATCTACTCTGACTGATGCTGTGATTGAAGCAAGGACAAAGGATGATGCTGTAGAAGATATTAAATTGGATTCCGAACAGTCAGATTCCAAGGAAGATAAGTCTGAAATAAAGAAAGAACAATTATCCGAAGAGACAAAGATAGAAACTGCCGCAGAGGAACTGGCAGTAAATACTGAAGAATTTGATAGCACGACAGAAAAAACTGCTAAGAAAAAATCAGTCAAAACGAAAACTACCCTAGGGACTGATTCTGAAGAAAAGAAGACAAAAGGAAATAAGGATAGCCAGAAGAAACCTGCTGTAATAGAAGAGGAAGAGAATTAGTTTGTTATGAGTGTTGATGCAAAAAAAGTAAAACATCTTCGTGATAAGACAGGAGCTGGTATGATGGATTGTAAAAAGGCACTTGTTGAGTCTTCTGGGGATATGGAGAAAGCAGTTGATTATCTAAGAAAAACTGGAATAACAAAAGCAGAGAAAAAGAGTGCCCGCATAGCTAAAGAAGGGTTGATTTATTCATATATTCATCAAGGTAATCGTCTTGGTGTCCTTCTCGATATAGGATGTGAAACTGATTTTGTTGCCAAGACAGAAGGATTCAAAGATATTGCTCACAATATTTCCATGCAGATCGCGGCTACAAATCCTATTGCGATCAGGCGTGAGGACGTAGACCCAGAACTGACTGATAGAGAAAAAAGTATTTATCATGAGCAGGCAAAATCTTCTGGGAAACCCGAAGAAATTATAGACAAAATTGTAGAGGGGAAATTGAATAAATTCTTTCAGGATAATTGTTTGCTGGAGCAGACTTTTATTAAGGATTCCGAGAAAAACATTCAAGATCTAATAAATGAAATAATTGTTACATTAGGTGAAAACATCAGTGTGAATCGATTTACACGATTCGCAATTGGTGAAGACACCTGATCTCCCTATAAAATCCCAATATGGACAAACCTGTTTACAGGCGAATTCTTCTGAAATTGAGTGGAGAAATCCTTGCAGGAGAGGATGGTTTTGGAATTAACCCGGAACGCGCTGATTATCTTGCAAAAGAAGTCAAGTCAATTTATGATCTTGGACTTTCCATTGGATTGACTATCGGTGCAGGGAATATTTTCCGGGGTATCCAGGCTGAAAGCAGAGGAATGGGAAGAGTAACAGGGGATTATCTTGGAATGATGGCTACCATCATGAACGCTATCGCACTTCAGGATGCCCTTGAAAAACTTGATTGTTCCACTCGAGCGCTTTCCGCAATCAGCGTGACTCAAATTGCTGAACCTTATATTCGTAGACGGGCTATACGCCATCTTGAGAAAGGAAGAATTGTTATCGTTGCCGGTGGAACCGGGAACCCCTATTTCAGCACGGATACAGCAGCAGCACTTCGAGCGACGGAGTTAAATGCTGAAATTGTGTTAAAGGGAACAAAAGTAGATGGTGTATACGATAAAGATCCCATGAAATATCCTGATGCCGTGAAATTTGATTCTATTCTTTTTAAAGAAGTTTTAACTAATAATCTTCGTGTGATGGATATGACAGCAATTACCCTTTGTAGTGAAAATTCTCTACCTATAATAGTATTTAACATCAATCAATCTGGAAACTTGAAAAAAATTGTTTTAGGAGGTAAACTTGGTACATTAGTCA
>JYMV01047319.1_pt1 | contig 38071 bp, 38 predicted proteins | sample 338911 | NCBI WGS metagenome assembly JYMV01 (sample SAMN03354496, study PRJNA234377) | hydrothermal vent metagenome | biome: Deep sea; feature: Hydrothermal plumes at the Eastern Lau Spreading Center, Western Pacific Ocean; material: Seawater | place: Tonga | collected 2009 | depth 2000 m m | reverse complement strand
CAGATTTGGATCGGTTGAAAAACTGTACTGGGTCTTTGCCATGCAGACTGGGAAATGCCCATAATCCTTGTTGTATTCATCAAATTGCGCACGAACCTTTTTGTCTGCGATGATGTCATCCGCACCATATACATTACGGGCGACACACCGGGCTTTTTCCCAAAGCGAGAGCTTGTCGTCATACAGGGTGCGGAATTGCGACTGACCACTGTCGGCAAGATTTGCAACGTGGGTTGCCAGAGCTTCAGTCCCGGCGCCACCATCTGACCAGTGTGTGCAGCTAAAGACCTCAACACCGAATTCTGAACAGAACCGGCTGATAGCACCCAACTCGGCGTCAGTATCGGCTGTAAATCGATTGATCGCGACAGCAACCGGAACACCATACTGGGTGATGTTGCGTAGATGGCGTCCTAAATTCTCCAGGCCCGCTTCGACTGCAGCCACGTTTTCTAAACTAAGATCACTCTTGGCCACACCCCCGTGCATCTTCAGGGCTCTGGCAGTGGCCACCAGTACAACCACATCCGGTGCCAAACCTGCCTTGCGGCACTTGATATCAAAGAACTTCTCCGCACCAAGATCAGCACCAAAGCCAGCTTCGGTCACCACGTAATCAGCCAGTTTGAGCGCTGTCTTCGTTGCCACCACAGAATTACAACCGTGGGCAATATTCGCAAATGGCCCACCATGGATCAGCGCCGGATTGTTTTCCAGCGTCTGGACCAGATTGGGCATAAACGCATCTTTGAGCAATGCCGTCATCGGCCCTGGCGCATGCACATCCCTGGCATGGACAGGCTTGCGGTCTCGCGTATAACCCACAATGATGTTGCCTAGGCGGCGCTTCAGATCATCTAGATCTTCGGCCAGACAAAAGATCGCCATAATCTCTGACGCGACCGTGATATCAAAACCGCTCTCTCTTGGAAACCCATTGGCCACACCGCCCAGGGAAGTCGTGATCTGGCGCAACGCCCGATCATTCATATCGACTACACGACGCCAGGTGACACGCCTCGAATCCAACTCCAGCTCGTTACTCCAGTAGATATGGTTATCCACCAATGCGGACAACAGATTGTGCGCGGCACCAATCGCATGAAAGTCACCGGTAAAGTGGAGATTAATGTCCTCCATCGGGACCACTTGTGCATAGCCGCCGCCTGCCGCACCGCCCTTCATCCCAAAACATGGGCCCAGGCTGGGCTCACGCAGGCAGATTACGGCGGTTTTGCCGATCCGGTTTAAGCCATCACCCAGACCAACGCTGGTTGTCGTTTTGCCCTCGCCGGCGGGTGTTGGAGAAATAGCTGTTACCAACACCAGTTTTCCATAGGGTCTGGACTCCAGCGACTTTATAAAATCGTAACTGATCTTTGCTTTGGTGTGTCCATAGGGCTGTAATGATTCTGCGGGAATGCCAAGCTTCTCGCCAATATCCTGAATGGGTTCAGTAGTCGCTGCTCGGGCGATTTCAATATCACTGTCAGGTATAGACATTTTGTTCTCCAATTTGTAAATCGCCCTTCAAGAGATCTAGCCAAGTTGCCGAACGGCCGAAAGAACCCGATTCTGATAGGATGCCACAGTGTAAAAATAGAGCTGAGTATACTGTACGATTGCCAGCTCACATCAGTTAAGAACTGTGGCTTGATTCTGGTGACCGGGTTGAGGCACACCAAACAACACTGCCCCAACAACAATAACCAAGGCTCCCTTACATTACTCCTTTACAACTAACAGCTAGAATTTTGCGTAGGCCTTGCGCAAGTCAACCATCGGGTGACGGGGCGACATCTGAAACCGTATGAGGAGTTCGCGAGCAATCATGTCACGATCCTGCTGATTATCTGGCAGTTTCATATCTTCTGGAATCGAGACCCAGCCATTGATGTTACGGTCAAAAACAGCCGGTCGGCCATCCTCGTAACCCATATGCACATCCTCGAGCCAGTTTAAATCCCGCCAACCCATGGTATCGATGTACTTTTGTAGAAATGGTGTTACCCGGCGGTAGTCTGGCACCAGGTTAACGTCGTACCGATAGCCGATGTGCTGGCCAATAGTCTGCTCCCGTTCTGTATCTAGACCATCCGTGTTGATGAAATGATCAATATCTTTTTCATTTGTCATAATGAGCGTCTCCTCAGAACCGGGTCATGTCAGGCCGGCCAACCGTATGCTGGGAACCAGCTAGCGGCACCTGGGCCAGGGCCGATGCTTCCATTGTCAATGCTGCCAGGTCTTCAGGTTCCAGCGAATGTACATTGGTCTTGCCGCATGCCCTGGCCAGCATCTGACACTCAATTGTGAGCGTGTGTAAAAAGTTGTACACACGTTCAGCTGCATCATCCGGATTAAGCCGCTTTCTAAGCTCTGGATCCTGGGTCGCCACGCCGACCGGGCACCGACCCGTGTGACAGTGATAACAATGGCCCGCCTCGACCCCGATCTCTTTCTCAAAATCAGCTTCTGGAATATCCTTATTACAGTTGAGTGCCATTAAAGATGAGTGGCCAATCGCGACCGCATCAGCCCCCAAAGCCAGCGCTTTTGCGACATCCCCACCATTTCGGATACCACCGGCATACACCAGCGTGATATCCCCGGACATACCCACGTCCTCAAGCGCCCGCCGAGCCTGGCGTATTGCTGCTATGCCAGGGATACCCGTCTCCTCGGTTGCCAGGTGTGGGCCGGCACCGGTGCCACCTTCCATCCCGTCGATGTAGATCGCATCTGGATCCGTTTTAGCTGCCATTCGCACATCATCATAAACACGTGCGGCACCCAGCTTGAGCTGAATGGGGATCTCTCCGTTCGTCGCTTCCCGTATTTCCTGAATTTTTAGCGAAAGATCATCGGGTCCCAGCCAATCGGGGTGGCGAGCGGGAGAACGTTGGTCGATACCCGCGGGCAGGGACCGCATTTCCGCCACCTGATCAGTGACTTTCTGACCCATCAAATGGCCGCCCAGGCCGACCTTACATCCCTGACCAATAAAAAATTCACAGCCGTCGGCCAGGCGTAAATGATGGGGATTGAAACCGTAACGCGATTGAATAAGCTGATAGAACCATTTTTCGGAATACCGCCGTTCGTCCGGTATCATTCCGCCCTCTCCGGAACACGTCGCACTGCCGGCCATTGTCGCGCCACGTGCCAACGCTGTCTTTGCTTCGTACGATAGTGCGCCGAAACTCATTCCGGTAATGTAAATCGGTATATCCAGCTCCAGTGGACGTTTCGCCCGGGGCCCGATAACCGTCTTAGTCAGACATTTTTCCCGGTAGCCCTCGATCACAAATCTTGTCAGCGTGCCCGGTAGAAACGTCAAGTCATCCCAGCTTGGAATTTTCTTAAATATTGAAAACCCCCGCATACGGTAACGGCCGAGCTCGGACTTGATGTGTATATCGTCAATCACCTCGGGCGGGAAAATAAAACTGTGCCCGATGACATCTCTATTTCTATTCGTTGACATGATTTTTGTCCTGAGTTCGTTAAAGCACGAGTTTCTTTTCTGAAGGCTCGAGATTGTCGTAATTCCACAACTGTTTTCCGGCGACAATCTTGGTCATTTTTTCAATGCCGTTTGGTGCCTCTAAACCGTACAGGCCAAACTTCTGAGTCAACCACTGGACATCCAGATCCAACATCTCGCCCTCAACCGCATCTACCCCGAGATTCTCAATCGTGCCCCCCACATAGATCGTGCCATCGTACATTGAATCACCCAGGTGCTTACCTGCATCCCCCAGGATCACCATGCGACCCCGCTGCATCATGAACCCAGAAAATGCCCCCGTGCGACCGCCGACAATAATCGTTCCGCCCTTCTGGTCTATGCCGGTACGACTGCCGACGTCGCCTTTACACACCAGATCACCGCCGCGAATGGCAGCGCCAAATGTGGAACCTGCATTCTTCTCGACGATAATCGTCCCCGCCATCATATTCTCGGCACAGGACCAGCCCACCCGACCTGTGATCACGATGTTCGGCCCATCGATCAGACCGCATCCAAAATAACCCAGACTGCCCTCGAAGCGTAGATTTAGACGGTTCAGGATACCAACACCCAACGAGTGCTTGGCAGCCGGATTCAAAACAGTGATCGTCCCGTAACCCTGCTCCATCGCTTCTCGGATCTTGCTATTGACTTCCTTACTCTCGACACCTTCAGCATCAATCTCAGTAGACTTGGCGAAGTCAACCTCATCTGCCCACGGATAGGTATAGTTATCACTCTCTTCAGATGAGAAGAAGACCTGCTGGGTGCGCCCCGACAACTGCTCAGTGTGCATCCCCATCTCCAGGGATGACTCAACGGTTTTTAGCTCTGCCATATCTTTACCTCTCCCTCGTAGGGATCATAAGTATCGATTTCATGCGGAAATATGGTTCGGATTGCCACTTCCTCTGATGCCAGGGCCACAAAATCATCACTTTCATAAAGCACCATCGGCTTGGCTGCCATCACATCTTTTGCCATACCAAGTTTGTCTTCAGTCGCAACGACATAGGTAAAAACACCATCCAGCTCATCCACAGATCGTGTCATCGCTTCTTCCAGATCATCCCCTCGATCCAGCCGGTCTGCGATGTAGACCGCGATCAGTTCGGAATCACAGTCGGACATAAACCGGTGATTCCGCCGCTCCATCTCACGACGAAATCCCCAATAATTAGTCAGTTGTCCGTTGTGCACGACGGCGATATCGTTATATGGATATGCCCAGTAAGGATGAGCAGATCGAATATCCACATCCGATTCCGTTGCCATACGGGTGTGTCCAATTGCATGAGTACCTTCAAACCCGCTTAGCGAATACTGCTCAGACACAACCATTGCGTCACCAAGATCTTTGATCAACTCCAGCGAATTTCCTACGGATAGAATCTCGACACCCTCAATATCTTCGACATAATCAGCGATGCGCTTCATGTTTCCGTCAAATGAGAATTGGTAACGGAATGCATATTCAGTTGCTTCTAACTCCGCTGTTTTACGCACACCGGATTCCTCAAGACGTCTGTCTACCTCTGCCCGTCTTTCTTTGACCTGGTCGTGAATAAGAAACCCATGCCGCATTTCTTCCTGTTCTGCCACTTTGAACCGCATCACATACTCGTTATCCCGAGGGTTCCCATAGAGGGCAAACCCAGTTGAATCGGGGCCCCGGTGCTTAAGTGCCTGCAACATGGAAGTCAGCTCGCTACCGACATCAGCACTCTTACCGCGGTGAATCAGCCCGGCTATACCACACATAGAAAATCCCTCCGAAAATTGGTTGATCTGTCAAACTGGTCGGGTGAGTGCTGTCCTGGGCAGCAACCCGATACACAATGAACGGGTATTAAGGCAGACAGTCCAGATACGTTTCCATATCCCACTCCGTCGTGGTGTGCATAAAGCGTTCCCATTCGTCGCGTTTGTAATGCTCGAATACCCTGTACATTTCACCAGGCATCGATGATTTAATGACCTCGTCATTGCCCAATTCTTCCAGGGCCTCACCCAGCGACATCGGCAATTTCTTGACTTCTTTACCCGCGTCAATCGCCTCATAGATATTGCGTTCTTCCGCTTCACCGGGATCCAGATCGTTATCGATACCGTCGTCGAAAGCTTTCAGCAGCGCGGAACCCATCAGGTAAGGATTCACCATCGAATCAACCGAACGGTACTCGAATCGGCCTGGTGCAGATACACGCAATGCACAGGTACGGTTCTGATAACCCCAGTCAGCAAAGATCGGCGCCCAGAAACCCGTATCCCAGAGACGGCGGTAGGAATTAACCGTCGAAGAACCGATCGAAGTCAGCGCACTGAGGTGTTTGATAACACCGCCGATAGACTGCAAACCAATCGGGCCGGGGGCACGCTCGTCAACCGATGGATCGGGCATGAAGGTATTCTCACCACCGACCCGGTAGGTAAAAGCCCCTTCCATACCGGGTAAGGAATCAAACCCGAGCGTATTGACCACATCTTCACCGCCGCGCCATAGCGACATATTATGGTGACAGCCCGAGGCCGATACACCCATGAATGGTTTCGACATGAAACAGGCGATCAAGTTATCCTCGCGAGCAACCTGCGCACAGATCTGGCGGTAAGTGGTCAGCCGATCCGCATTACGCAGCACATCATCGAACTGGGTATTCAACTCGAGTTGTCCGGGTGCATCTTCGTGATCGCCCTGGATAATATCGAGACCCATTTGTTGCGAATACTCTATAACCTTCATGAAAGTGGGGCGAAGTTCTTCGAACTGGTCGATATGATAGCAATTGGGTTTGGTCACACCACCGTTCGGCTTACCATCATCACCGCGCTTCAACCACATCATCTCAGGCTCAGTGCCACAGCGCATATCCAGTCCATGCTTATCCTGGAATGCATTGTGAATACGGCGTAAATTACCACGGCAATCCGAAGTTAATGCACCACCCGGATTCTCGCGCTCCTCGCGATTGCGAAACAGTGTACAAAATACACGGCCGACCCGTTTGTCCCAGGGCAATTGACAAAAAGTTTCGGGGTCCGGAATACCAACAAGCTCAGAGGATTCAGGGCCATAACCAATATAGTTACCATGGCGGTCAACAAATAGATTTGCGGTTGACCCATAAACCAGCTGGAAACCTTTTTCGGCGAGGCGCTCCCAATGCGCGGACGGAATACCCTTGCCGACGATGCGTCCAGTGACCGAAATAAACTGGTAATACATATAGTCGACACCGGTTTCCTTAATTTTTTCGCTGACCTGCTTGACTAGATCGTCGCGTCCTGGCTGTGCTACATGGGCTTCTAGGTCGGTCATTTTTCTCTCCTTTAGTGTCCAGTTGGACTGGTGTGTTCTGTGGTTATACCAATATAAGACCTTTAAAGATTGTGGAGGAGACCAGAAACGGTCAACATTAACCGTGGAATAAGCCGATGTCAACACAGTAAACTTAGAACTTATTTCTTGTATACCGAACCAATACTAGATAAGCTTGTACCGATTTATACCGACTTAATACCTATTTAAACCGAGTGATGGCTAATCAGACTCTTATACAACCCAGTCACCCCGATCATGCGGTCGTGCGTATACCTGACGCGGCCGATGTCGGCGGTTCCGCGGGTATCGCAGCACAGTTACGACGCTCAATAGTTGAGGGTGTTTATGGGTTTAGTGACCGTCTACCCGCGGAACGGCATCTTGCCGAAACCTTTGACGTTTCAAGAGGAACGATTCGCGAAGCGCTTCGTCGACTCGAAGAACTTGGGATGGTCACACGAGAGATCGGCAGCGGCACCTTTGTTACCTATAGAGAATTTGCCGAACAGACTGCCATCGCCGACGTCACCAGCCCTCTCGAACTGATCGATGTACGCTTTGGCATCGAGCCTCAGATGGTAAGACTAGCAATTGCCAACGCCACGGCGATTGATATCGAACGACTCCGCAAAGCACTTGCTCGAGTGGAATCAACACCGACTGACCCGGAAAAATTCACGCTGGCTGACAGCGAGTTTCACCTGTCACTGGCAGAATGCACGCGCAACCGACTGATGGTCTGGCTCTATCAGCTGATCAATGAAACCCGTACGCACACCCAATGGGCCTCAATGAAGGATACTATTCTGACTTCTGAGCGTATCGCCAAATACAATGCCCAACACCGACAGCTCTACAACGCGATCGCAAGCCGTAATATCGACGCGGCAATTGCAACGATTCACGAACACCTCGAGCGCGCACGCATCGATCTCATCGGCGCGATCCGTAAATAAAGTACAGGTCCACAATATCTTGATGATGTAGGTCAGATTGTACTGCTCGCTTTATTCCAGTCTGGTTTAAACCCAAGAATGATTACATCCTCGGGCATTCGGGAATTGAACAGCCGGTTGTGCCAGTATGTTGCCTGATAGGCAGGGGTGTCGTCGGCCAGCTGCCGTACCGTACAAGGTAAAGTGTAAGCTGCGCTGAACTGAGAAAACGCCAAGGTGCAGAGCCGCTTGGCCAGCAACGCTCGAACCAAAAGACCGCCGGGCTGAAACAACGCGGTTAACTCATCAGAGAACTCGTGTGGCCTCTGATAATGCGTCGCTGAGAGGAATTTAAGACCATTGGCGAATCGATCTGCTGGATCATGGGTCTTCTGCACCAAATATCGAAACCGGCTTGCATCACTTTCTGCCGACTGTCTGTTGATAAGTACAGTGATTGCGGTGGAATAACGGCCATCCTCTTTCAGGCCATCCTCTTTCAGTAGGATACGAGGTTGCATACCATCGCTCGGCCGGCCTTCGCCCCGACGCATGGCGATCTGACGTAAGCGGCATTGCCATCCCAAAAAGCTTTGCTCTAAAGCCTCGGCCTGAGTGTCCATACCAGCTAACTGTGCGTCAATACGCAGTTATTGGCAACAGATCCCGGAGCCGCAACGCCGTCTCGAAACCTGTCCCGACGTTCTGTTCCTCGTGTTCTGCGGTTAGACTAGCCCACCTTCAACCCATCTCCGTAGATGAATAGTGCCGCAGCCAGATTTTTTTATCGACATAGACGGTGTGCTTTGTGATGGGCCGAACCTGATTGAAGGTGGACCGCAATCGCTGTCGTTTCTTCGTTCCCAAAGCAGCAGGTTCTTGCTCGTCACCAACACCACAAGAATGTCTGCTGTAGATATTGAATACAAACTCAATGACATCGGCTACAAAATCACTGGCGAAGAAATTTTCCCGGTCTCTCAAGCCACCGTGGAATATGTGAACTCCAAGTACGGTCATGCACACTGCTTCCTGATTGGTGATGAAAATCTTGATTCGCTCTTTCGAAGCCATGGTCACACAGTCACCCGAAACGAAGAACCCGTTGATGCGGTGGTCATCGGGCAGGCGCAATGGGCCCATTTTGGAGAGATCGATATAGCCAGGCGTCTGGTCGAAGCCGGTGCAGAACCGGTGGCGATGCACAAGGATCCCACCTGGCCAGACGGTGGCATCATTCGAATCGGGCTGGGACCTATCGTTGCCGCACTCCAATCGGCAATCTCCGGAAAGATCACACTGATCGGCAAACCTGAAACGGCTTTTTTTGAAATGGCTCTCACACGGGCAGGCTACCAGAGATCAAACACGATCATGATTGGTGACAGCCCTCAGACAGACATCGCTGGCGCGATTAGTGCAGGCCTGAAGACCCTTCAGGTTCGCACGGGTAATGGGGCAGACACCTCCCCGAAGGGCTGTGATTGGGTATTGAACTCCATAGCGGAGTTGCCCCAGTGGTACAGATCCAACTTCAAGAATTGAAGAACAATTGAACGCGTTCCCAGACCGAGTGGACTCAACCGCGGCTACCCAAATACAGACCGACCCGATCATCATGTGCAGGACCCTGCACAAAGCATACGGCGAACTGGAGGCTGTCTCGGGGCCTCGACCTTGACATCCAGCGCGGCTGCTGTTTTGGCCTGCTAGGGCCCAATGGTGCTGGTAAAACGACTACCTTGCGCATGCTCCTGGGACAGTCGCCGAGAACTTCGGGAGTTCTAAGTATTTTCGGTAAAAGTATTGACAGCAATCTGCGTGAAATCCGACAACGTACAGGTATCGTTCCCCAGGCTGACAACCTCGACCCAGATTTTCAGTGTTTGAAAACCTGCGAATATATGGTCTTCACTTTCGGATCAGATCCTCGTTACTGGAACACCGCATTCCCAAGCTACTTAAACTGGTTGAACTTGATCACCGGGCAAAGGATCGCATTTCAACCCTGTCTGGCGGCATGCAACGCAGACTGATCCTGACCAGAGCGCTGATAAATGACCCCGATCTACTGGTTTTTAACGAACCAACAACGGGCCTTGATCCTCAGGCCCGGCACATGATTTGGTCCCTGATCCATCGGCTAAAACGCAATGGTAAAACCATTTTACTGACCACCCATTACGACGATATCGTCATTGGGGAGCTGCTCTGGTGCGCCAGCAAAAGCCTGGTCAGTGGCTCGGCGATCCTCGCCGTGGCTGCTGTTCTAGGTGCCGTTGCTGACTGGAGGGCTGTACTGGCTTTGCCCGCAACATTTTCTGACCGGATTTTGCTTTGCAGCACCTGCACTCATTATGACCGCACTGGCGAAAGGATATGAGTTCTTTACGTTCTATCTCACATTGGTCATGACGCCCATGTTCATCCTGTGCGGTGTCTTCTATCCCACGGCCAGTCTTCCTGCTCCCATGCAGACGTTCGTTCAGTTTTTGCCGCTCACGCACGCGGTGGCCTTGATCAGACCGCTGGTTGTAGGCCGACCCGTAATAGACGCGTGGCTGCATATCGGTGTACTGGCAGTTTTTGGTATCGTTGGCACCTGGCTCGCCGTAGCGCTGGTCAGACGGCGTCTGGTTGTATGATCAGCCCCCCTAAAATGGTCGTAGCCTTTAAACTAGCACTACTAGACTTGAGCAACCCGAGCCCAGGCCCTTGGCTGAACGCACCTATTCTTCTCTAGACCGTCTGATCTGTGCCGCTGACGACACTCTAGCCGTATTATTTGGTCGTCAAGCCGGTACGAACCGACCTGATCCCGCGGAAGGAATCGTCGAAGGGGACTTGACCCCGACAGAGAAAAATCTGTCTGCACGACTCATGCGGGTTAACCACGTTGGCGAAATCTGTGCCCAGGCTCTGTACCAGAGCCAAGCCCTGACATCGCGTTCAGAGAGGGTGCGAAAAACCTTGAGCCTGGCTGCGCTCGAGGAGCAAGACCATTTGCGCTGGTGTGAGAACCGCATCAATTCCCTTGGCGGACGGAAAAGCCTATTGAACCCAGCCTGGTATCTGGGTTCATTTGTGGTCGGGCTTGCCGCCGGATTTGCTGGAGACCGGATTAACCTGGGATTTCTTAGAGAAACTGAAAAACAGGTTGAAGGCCATCTTCGCTCCCATCTGGATCGCCTACCAGAAAAAGATCTCGCTAGCCGAGCTGTCGTCGGCGCCATGAAAGAAGATGAGCAACAACATGGGGAAACTGCACATCAGGCCGGTTCGGCCGACCTACCGATACCCGTAAAATCGCTGATGCGCCTAGCCAGTCGGGTTATGACAGGTACTGCGCACTGGATCTAGTCGCTCCCACACACAGCGCAATCTGATGTCTACCATACTGTCCTGGTCAGTAAAATTACTCGTGGTGATGATTCTGGTTTGCGCCAGCCAATTAAAGGCTGAACCAATCTCAGTAACCGATGACATTGGAAACGTCATCACGCTGTCAGGACCTGTCCATCGAGCAATCAGTCTAGCTCCGGCACTGACGGAAATCGTCTATCACGTTGGCGGCGGTAATAGCCTGGTCGGTACCGTTGAGCACAGCGACTATCCCGCAGCCGCACGCAAGATTCAGCGCATCGGTGCACACGACCGGTTGGATTTTGAGACCATACTGAAACTCCAGCCGGATCTCATACTTGCCTGGGCAAGCGGCAATCCGTCAGATCAGCTGAACCGCCTCGAGAAACTCGGACTGATTGTTTATCGCGCAGAACCCAGCACACTTGAAGGCCTGGCAACCACAATACGGCAGATTGGCAAAGTGGTTGGAAGGGCTCAGGAGGGATTGGCGCGAAGTCAGGAACTACTGATCGAGGCCAATGGGATTAAGCAAGAATTCGGCCATAGAAAAAACCTCACCGTTTTTTATCAGGTCTGGCATGAACCGATCATCACCCTCAATGGCAACCACATCGTCAGTCAGTTGCTCCGTAGTTGCGGTGCAACAAATCTGTTTTCCGACCTTCCGGACATTGCCCCCGTGGTGTCTCTGGAGTCAGTAATCAAACGAAATCCGGAGGTCATCGTTGTTGGCGGAACACCAGATGGTGCGCCTGAGTGGCTGAAAAAGTGGGAGGCCTGGGGTGATATCACTGCAGTCGCCCGCGGACATCTTTTTTCTGTGAGTGCTGATCTGCTACACAGACACTCTCCACGAATTATCCTTGGACTGAGGAAACTTTGTGAGACTCTGGAGCAGGCGCGGCAGTGAAACTAACCGGAGACCATCAGTTCTCTGCCTGGTAATGTAGACGAAGAAACCAAGCTCGTCCCGGCTCACGGTAGTTTGTTGCAGTGGCGTACTTTTCATCTAGAAGGTTATTGACCTCTGTTCTGATGGCCCAGGACCTGTTCAACTCGTACACAAAGTGCCCGTGAACCAGGGCATAGCTATCGAGCTGGGAACTGTTGGCTTTATCGTCGTAACGGCTTCCGTGATACTGCAGGCTCAGTCCATAACGCCACGTCTGATGCTGACGATCTAAATCCAGCTGGACCACTTCCTTCGCACGCCGGGGCAACCTGTTGTTTGTGCTTTTGTCAATGGGATCAGACAACATCAGGCTGGTCACTATCTGCCAATCCTGTAACTGGCCCGCCCATTCGATCTCAACTCCGTCTATTCTGGCTTCATCGACATTGACCGACGCAAAGGTCACAGGGTCATAACCAATTAAATCGTCAATTCTTGTCTCGAAACGACGTATCGCCCACCGGCTCGATCCAGTGTCTCGACTCAACCCGACTTCAAACGATGATGACGTTTCGACATCCAGTGTCGGGGTACCGAACCCCGGATAGTAAAGATCATTAAAACTCGGCGCTTTGAACGCGGTCCCATAACCGATGTTGAGACGATACCCACTTGTCAGATCGAGCGCGTAATCAACATTTCCAGTCGTATGCGTACCAAACTGTTCGTTATCGTCAATTCTTGTACCGGCCACTACATTCTGAGATCCAAAGGCACCTTGCCATTGCAAGAACACGCCCAGATTTGAACGCTCGCTGACATCGTAGGTTACCGAACTGTCAACAGATTCATTAGAGTAGTCTGAACCGACGGTGAGCAAGTGCTGGCCGCCAACAGGCCAGTCTAATTGACCATTTAGCTGATACCGCGTGGTATCAAACTTTCCGTCTGACACACCGTCTGCAAACGTCTCCGAATCATCCAGGCTTCTCCCGAACTGGATGCTACCCAGCCAGCCTGCCTCATCGGCATGTTCCAGCCGAAGATTCAGAACCTGCAGGGTATAGTCCGAGTCGTGGACAACTGACTCTCCAGCCCACGCATTATCAAATGCTGTATTGCCGCTCGCATGCAGCAACGACAAATTCAGATCGTTTTCAGCATCCAGATACTTTGTCCAGCGGACTGTCAGGGAGGTATTGTCGTAGCCATCCTTATCCGGCTGTGCACCGGTCTGACTGTCTATACCATCGGTATTTAAGTAACCCACATTGAAACTGTAGCTGGAGTCTGAACTGAATCCTGTTGACCCCGCACCTACGGTAAACGTGTTGTAAGTCCCGTAACCCGCTTCAGCGTGCGAACTTGTCTTCCCGGCACCATCCTTGGTGAATATCTGGATTACCCCGCCGACCGCTTCGGAACCGTACAGACTGGACCTCGGCCCCCGAACAATCTCAATACGATCGATCTGATTCAGCGGCAAATGTTGAAACGCTGTTGTACCAACTGTTGCCGAATAGAGTTTGACACCATCTATCAGCACCAGAACATGTCCGGAATTGGTTCCGCGCATGAAAATACTGGTATTCTTCCCATAACCGCCATTGCGCGTAAGTTCTATACCCGGCACAGAGGATAAAAGTTCTCCCAGATCCCGCGCTTCGCTATTCTGGATATCTTCACTGCTGATGACAGTGACTGGAGCCAGTATCTGATCAGCTGTTTGTGCGGTTCGCGTCGCTGTGACTACAACTGGCTCAAACGCAAGGACACCTCTCACTACGGTTAAACATAGGACTGCAACTACAAACTTCAGAAGGTAAAAACGGATCACTGTTTGTCTCCGGCACACCACCCGTGTGCTGTTGGGTGGGGGGGTAACCGACCGACTTCAGCAGATGGCCCACAACCGCCCCACGCGGTTAATTAAAGGGTCCTCTGCAGGCCGGTCTCCGGACTCGTGAGCGAGTGTCTTAAGACACTTCGAACAACGCCTTCCCATGGTTAAAACCACAGTGGCCGTGTGCTGCTCGATATAACTCACCTACCGTTGCGGGGGCAGTGCCGGATTTGCTTGACATGATGCTTACCGGCTTCCCATTTATCTGCGCGGCAAACCGCCGGCACAGAACCTGCAAGGAGTAGCGAACGATAAATAGGAAAAACGCTTAAGTCAATCACTCTCACCCGGGGTAGAACCATATGCCGTCGGCAGTATTGACCATTCGCATGGTGTGGTTATAGACCCGCGAGAGCGTGGCTTCAGTTGCCAGTGTTTCTACTGGACCTGATTCGGCCCGCCCTTCGCCGAACAACAACAACAAATGGTCGCTGAAACGCAATGCAAGATTGATATCGTGCATCACGAGTATCACCACCCCGTTACGGCTGCGCCAGTCGGCGATTAGATTCCCAAGCATAACAACTTGATAATGCATATCAAGGTGATTACTGGGTTCATCCAACAAGAGAACAAGCGGCTCCTGCGTCACCAGGGCGGCCAGATCCGCTCGGCGACGCTCTCCGCCGGAAAGCGATGTCATACTGCGGTCACTCATTTGATCAAGGTCGACCAGTTCAAGTGCCTCCTGGACCTTCTGAATATCCTCAACGGACTCTCCTTGAAGGGGATTCAACCAGGGATGACGCCCGGTCAACACCGTATCAAGCACCGATGCAGGAAAGAGGGTCTCATTTTCCTGAAACAGGATACCCAGTCGTTGCGCCCGGGAACGGCGACTGAGATTCATGACCTCCTGGTCATCCAGGATTATCTGGCCACTGACCGGAGTTCTCAAACCAGCCAGGGTCTTAAGCAGGGTGGACTTACCTACGCCGTTGCGCCCAAGAACGGACCAGACTTCACCTGGATTGATCCCAAGCGATAGATCCCGACAGACACAGGTATTACTGATCTCGATCGACAAATTTTTCAGAGCCAGAAGACTCATGCCCGACCGCCTGCCCTGTCACGCTGCAGTAAATAGAGAAATACTGGGACACCGATGAATGCTGTGATTACACCAACGGGTAGCTGATTTGGCGCCATGACTGTTCGGGCTGCTGCTTCAGCCAACACCAGAAGCACCCCACCGAGCAATACTGATCCGGGCAGAACCAGTCGGTGATCTGAACCTCCCCAGAGCCGCACCATGTGCGGCACAACAAGACCCACAAAACCGATTGCTCCAGCGAGTGTAACTGCTGATGCTGTCAGCAGCCCCGCCATGAAAAATAATCCCACCCTCAAAAGGGTTGTATTGACTCCAAGAGATTCAGCGCGCAACTCACCCAGCGACAGGAGATTCAAACTGCGCGCAAAACCAAACGCAACCAAAAGCGAGACGATCAATAGTCCCAGGCGGATCCAACCCGGAAAGGTTTCACTGATATCACCCATCAACCAAAACAGCATCCCTCGAACATGAGCGTCTGGGCTGACTGCAAGAATGAAACTGACGACCGCACCCCAGCCAGATGCCAGAACAACACCGGTCAGGAGAAGGCGGGTCGTCGACCAGTCTCCACTCCCCCGTGAAAGCACAAATACCAGAAACATTGAAGCCAGTGCTCCAACTGCGGCAGCGCCTGAGATCCCGGCCACGTGCCAGCCGAGTAAAATTGCGAGCAGAGCAGCGACTGCCGCTCCACCGGAAACACCCAACACATACGGATCTGCCAGTGGATTTCGCAGCAGTATCTGCATGAGCACACCTGCCAGCCCCAGCATTCCGCCAACAACAAATGCGGTAGCAGCACGAGGTAACCGCAATTGAAACACGACCGCGTAGTCGACCGACAAATCTCGTCCCCTAAGACCCTCCACCACACTGGCCCAGTCGACAGACACGCTGCCGGCTGACAATGCAACCGCGAATGCACCGATCGCTAACAGTAAAAGCACAAGCAAGATCCTTGAATTAACCGAGGTTGTGCGTTTAACGGTCGAGGAAGGCATGGGTTGCGGTGAATTAAGCAACAGGGGTGACACTTAGTATAGCCACTCTGAACACACTCTCTTGTGAACCCCTTTTAGTCAGGATCAGACTTGAATTTGACTGTGCCGTAAGAGAATATCGCCCTGCGAGCTGGTCCTAACAGGGTTAAAAGGGAACAAGGCGCACGCTAGAGCGTGTCAACCTTGGCTGTACCCGCAACTGTAGGCGGCGAGCGGCAGACTGTTTACGCCACTGGTCATTGACCGGGAAGGTGAATCTACCGCCGTGATCCGCAAGCCAGGAGACCTGCCAGCAGCACGCGTCGCTCACCTTGTGGCCGGGAAAAGCTTGAGGTGCGGTAATCCGGAACGGCGACGCCGAACAGACCGGAGCAAGCCGTTTTGATGAGCGTGACAATCCGCATCGCAGGAATGTGCCGACAGATTCAGACATCTGGCACCGGCCGATGACCCTGTCTCCAATGGCCACAGCCGCCGTTTTCTCGTGTGTTGTTCACGTCGGCGTCCTGGCTGTATTTGCCCATACAAACCGTCCTCCGGAGTTGACTGAAGAGATTGTCTTTGCCTCGACCCTGCAGGCAACGCTGATTCAGCAAACGCGAGATGCTGGCGAGACCATCGAGCCATCAGAGGCAACAATTGAGACTGTTGAAACAGAGCAGATGGATAAAACCAGTAAGATGAACAAGCACGTTCACGAATCGATCACCACGGTCACCCAGGAAAGAGACCAACTCAAAATCGCCGCTAAAGCCCTGCAGACCTCATTGGCACATGCGACGCAGGACAATCGGTCACTGGCAGAAAACCGCGTTGAACTTCGAACTGAAAACCTGCTTCTTAAACAACAGTTAAGCAAACTGACGTCTATCAATGAAGAATTGGATCGGGTAATTGCGGAACAACATGCCCGAACACTACAACCCCCATCTGACTCACAGGCAGCGCCGGCTTTGCCCACACAACAAGCTTCCAGAAGCACACCGGATACGGGAAATGCTGCGGTTAACCACAAACCCAGACCCGTTGCCGGTAACCCTAAACCACACTATCCACTTCTGGCCCGTAACCGGGGAATCGAGGGTCGCGTTGTGGTCAATGTCTCAATCTCTGCTCAGGGCACAGTCAAAACCATCAGTGTCGGACAAAGCAGCGGATCTCGCCTGCTGGATAAAGCGGCTGTAAAGGCAGTAAAGAAATGGCGCTTTCACCCGGTGTTACACAATGGGAAAGCCATACCGTCTTCCGAAACTGTACCGATAGTTTTCAGATTAGAAGACTCTTAAAGCCGGCAAGTCAGATCGCATTTTCCTGACGCAGGACCTGAATACGATCGTCACTGTAGTGTAAAAGATCGCGTAACACCTGTTCAGTGTGTTCACCCAGCAGTGGCGGTGGGCGCTCATAGACCGGAGGTGTATCTGCGAGTTTCAGTGGACTCCCCACAATCTCAAACCGGTCCGACAGTGGGTGTGCCATTGGCACACGCATTTTCCGATGCCTCACCTGAGGCATAGCCAGCACTTGATCGATGGTGTTGATCGGCCCCCACGGAATCTGGTGACGATCAAGATCTGCTGCCCACTCTTGCGAACTACGCTGTTTTATGATGCACTCAAGTTCGGGTAGCAGTTCTGTACGGTGTTGCACACGGCCCGTATTAGTGGAAAAGCGAGCGTCCCTGGCCAACTCCGGCACGCCCGCTAACTCGCAGAAGCGTTCAAACTGTGTATCGTTCCCGATCGCAATAATAATGTGCCCATCCGACGACTCGAACACCTGGTAAGGCACCACATTGACGTGTGCGTTACCGGCTCTTATCGGGACCTGGTTCGAAATCATGCAGTTCATCGCCTGATTGGCCAACATCGCGACTTGGCAGTCGAGCAGCGCCATATCAATGTACTGACCTTTATGGGTAACTTCCCGACTGAGCAGCGCGGCCTGGATAGCTGAAACCGAGTACAGGCCAGTAACCAGATCCGAAATCGCAACACCCACCTTCTGCGGCCCGGCACCGGGTACACCATCGCGCTCACCGGTGATACTCATGAGACCCCCGGTACCCTGAATCATGAAGTCATAACCGGGCCGTGCTGAATCGGGACCATCCTGACCAAAACCTGTGATAGAGCAGTAGATCAGTCGTTCATTGACCCGGCGCAGCGATTCGTAGTCCAGCTCGTATTTTTTGAGTCCGCCAACTTTAAAGTTCTCTACCAGGACGTCTGATTTCAAAGCCAGGTCCCGTATCACTCTCTGGCCTGATGGATGACTGATATCGATACACACTGACCGTTTACCACGATTCGCCGAGAGATAGTAGCCGGCCTCGGAGGTATCACTATCGTCTGCCGCCTTCAGATACGGTGGCCCCCATCCACGGGTATCGTCACCGGCACCGGGACGTTCAATCTTGATTACCTCTGCACCCAGATCAGCGAGGATCTGCGTACAGGATGGGCCGGCCAGAACCCGACTGAGATCCAGAACCCTGAACTGAGAAAGTGCACCGGCCACCGACATTCAACCGGTAAATGCTTGAATCCCGGTTTGCGTCCGCCCCAGGATCAGCGCATGAACATCGTGAGTACCTTCATAGGTGTTCACAGCTTCCAGGTTCATGACATGCCGGATGACATGATATTCATCAGACACACCGTTCGCCCCGTGCATATCCCGGGCAACACGCGCAATGTCCAGTGCTTTGCCACAATTGTTCCGTTTAAGCATTGAAATTGCGTCAGGCAGCATACGACCCTCGTCAATCAGTCTTCCTACCCGCAGCGCACCATTTAACCCGAGAGCAATATCAGTCTGCATGTCCGCGAGTTTCTTTTGAATCAACTGATTTGCAGCCAGCGGCCGGCCAAATTGCTCGCGCTCCAGTACATAGTTACGTGCTGAGTGCCAGCAGAACTCCGCAGCTCCCATTGATCCCCAGGAGATACCATATCTCGCCCTGTTCAGGCAGCCAAATGGTCCGCTGAGTCCACTTGCGCCGGGAAGAATGTTTTCTTCGGGCACGAAGACATTGTCCATCACAATTTCCCCGGTACTCGATGCGCGCAGGGAAAATTTACCTTCAATTGCAGGCGTAGACAGCCCTTCCATATCGCGATCAAGGATGAATCCCCGAATCGCGCCTTCATCGTCTTTGGCCCAGACAATAAAAACGTCTGCGATGGGTGAGTTCGTGATCCACATTTTTGATCCGACCAGACGATAGCCGCTGTCCACGTGGTGTGCTCGCGTCCTCATGCCGCCAGGATCGGATCCGTGGTCGGGTTCGGTAAGCCCGAAGCACCCTACCCAGTCTCCTGCAGCCAGACGGGGAAGATATTTTTCCTTCTGTTGATCTGATCCGTAGGCGCTTATCGGGTGCATGACCAGGCTGGACTGAACACTCATCATTGACCGGTAACCCGAATCAACGCGTTCCACTTCCCGGGCTATAAGGCCATAACAGACATAGTTAAGTCCAGCACAGCCGTAACCCTGTATGGTCGATCCGAGCATCCCCAGCCCACCCATCTCATAAAAAATGTCTCGATCTACCGTTTCTCGCCGATTCGCTTCAAGAATTCTAGGTTGTAGTCGATCCTGGCAATAACGTGCCACGGTATCCTGGATCATCTGCTCATCATCAGTGAGTAAATCCTGGATCAGCAACGGATCCATCCACTGAAATTCTGCCTTTTGTATATCTTTCATCGATTACACATCTTGCTCTGCTGGAGCAACAGGCACTCTGGTGCCACTTAGTATTCTAGCCACCTTAACTGACGACCGGGCAAACTCAATCACTACGACTACAGTGTTGTGCTGAGAGGTAATCCAGACCTATCTCGAAGATCAGTATAATCGGTTATCTCGATATTCAATCTCCAATTACTTCAAGCGTCGCCATCTATTCGTAAGCATGCAGACTATTATTGATCAGATCTGGCCTTTATTTCAGGTTGTACTGGTAGACCTGGTTCTGGCCGGTGACAACGCTATTGTTGTGGCACTCGCAGCTGCCGGAGTACCCGCTGCAGCGCGGCAGAGGGTCATATTTATCGGAATAGCAGGTGCCGCAATCACCCGCATTCTGTTCGCCCTGATCACAGTAAAACTTCTCCACTTCCCTGGCCTACTCCTTGTCGGTGGCTTGCTGCTGCTCTGGGTATGCTGGAATTTGTGGCAAGATCTTAGGACCAGTGGATCGCGTGTAGATGATCAAAATGTGAAGCGCGAGACCAAGTCGGTGCGCCAGGCAATTATCCTGATCATCATAGCCGATGTGTCAATGTCACTGGACAACGTGCTGGCAGTCGCCGGCGTGGCTCGAGATAACACCGTCGTTCTGATTATCGGCCTTACCTTGTCGGTGGCACTGATGATGTGCGCGGCAACAGTAATCGCGCGACTTCTGCAGAAACAGCGGTGGATTGCTTATGCCGGGCTTGCGATAATACTCTATGTTGCAATAACCATGATTTGGAGTGAGGTGGGCGAGATCCCGGAGATCTTCACACACTATTTTTCCCGTGAAAACCTGTGAACCTATACTCTGTGCCAGAATCTTTTCGGTTCTGGTTATCATGTTTTTGCTCCTTGGACCCCATGGCGCCATGGGTGACGAACTCCGGGATGCGGTAAAAGCCTACGACAATCACGACTACCAGACCGCCGTACGAATCTGGCGATCCTACGCTGCAAAAGGTGACATTCAGGCTCAATATTTTCTAGGTGTCGCGTATCACAAAGGGCATGGTGTCAAAAAAAGTCTCAACCAGACGATCGCCTGGTTCCGTAAAGCAGCGCAAGGCGGGCATCCTACCGCCATGTTCAATATGGGGTATGCGCACTGGTTTGGAATAGGCGTCCGGCAGAACCTGGGTCGGGCCGTGGACTGGTGGAAGAAATCTGCAAAGAAAGGCGAAGCGGCAGCCCAGTATAATCTGGCACGTTGCTACCTTTCAGGCAAAGGCACAGGACGGGATTTACGAGAAGCATATTACTGGATCAACCTGGCTGCCGCACAGAAATACCCGGGCGCTGACAAAGACGTTTTGATCATCCAACAGGAAGCCAAACGCTCCGGTCTTACACTGACGGAGTTGTCCAAGAACACTACAGCCCAGGATTCGACGGCACCAGATTCAATCAACCCAGCCAGCAAGTCCGGCTTCAATGCGGCAACGGTCGGGACTCGTGGCGCTGTTGTTCACTTATCCAAACCATCGTCCAGCGCTATCACAAAACTTTCCAGCGGCACACCGATCAAGGTGATCAGTACCCGCGCCAAGTGGTCCCAAGTAAAAATTCCAGTGGCTATCAATGTCTGGGTTTTCGGCGCACTGATTGCCCAAAATGGCGACACAGCCCGGGTTCTCGGTGAAGGGGTTCGAGCCCGGACACGACCATCAACCCAAAGCGGTTCGAGCGTTATTGGAAACTTCGAAAAAGGTGAGTACGTGCGTGTACTCAACACCTCCGGAGACTGGAAAAGGGTTACAGCACCCCGCACGATGCGTGCATGGATACTGTCAGAGAAACTCGAGATTCACCCGTCTGTTACCGATAAATGGCTCGATCGGTGGCAAAGTGCTACGGCCCGGCTTAATTCGGGTGAAACGACTGAAAATACCGCTATCGATATCTCACCTTCTTCAGACAGCAGCCAGACCAGCGCACTCTTCCGAGCCGCCCTGGTCACCCAGCCCAATGCCCATGTTCTGAGTCGACCAGACGCCAGTGGCACTGTAATCGCCTTACTCGACCCCAATACGCCGATCAAAATAATCGGCAGCAAGGGAAACTGGAAGATGATTCAGTCACCCGATGGACTCGACGTGTGGGTCTGGGGCAAGTTTATTGACGAGCGGGGTGCTGCTGCAATAATTAACCGCAACCGCGTACGCATCCGATCCCGCCCCAGCACGACTGGAGAATCGGACGTACTTGGTGTACTGGATAGCGGCACAAAAGTTACCGTTGTCTCACGCAAAGGCGACTGGGCCAGGCTTCGTATCTTCGGTGCCGTCTCGGGCTGGATAGACAGCGCCCAGGTGATGACCCTGCCGACCGTCTCCGACGACTGGCGAGCACGATGGGCATCTGCTCAGGCCCTTTCAACCCGTTGACAGACCCGCTCGACCCCTGTTTTTGCAGCGCATACCTTTGTACTCCTGTAGAGAGGCTGATTCATTGTTTCGACGCACACTTAACTGTTGTCCGACCTTGAGAATGTTAGCCTTAGTTGCGCTCTGGGGAATTTCTTTTTCGCCTTCGAACGCTGCTGACCCATTCGATGTCGGGACGATTAACCTGCTCATTAAGAACGGTGAGCTAAGCCTTGCGCTCGAGAAAGTTGATCAATGGCTCGGCCTCCAGCCCAATGCCACCGTACCTCTGTTCCTGAAAGCCCGCATCCTGACAACTGATGGAAAAAACGATCAGGCTGTTACAGTCTACGAAAAACTGCTTGAAGTTGAACCTGATCTACCAGAGGCATACAACAACCTTGGGTTGATCTATGCCGCTGGGGGTGAACCTGAAAAAGCAACAAAGTATTTCCAACTGGGACTTCAAACCGACCCTGTCTATGCAACGCTGTACCAGAATCTAAGCACTCTCTACGCAGCCCGGGCCATCTCAGCATATCGCAAGGCTTTGCTGGGCACAGAGTCAGATAAGTCCTCCGGTGATTCCCGGACACCGGATCTGTTGCCTCTTGACACACTACGCAAGCGCTAACGGTGCCCTTTACCTTGATAAAACACCGCCTACGTGAGTGTTGTTTCACGATCGGAATATTTACGGTCAGCATCATGGGAGCACTGCTGATTCAAAGCATGGCGTCGGCTGCAAAACCGGCAACAAGCGCCTACGAGGCTGAGCTAATCAGTAGCGTCCGTCAACTTGTATTGGGTCAACATGTAGCGGCACAACGGCACCTGTCGACGCTCACCCAGAAGTATCCGCAAAGCCGATTGGGGCGTCTTGTTCATGCTGACGTTCTCGCAGCACAGGCGGGTCTGTCCAAACAGATAGACGATTACGCGCCTGCAAAAGATCTGGCTATCATCGCCAAGCTCCGAGAACAGCTAAAGAATCGCTGGGATTACGTCCACAGTCAGGGACCAAATCGCGAAGGGCAAGTGCCCGCCCGGTTGCTGTATGCAGGTCATCCGGGCCATCAGCTGATTTATATCGATGTCCCCGCATCGAGGTTATACCTTTTCGAATACCTCAATGACAGACCTGTTGCGGTGCAAGATTACTATGTATCCATCGGTCATCAAGGAGCCGGAAAAGAACAGGAAGGCGATCGACGGACTCCTATTGGGATCTATCATACAACCGGCTACATACCCGGCCAGAGTCTTCACGAGCGCTACGGTTATGGAGCATTGCCGATCAACTATCCCAACAGTCTTGACAAGTCCCGCGCCAGAAGCGGCCACGGCATTTGGCTGCACGGTACTGAGCCTGGCTGGATTAACCGTTCACCACTGGCAACCGACGGCTGTGTGTCGTTGTCAAACCTGGATTTTGAATCACTGTACAAGCAACTGGGAAAACATAGCCAGACCCGTGTGATCATTGACGATAAACCCGCATGGATGCCTTTCGGAGATTTAGCCGGTATGCGAGAACAACCGCTTGGCAAATTGCTTGATTGGACAGCAGCGTGGAAGCGCGTAGACAAAAAGGCACTGTTGGAATTCTATGCCAGTTCAGCTTCTCCTTCCGTATCTGAGAAACTGATCGACAGTTCTTCAGTGATCAATCCACAACCTGAGCTCTACAGTTACCCTGGTGAAACCGATCACTTGCTAGCGGTTTTCAGAATTCAGACGACAATCGGGCCGGCACAAACGCTCGAACAACACTGGAAACGCCAGAACAACAGCTGGAAGATCGTTCTCGAAACGCAGATCGATCCGCTTTAGTCACACCGTTAAGAAGACTCTTTCCGTCAGAACAACAGGCTTTAACGCCAATCAGACGGCACAACAACATGTTTGAGGCTCATTCCATTCCGGTAACGCCTGATGTTTTCGGCCACGAACTGAACCGCAGTCGCTGGATTGGTCAAACTGGCCGCATGAGGCGTAACAGTCACATTCGGATGCCTCCAGAACGGGTGTGGCTTGGGCAATGGCTCGGTTTCAAATACGTCAAGTGCCGCACCACTGATATGCCCCTTATCGAGCGCACTGAGCAAATCTTTCTCGCGGATAAGGCCTCCGCGTCCGGCATTGATAACACAGGCACCACTGGGCAACTGAGCAAGCGTCCCACGGTTTAGAATATGCCGTGTCGCCTCATCCAATGGCAGCAGCATAACCAGAATCTGTGTATCACTAAGAAAATCCGATAACTCAAGCTCACCAACGTAGCTTCGTACACCAGGCAGGTTTTTGCGAGATCGACTCCACCCAGTTACCCGGTAGTTCATCTTTGTAAGCACCGCTGCTGCGGCCTCACCTAGAACTCCCAACCCCATTATCCCGATTGTCACATCGCCAGCGGTGATCTGTGGCAAAACCCGCCACTGGGTTTTTTGCTGCTGTACATCATATTCGTGCATGCGCCGATGAAACCGTATTACGTTGTAGACGACATACTCCACCATCCCCGCTGTCAACACAGGCTCAACCATGCGGACCACTGGAACACCCGCTGGTAGTGTCGTACAGCTCAGTAGATGGTCTATGCCCGCACCCACAGAGAAGATCACCTGTAGATTGTGCAAACCATCGAACAGGCAAGATGGCGGTTTCCACAACAGCGCATAACGAATCTGATCGGGATCACCCAGTTCGGGCCAGATCCTGACTGGCACATCAGACAAGGCGCTCTTCAGTGCTGCTGCCCACGTTGGTGCTCTTTCGGAGTCAATATGTAGCAGTAGTGTCTCGGTTTCATTCATGTGATTCAAAAACTAACAGCTTGTGAAATTATTCGGTCGTCAGGAAACATGGAGTATAGGGTCAGCCATTTTCAAGCAGATCGGACTGTTCAGCAACGTTGTACCCACCATCCACAGACCCGTTGAGGGATATGATCCCTTAAAATGCAGCTAAAGTAACCTTTGAGTCTCTAAACGTCATGTCCTCCACTTTGGAATTTGCCCGGACTCTGATCCGACAAGCGTCTGTTACACCTGAGGATGCGGGGTGCCAGGATCTGATCGCCGAAGCACTACAGCCCGCAGGCTTCAAGCCTGATTTTCTAACCTATGGTGAGGTGCGGAATGTATGGCTCCGCCGTGGCCAGGTTCATCCGTTGCTGGTGTTCGCCGGACATACCGACGTAGTTCCCACAGGACCAATCGAAAAGTGGCATCATCCGCCTTTTGACGCGGTCGTCCAGGACAACATACTGCATGGTCGGGGTGCTGCCGATATGAAAGGCAGCCTGGCAGCCATGGTCACAGGCTGCCTGCAATTTGTAGCCAATCACCCGGATCATCGAGGCTCGATCGCTCTACTCCTAACCAGTGACGAAGAGGGCCCTGCTGTCAATGGCACAGTCAAGAAGAAATTATCGACTGGTGTATTGTGGGTGAGCCAACCAGCCGGGAACAGACCGGCGATGTTATCAAGAACGGCCGCCGCGGATCACTTGGGGGGAAACTGACCATACACGGCGTTCAAGGCCATGTCGCTTATCCGCATCTGGCGGACAACCCGATTCATCGAGCCGCAGATATTGTGACCCGCCTCGCCACACAAACATGGGATGAGGGTAATGAATTCTTTCCGCCCACGACCTTTCAGGTCTCTAACCTGAACAGTGGCACTGGTGCCACTAATGTCATCCCTGGGCAGGCAGAAATAGACTTCAATTTCCGGTATTCACCAGAGTCAACTGTTGAGTCCATTAAAAAGCGTGTTAACGCACTTTGCCAACAGGTATGGACTAACTATGAGATCGACTGGTCCAAGCCCAACTTACCTTTTCAAACTCAGTCGGGCGAACTTGTAGACGCCGTATCTGCAGCAATTTATGCGGTCACTGGCCTCACGACTGAACTGTCAACTGAAGGGGGCACCTCGGATGGTCGCTTCATCGCAACCACCGGGGCACAAGTCATTGAACTGGGACCCGTGAACCGGACCATTCACCAGATCGATGAGCAGGTGGCTGTCGCTGATCTGGATAAACTTGCCAGTATTTACCAGAAACTTCTGGAAAATCTTTTGCTCTGAGTATCGTTCGCGACCCTGACTGGTTGTTTCAGGCTTTCGCAAATTTGTTGGCCAACGCGATCAAGTGCACGCCCGTCGGCGGGATCATTTCGGCACGATGCACTCAGTTAAACGACAAGACGTGCTTCTCTGTCTCGGACAGTGGCCCTGGAATTGACCCGGCAATCAGGATCGAGTGTTCGAAAGATTCTACCGTCAGGAACTAAGTCGTTCCCTACCTGGCAATGGTCTGGGCCTTAGCCTGGTACGAGCAGTAGCCGATCTGCATGCAGCTCACATAGAGCTTACCAACTCCAACCCTGGCCTCAACATCCAAGTCACACTACCGAATACGCCACCAGATTAAACTTCAGTTCACTCTGATCCTTTAACTTCAGCATAAGCCTGCCGTATCGTTATATCTGTTTGTCCAAAAAGTACTTTACGTGACTCGTCGGAGGCGACATTACCAGGGTTAATCGTTTTTGCTTCATCATAGGCACGAACAACACCAGGTCGTCTACCGATGGTTTGATACCAACGTTTCACTTCCGGAAAGCGATCAATATCAGTTTTGTGCCACTCGTAACGATTCACCCACGGATAAACTGCTATATCCGCAATAGAGTATGAACCGGCGATGTAATCCCGATCGATCAGTCGACGGTTCAGCACTGCATAGAGCCTCAGTGTTTCGTCACTGTAGCGTTTTATCGCGTAAGGTACGTCTTCAGGGGTATACCGGTTAAAGTGGTGGTTCTGCCCGAGCATAGGCCCAAGACCGCCCATCTGCCACATTAACCATTCAATAGTCTGTACCCGCAATCGCTTGTCTGCCGGCAGAAACTGCCCGCATTTCTCCGCTAGGTACAACAGGATCGCACCAGATTCAAACACTGAGATCGAATCTCCACCACCTTCAGGTTCATGATCAACGATGGCAGGTATACGGTTGTTTGGTGATACAGATAAAAATTCCGGGTCAAACTGATCTCCCTTACCAATGTTGATTGGAAACAATCGATACTCCAGTCCAATTTCCTGCAGCAGAACAGTTATCTTCAGTCCATTAGGCGTTGGCCAGTAATAAAGATCAATCATTTAATCCCCACCCGTTAATCAAGTGAAACATTTGTATACGCAAAGGCACACTTTGACACAACTCATCATCGACCGTCATCTTCTCGATACGGCACAATGTGGATGAAGACGAACTCGTCCGTTATACTCTCCTCCGGAAACATGTGTGCGGTAGGAGGAGCAATCTTACGAGTGGCAAAAGAAGAACATATTGAAATGGAAGGCAAGGTGCTCGAAACCCTGCCAAACACCCAGTTTCGGGTTGAACTAGATAATGGGCACGTTGTTCATGCCCACATTTCCGGGAAAATGCGAAAAAACTATATTCGAATCCTGCGTGGGGACCGTGTTACTGTCCAGCTCACCCCTTATGATCTATCCAAAGGTCGAATAACCTACCGTGCCCGCTGACGCACAGTGCAATCTCAGATGGCTCTGGACTGATTTACAGATTCCATACTGACCGATTCATCAATACGTTACCTTTTTAGCTATGGCAACACTTCCGTGGTGGGGATACATCCTGATCGTGCTGGCAACGACCCACCTGACGATCATTTCGGTAACGCTGTTCCTGCACCGCAACCAGGCACATCGAGCGTTTTCGCTCCACAAGGTGGTCAGTCATTTCTTCCGCGGCTGGTTATGGCTAACAGCAGGTATTGTCACACGACAGTGGGTCGCGGTTCATCGCAAACACCATGCTACAGTTGAAACAAACGATGATCCTCACAGTCCGCAGATACTGGGTGTTCACCGCGTGTTGTGGCTTGGCCTATTTCTCTACCGAAAGGCCGCAGCCGACCGCGAAACTCTGAACAAATACGGAAGCGGTACACCGGATGACTGGATCGAAAGAAATATCTATACGCGTTTCCCCAATACCGGTATCACCCTGCTGCTGATCCTGGAACTTCTTGCATTTGGGCCACTTGCCGGAACGTTGGTATGGCTGGCCCAGATGGTCTGGATTCCTTTCTGGGCTGCCGGAGTCATCAATGGTCTCGGCCACTTCCTGGGTTATCGAAACTACGAACTGGGGGATGCAAGTCGAAACATCGTCCCCTGGGGCATTCTGATTGGCGGAGAGGAACTGCATAACAATCATCATGCATTTGCGGGATCCGCTCGCTTTTCGGCAAACCCCTGGGAAATAGATCTCGGGTGGCTCTACATCAGAATACTTGAATACCTCAGCCTCGCAAAAGCACCCAAGCAACCACCGGTGCTGATTACACGGTCAGAGACAACTCACTGTGATATCGAAACCCTTCGCGCGTTGATCGGTAACCGATTCGAGATCATGGCTGACTACGCGCGTGAGGTCGTGACTACCGTGTGCCAAGACGAAGCCCATGCAATCCGAAACATCAGTCGGTCCAAGTTCAGGCTCTTCCGAAGAGCGTCAAAACTGATTCTACGTGAAAAAACCAGATTGAACTCCCGCGCTCAGGAAAAACTCACTCATGCTCTGACCCTGTCGCCACGAATCAGCACTGTGTACGAGGCAAAACTTCGGCTCCAGGAAATCTGGCAACGTTCCTCAGCATCGAGTGAGATACTGATTCAGCAGTTGAACGACTGGTGCCGACATGCTGAATCATCAGGTATTCGCTCACTCGAACTATTTGCAGAAAAGCTCAAGGGATACCGGCTACTGCTCAACTGATCCTTCGTTTGGGATCGGATTTAAAAAGCCCTCGCGAGGAGGGCTTTGGCGCGAGTCGAAAACAACAAATCTACTTGATCTTACCTTCTTTGTAGATCACGTGTTTACGCACAACCGGATCATACTTCTTAATTTCCATCTTATCTGGTGTTGTCCGCTTATTTTTGGTCGTCGTGTAAAAGTGACCCGTGCCAGCTGATGATGTCAGTCGAATCTTGTCTCTCATGCCTGTTTCTCCCTGAGCCTGATGCCCTCAGTATACTATTATCAAACTCGTTCACCGCGAGCGCGAAGGTCTTTAAGCACTGAATCAATGCCCTTCTTGTCGATAATCCGCAGTCCCTTGTGAGACACGCGAAGCCGTACCCAACGCTTTTCACTTTCGACCCAAAATCGCCGATCATGAATATTCGGCTTAAAAGTACGCTTCGTTCTGTTGTTTGCGTGGGAAACATTGTTGCCGGACACTGTCCGCTTTCCCGTAATCTGGCACACTCTAGCCATTGACCTGTTGCTCTTTTCTGGTATTCAAGGGGGGGGATTTATACCAGAAATCGGCTTTCCCTGAAAGTCCGGCCAAAAACCAGGCTATTGGGGCACAACAGGCCATTATCAGCAGACACCTTGTTTCCCGACCAATCTACAACCGTTAGACTTCCGCTTATGAGCGCTATTGATGGCACGAACATTGTAGTTGGAATTACCGGCGGGATCGCAGCCTATAAAAGCGTGGAGCTGACCCGCAGGCTGCGAGATGCCGGGGCCGACGTTCGCGTCGTTGTAACCCCCGCAGGCAAGGCGTTTATCACACCTCTAACTCTCCAGGCGACCAGCGGAAATCCAGTACACGATTCCCTGCTGGATGCCAGTGCAGAAGCTGGGATGGGACACATCGAATTGGCCCGGTGGGCGGATCAGATCATTGTTGCGCCGGCAAGCGCTGACTTCATCGCGCGCTTAGCGACTGGCCTTGCCGATACTCTGCTTAGTACTCTGTGCTTGGCATCGGAAGCACCGATTACCATTGCGCCGGCAATGAATCATGTGATGTGGGAAAAGACGGCCACCCAGCGGAATGTGGACACCCTGCGTACCTGGAACGTCACCGTCCTTGATCCAGGAACAGGCCCACAGGCCTGTGGTGAAGTTGGCCCCGGCCGTATGCAGGAGCCAGAAGTGATCATCGAGCATCTGGAGCAGAGTCGATCTCCCGGCAGCCTTGATGGTGTCCAAGTTATGGTGACTGCCGGCCCCACTTGGGAAGCTCTGGACCCAGTGCGGGCCTTGACGAATCACAGTTCTGGAAAAATGGGTTATGCAGTGGCAACTGCCGCTCGAATCGCAGGCGCTTCAGTCACACTGATTAGCGGTCCGACTGCATTGACACCACCAGTGGGTGTTCAGGTCGAAAATGTTGTTTCTGCACAGGAAATGCTGGTCGCCGTTGAATTAAAAATTGATTCAACTGATATCCTGATCTGTGCTGCGGCCGTTGCAGATTACCGCCCCGCGGAAAGCATGCCCCAGAAAATAAAAAAGGACGCGTACGAGATGACAATCAAGCTCGTTCGCAACCCCGATATACTCGCTTCAATGGCCGCTCGACCGTCACCTCCCTTCATCGTCGGCTTCGCAGCTGAAACGGAACGAGCCATCGACAACGCTCGCGATAAACTCAAACGTAAGAACGTCGACCTAATGGTTGCAAATCTTGTAGAAGGCAAAGACAAGCCATTCGGGAGCGATCAAAACGCCCTTATTCTCGTTGACCGGGATACAGAAACCGACTTGGGCCAGGACACTAAGGTCAAACTGGCAGCAAATCTGATTGACCAAATTGCAAAACGTTTTTATGCAAAAGATCCAGCTGAAAGTACTTGATCCTCGCCTTGCTGAGACATTCGGGCTACCCGCCTACGCAACAGACGGCTCTGCTGCTATGGATATCAGGGCCTGTCTTGATAAAACCCTGACGATTAAACCCGGTGGTTGTGAACTGATACCAACGGGCCTCGCCGTTCACATCGCTGACCCCAATGTCTGTGCAGTGCTGCTGCCGCGGTCCGGTCTGGGTCACAAACACGGTATCGTTCTGGGTAATCTAGTGGGATTGATCGACAGCGATTACCAGGGTGAAGTCAAAGTGTCTTGCTGGAATCGTGGTTCATCGGATTTCCAGATCGAACCGGGGGATCGAATTGCCCAGATGACGTTCCTACCCGTCGTCAAAGTTGTTTTCGAAGTCGTTGATTCCTTTGAACAAAGTGATCGGCACGATGGTGGTTTCGGGCATACCGGAACTGCGTGATTACAGATCTCGCGATACGCCGGACAGTCCGGACTTCGACTGTACAGGCACTGTAACCGTACCCAACCGACCGTCAAACCAGTCGAACAGAGCTGAAGATGGCTGAAGCCACTTTCGATGTTGTCGTCATCGGTGCCGGACCGGCCGGCTACATTTGCGCCATACGCTGCGCCCAGCTCGGCTTGCGTACTGCGTGTGTTGATCAACGGGTAAACAACGGGGGCGAACCTGCACCCGGCGGGACTTGCCTCAATGTGGGTTGCATTCCATCCAAAGCACTACTGGACAGCTCGTTGCATGTTGAACAACTGCACCAGGATTTTACCAAGCACGGTATTTTTGTTGACACGGTAGAACTGGACATTCCACAGATGATGGACCGCAAAGACAGGATTGTCGCTGAACTGACTGATGGGATCGGCATGCTCTTTAAGGCCAACGGCGTGACTGCAATTCACGGGTATGGCAAGCTTCTAACCGAGCACCACGTCGAAGTCACACTGGTAGCAGGCGGGCAAACACCCGACATTCTAAGCAGCAGACATGTGGTCATCGCGACAGGATCTGAGCCGATGTCCCTGCCCGGCCTACCCTTTGACGGTGAACACATCATTGATTCTTCTGCTGCACTGTCACTTCCTTCAGTTCCCAAGGTACTGGGCGTTATCGGTGCCGGTGTTGTCGGTCTTGAACTCGGTAGCGTCTGGCGCCGACTGGGTGCGAAGGTGACGATCCTCGAAGCGACAGAAAATTTATTACCTGCAGCTGACCTACAGATCGCACGTGAAGCCCTGCGCCAGTTCAAGAAACAGAATCTAAATATTCAACTGGATTGCCGAGTAACAGGTGCGACCGCAATGAATAATGGTTGTGAGGTAGTCTATATTCAGGGGGAACATGAACTGAAACTTACGGTCGACAAACTGGTTGTCGCGATAGGCCGCCAGCCAAACACGGATGACCTTTTCGATCCGGCGACTGGCCTGACACTCGATAGTCGCGGTTTTATCGAAGTCGATGAAAACTGCCTGACAGGTGAACACAATGTCTGGGCAATCGGCGACTCAGTCCGCGGCCCCATGCTCGCCCACAAGGCCTCTGAAGAAGGTGTGGCTGTGGCAGAGCAAATTGCGACCGGTCAAGGCCACGTTGACCTCAATGTGATTCCTTGGATCATCTACACCGACCCGGAATTAGCCTGGGTGGGCTTAACCGAGGCCAATCTCAAACAAACTGAACGGTCTTATTCGAAAGGATTGTTCCCGTTTGCGGCAACCGGACGCGCCAAAGCCCAAGGCAATACCGAAGGTTTCGTTAAAATCCTCTCGGATAGCGCTACTGACCAGATTCTAGGAATACATATGATTGGTTCACATATTTCTGAATTGATAGGGGAAGCAGTGCTTGCGATGAAGGCGAAAATTACAGCTACTGACCTGTCGAAAACCATACATGCGCACCCAACCCTGTCAGAAGCAATCCACGAAGCCGCCCTGGCAACACACGGCCGCGCGATACATATCACCAATCGTTAGATTGATGGGTTCACACCACCGCGACCGAGCCGTCTGAACGCGGATCGCTGGCGCCTTCTATCAGTCCGTCGGGGTGTAACACAATTGCGCCCGCATGGCCCATGGTATCGTCATAAGGACCGATCACCTCCAGTTCGTGACCGACAGACAACAGCCGATCAAGAACCTCGGCTGGAAATCTGTTTTCTATTCGGACATTTGTGACCTCACTACCCCAGGTCCTCCCCAGAAGCCAACGCGGGGCGCTGATAGCCTGCCCAATACCCTGCCCATACCATTCATAACGGGAAAGAATCATCGCCTGGGTCTGTGGTTGTCCGTCCCCGCCCATGCTCCCATAGGCCACAACACGGCCGTCGGACAGATGCGCAAGCGCCGGTTGAATTGTGTGAAACGGACGCCGGAAGGGCTTCAAACAGTTGTGGTGCCCAGAATCCAATGAAAAACTCGACCCCCGGTTTTGCCAGGTGATGCCTGTTTGTGGCAGCACAACGCCGGAACCAAATTCCCAATAAAGACTCTGTATGAAACTGACTACCCGGCCCTCAGCATCGGCAGCCCCTAACCAGACAGTATCGCCACCGTCCTCCTTGGCAGGCCATGGGGCTGCCTGGTCCCAATTTACTGTTGCAGCGTTACGGTCGAGCAAAGAATCAGACAGCAATTGGTAAGGGTCGACAGTCATGTGCTCAGGATCTGTCAGATAGCGATCCCGGTACATAAACGCTCTTTTTGTCGACTCCAGCAAACCGTGTATATATTCAAAACAATCTGCATACTCAACTCTCAGCCTTGCAAATATTCCTAGCAGCATCAGCGATGAGATGCCTTGGGTCGGTGGCGGCATATTGAACAACACTGTCTCACCCAGTCTCAGCTGCAAAGGGTCTACTTGAATGGGTTGATGCCGATTAAGATCTGCCCATCGAAGCGGACTGCCCACCCGTTCCAGGTCTTCGGCAATATCGTGCGACAGCTCGCCCGTATAAAAATCATCGAAACCCCTGGTCGCAAGCCGTTCAAGTGTTTGTGCCAGTTGTGGCTGGCAAAACCTTTCTCCAGGATTCAGGGTCGAGCCATTACCCATAAATAGATTGCTGAAACCTTCAACAGATTCCAACTCATCCCGCTTAAGGCGCGCATTGCTCGCGAGCGTATCCGTTGCCGAAAATCCAGCTCTGGCATAGTAAATGGCGTCCTCAAACAAGCGCGTCAATGGCAGTTCCCCACCACAGTGCCTGCTACTCCATTCATAGGCCTTTCCCCAGCCTGATACGGCACCGGCAACTGTCGACGCAGCCTTGGGTCCACGAGCGGGCATGCGCTCATATCCTGACGCCCGATACCACTCAACATCGGCAAGCTTCGCAGCAGCACCACAGGCATCAAACCCAACTGGCTGGATACCTCGACCCGGGTGTATAAGCCAAAAATTATCACCCCCCAACCCGTTCATGTGCGGGTAAACCACTGCGATGCAAGCCGCCGCTGCAATCATCGCTTCGATTGCGTTACCGCCATCAGCCAGCACTCGCCCGCCCGCCTGTGCTGCCAGGTGATGAGGCGCTGTCACTGCGCCGCCAAATCCTGAATAACCTTGTTCAATAATCATAATGAAATTGGCCGACCGCCTGAATGACACCAAGAATCACAGAACGAACCACGTAATTCAATCAATCTCGATCTGTTTTCAGCCTAGATAGTAACTTCTTATGACGCCTCATCCTGCATTCTGGCTTCATTTACACAAAAATGTTATACTCAACTTGTTGTAGTGTGTGACATGCATGCGTTAACAAATACTTCTTGTCGGCTGACAAAGAGATCTCTGTTCAGTAACCGGCCGGCTTTAAAGACAGTCTTAAATCAACTCAAGGTCAGGAATGGCGGACATAAAGACAATACACAGAAAAGGCGAAGCACCCATAGTGCTAGATCTCGAAAATTTTGCCCACCTCGAATATGGTATGCTCGAAATCGAGAAAGCTGACCTGCCCAGCGGTGGCTCCAACGGTCGTTGCTACAAGTATGTCGTTGCTAATTCAGTGTCCACAGTAACCGGCTACCGCCAGGGCACCAAGAAAGAAGTATCGAGCTATGTCTCAACCCTGATCACTGATCTGAACATTCGCACCATCCCCAAGAAGAAACTCTGATCGTTGCTCCGATTTTGTTACAGGATCTGGATTATCAGACTAAGACATTTTTTCGTAAAAAAACCTAGCTTCCCTAATCGGGCATTCGGTGTCTGTAGGCCCAGAAAGCCGCCACAAATACCAGGCAACAAAGTTAGCCGTCGAGAGTTCATGCTCACTATACCGCCCCGGTGAATAGCGGCTTGAATTCACACCTTTCTGATTATCATTAATGATCTTTGTATCTTGGATCGTGGTCACGTCCCACATCCATTTCAGATGCTCGAGATCGTAGTCAACGCCTTCTTTCGCATCTTCACGTACCAGCCAGGACACCATAACTTCCGTAAATTCGGGAGTCTTCGGTGTAAATCGAAAGGTGGTTGCATGATCATTTGTGACATACAAATATGAGAGTGCCCCAATAAAAGTGGCGGTTTCAGCGCCATCGTACTCCTCAAACTCACCCAGTAATGGACCTGCCGGGCTGCCATCACGGGTCAATGTCCTATAACCTTCCTGTATGGGAAGCCGCCAGACCTGGTGGGGCTGAATAGGCAATGGGAAATGTTCCATACCAGCCTTTCGACCCTTACTCCTTGCGACTTCCGCGAACTGTTTGGTCATTGCCTCATAGGCTTTGGAACCACGTTCACCCGCACGGACATAGTCGTTAACTTGGCTGTATTGCGGATGAGAGGGCAGACAGTGGTAGCACTCACGAAAATTTTCTACTGCAAGCTTCCAGTTCGCATTGGTCGGATAAACCTCCCGATGGGCAACTTTGGTCTGTGCCAAACCATGCGGTTTGAGATAAGGCAACAGGTTGCACCTGATCTGATCAAACTCCGCGTTGCCTTGTGACGCTAGACTTATAAATATAAGACCCTCCAGGACTTCGACCTGACAGCGATGCAGCCCGTGTTGCGAATGATCAAAATCATCTGCCATATGCCGAGCCGAAATTAGTTTGCCATCAAGGTCGTAGGCCCAGGCATGATAAGGACAGACAAAACGCCGGATATTACCGTTCTTTTTCAAACAGATCTGGGATCCTCGGTGACGGCAGACGTTAAAAAATGCCCGCAATTGTTGATCGAACCCGCGAACGATAATGATGGACTCTTCACCAATTTCATAAGTGAGGAAGTCACCAGGTTCCGGCAGTTCTGACTCGTGTTCAACGTATAACCACTGAGGAGACAAGACCTGCTGGAACTCCAATTGATAGATTTCTGGACTGCGATAAAATGCCTGCTCCAGCGTCCAGCCGGATTGCTGACGCCTGATCAGCCCATCAATGTCTGATTGAAACATGGCGGAGGTCGTCAATTTCAGTCAAATTTACCGAAATACCAGGTTATTAGTGTGCCAGGCACAGGTCCCAAACCCATCTAAAATCATAGCTTGTCCACGTTTGGGCCAATCAGTTCGCGCTCGAAATGATTGAGTTCATCGGCAATCGTGGCATCGGGCTCATGCCGACCTGCACGATTGAACCAGTAGCGGGCATTCGAGAGATCACCTTCTTCCTGGTGAATCACACCATGGAGCCACGCAGACAGCCGACTGTTGTCCTGCTGAACAATTTTGTGAGCCGCATCCCACTTGCCTTCGCGGCAGAGTGCCAGAGCGTCCATTAACAAATTGCCCTTACCCACAAACTACCTTTGTTGCCCTGTCAAAGCGAATCTGATGACTTATTGAGTTGATCCGAACAATGTGATCTTAGTCCAAGTCTTAATCTTTATCCATCCGTTCCCCGTAGTGGGTGGAGACAAAAGATCGACATGCTAACGTGAGTATCGTGAGAATTCAGGCGGTTGAACAAGGTTGGTGGTTGCCAAACACTTCGCGGCCATCTCCCGATGAGCTAAAGAATCGGCTACAGATAAGCCCTAGGAGACATCAATGACTTCGGAATTCAGCGGACGTTGTCTGTGTGGTTCAGTCAGATTTGAGTGTAGTGCAGCGCCTGTATTTCAGGCTTGCTGTCACTGTGACGACTGCCGCCGCTCAGGTGGCGGAATTTATGGTTCTTATGCTTTCGTGCCGACAGAAGCCCTGAAGGTAACTGGCGAAATTCACTCTTATGAGCACCAGGGTGGCAGCGGCAGTACCATGACAAAGGATTTCTGTCCGACTTGCGGGTCCCCGATGTTCGGATCAAACAGCAGCAAACCGGAGCGCCGTTCGGTTCGAGTAGGGGTCATAGATGACGCCAACTGGTTTAAACCACAGGCTTATGTTTTTGCGAGCCAAAAGCTAGCGAATACACCCCTTGACCCCGAGATAAAAGCTTTCGACAAGATGCCAGGTTAATCCTGCATCTCATGGACTTGAGAGGCGAACTGAATTGATGACACCACGTTATCTAACGAATACTGCCGCGGCAGTGGCTTTAGTATTCTCGGCTATTGTATCCACCCTGACCCGACCTGCAGATGGTTATATCTAACGGCAACTGGCTGCCCTTCTTCACCCAACTGAGCGCCTGTATCTTACTCATCCTGACAGCGGTTGGTGCCTTCAAGTCAGTCATCTTCGACTACCTGAGCAAACACAAAGGATGACTACCGTGCAGCCCTTTATTGGCATTGTCCAAGGTGATGCCTGTGGCATCGGACCGGAACTGCTGTCCAAACTACTACGGAAACTTAAAGCTGCTGAGCGAAACCGGGTTCTCGTAATCTCGGATCAGCGGATTATGACTGCCGGGGATGCAGTAGCCGGTCAGGAAACTCTCTGTAAACGGCTGAACGAACCAACTGAGATTGATCGAGATCGTGGTCAGCCGCAGTTGCTGGATGTCCGTTGCCTCGATCCGGCCAACATCGTTCCAGGCACGGTCTCCGTAGACGCCGGCCGCGCCGTACTGGAAACATTCGGTCTCGCCATTGACCTTGCCCAAAGTGGCATCATTGAAGGAATCTGTTTTATGCCATTCAATAAGGCTGCAATGCATCTTGCCGGAATCGGTGTCGCCGACGAGCTGACCTGGGCAAAAGGGCGGCTTGGTGTTACTGGCCGGGCCAGTGAGTTCAACGTGATCGACGGCATGTGGAACGCCAGGGTGACGTCACATGTCCCGCTGAAAGAAGTACCCGGAAGACTCAACATCGACGGCATTGTCGAAGCCATCGTCCTGGCAAACCAGACCCTTACCA
>JYMV01020095.1_pt1 | contig 38071 bp, 34 predicted proteins | sample 338911 | NCBI WGS metagenome assembly JYMV01 (sample SAMN03354496, study PRJNA234377) | hydrothermal vent metagenome | biome: Deep sea; feature: Hydrothermal plumes at the Eastern Lau Spreading Center, Western Pacific Ocean; material: Seawater | place: Tonga | collected 2009 | depth 2000 m m | reverse complement strand
TCTTCTTCTGAAGTTTTATTAAGCTTTCAAAACCACCCCGCCCTATCGGGCACCCCTCCTTTTAAGGAGGGGAACTTTTTTAATATATTTTTTTTGATTCTTTGCAATTTTAATAATAGTATTTGTGTCATTCCCGACTTGATCTGGAATCTCTTCTTTTGAATTTATTTAAATCACTATAAACTTCCTTCCCTTTTGAGGGAAGGTGGCTTATGTAGCGATAGCGAAATAAGTCGGAAGGGTTTTATATGAGTTAAGTTAAAATTTGAAAATGAACACTAATTTTTTTGCATAAGGGATGGCAGCGGCATCCTTTTTAAATTTCTGCAAGCGCAGGAATTTAAAAAGATATAGCGTACAGCCCGACCCGAAGGGATATGCCTAAGAAGACAAAACGTCATTTGTTTAAATTGGCTAGATTTTTGATTTCTTATTCTCTAAAAACTGAAAAAGAAAAAGTTATGATGGGATATTATTTGCTTATCGGACTCATTATTTTGGTGAGTTGGTACGTGAGCCATACGCTAAAATCGAAATTTAGAAAATACTCGAAAACGCATTTACAAAACGGGATGAGCGGCGCCGAGATCGCTCGAAAAATGCTAGAAGATAACGGGATTTATGATGTGAAAGTTATTTCGACCCCGGGACAATTAACCGATCATTACAATCCGCAAAAGAAGACGGTAAATTTAAGTGAGGCGGTTTACAGTCAGCGAAACGCAGCTGCCGCTGCGGTTGCTGCGCACGAATGTGGTCACGCCGTGCAACACGCCAAAGCGTACAGTTGGTTAAAAATGCGAAGTGCATTGGTTCCGGTAGTAAGCGTGGCTTCTAGATTTAGTCAGTTTGTGATAATGGGTGGAATCATCTTAATGGCAACGGTTTCTTTTGGCGTCGGGCAAATGGTTTTATTGGCAGGAATTATTCTTTTCGGGATGGGAACCTTGTTTAGTTTTATCACTTTGCCGGTAGAATACGATGCGAGTAATCGTGCATTGGCTTGGTTAAAAGCAGAAAATATTGTGACTCCGCAAGAATACGAAGGTTCTAAAGATGCTTTAAAATGGGCGGCGAGAACTTATGTGGTTGCTGCGGTAGGTTCTTTAGCGACCTTGCTTTACTTCATCGGAATATTTTTAGGAAGTAGAGATTAATTATAAATAGTTCCCGAATTTAAAAAGGCGAACCAATTTGGTTCGCCTTTTTAAATTTTTGATAAACTACAAATTTAATTTTACTCGTAATAAGGTTCGTGTAATTTTTCGTAAGTAGTTATGTTGCAATCAAACAAGTCTGTGCTAGAGTAATAAATAATTTCATCTTCATTTAGTGCAGTAAACTCATATTGAACCATCGTATTGCCATCTAAAGTCACTGAGTTTTGTCCAGGACCCCAAGCCCAAGTTCTAGAATATAGATGGTTTCCATCCATATCTAAATATTTTAATTCTCCATCAGGTAAGAAACCGATATATATATCTTCATCTAAATCTTGTGAATATTCGTCACAGTCTGAAATTATTTCGCCGTAATCATAAAGCCACCACTTTTGTGTATTGTTGAGACTTTTTCCCATGTTCGCATCATCAAAGCCTGTTAATACAAGGCTTCTTTGCGATACTGCCACAACCTCTCCTGTAGGGACACCTTCTGGTGTGTTAGATTTGCTGCCATCATCATCTTTAGAACAGCTAACACATAGTATTGCTACAAAAGCAAATAATAAGATAACTTTAATTTTTTTCATAAATCGATTAGTTTTATTGTTAAATTTCGTTAAAACTAATCAAATTTTTTAATTCACAAAGAAAAAATTTACTTATCCTACTACGTTATCTTCGTTATAGCCTAAATATTCACGTTCTTTTTCTTTAAAAACGATTCCGTTTTCAGCGAGTTCTTTTAAGATAGGATCGTAAATTTCTTTGGTAATTGGTCGTAAAACTCCTGTCGTAGTAATTTCTTTATTTAAAATTTTAAGGGTTGCAATCGCTACCGGTAATCCTACGGTTTTCGCCATGGCGGTATAGGTTTGATCTTCGCCAAGATGTACCATCGTCGAATCGATCTGGTTAGTTTTACCGTCTATTTCGTACCCGAATTTATGATACATCACAATCATATCTTTATCGTCGGGAGCGAGTGTCCATTTTTCTTCTAATATTTTTTGAAGGGCTTGCGCCGGAGTGGCATTTTTAATTCCGATCTTTTTATTAGGATTGAAGATATCAAGCTCCAATAATTTTTCCCACATTACATCATCTTGATCGATCTTGAGGTTGTAGCGCGTTTTTAATTCAACAGAATCGGTTGGAGAATACGGTAAAAAAGAGTTAACAAAGTCGCGATAACTCATTTCTTCAGAACCTTCTAAGGTATAAGTATCGTCAGTCATCCCTAACTGCACGAACATATTCCAGGCTTTGCTGAAACCTACGCGTCGCAAAGTTCCGCGGTAAAGCGTTTTGATGCTGTCTAAACCATAAACACTTCTGTATTTAAGAGAATCACGATTAGCTAAACCTTCAAATCTTCCGTAGTTTTCTACTTCTAGAAATTCAGTTCGTCTAAATAAACGGTGATACGGAATGTATTTGTACTTGCCTTCTTGCATAAAAACGGCTGCGCCACCTTGCCCGGCGACAACAACATTTCTAGGATTCCAAGTGAATTTGTAATTCCAAAGGTTCGTGTCGCTTTCGGGAGCTACGAGACCGCCGGTAAACGATTCAAATAACAGCATTTTTCCACCTTTTGCTCGAATACGGTCAATCACTTGCATCGCACTCATATGATCGATCCCGGGATCTACGCCGATCTCGTTCATAAATGTGAGTCGTTTTTGCTTTACCTCTTCATCTAAAGCTTGCATCTCGTCACTCACATAAGAAGCGGTCACTAAATTCTTATTGAAATTTACACAATCTTTAGCCACTTCAATATGAAAACGTGCCGGTAACATCGAGATCACGATATCTGCATTTTTGATCGCTTCTTGACGTTGTTCAGCTTTAAAAATATCGAGTTCGATTGCTTTGGTGTTTGGATGATCGCCTGCAAATTTTTCAGCATTTGCAAGTGATAAATCACCTATAATAAGCTGTAGCTTTTCTTCGTTAGACTTTTCTTTTAGGTATTTTATAAGTGCCGAAGTAGATTTTCCGGCACCAATGAGCAATATTTTTCGCATGTTTAAAATTACTTGGTTAATTTTGTGGTTCTTTCAAATTACTTAATAAAATCTTATTTAAAAAAATAAATCATGCAAAGAAAGCTGTTAATTCTTGGTTGTATTTTCGGAATGTTAGCTGTAATTTTAGGGGCATTTGGGGCTCACGGTTTAAAAGAAGTTTTAACTGAAGAAAGTTTAATAAGTTACGAAACCGGAGTACGATATCAATTTTATCACGCGTTTTTAGCGCTAATTATTGCGAATACTTCATTTTTTACCGACAAAACTAAGAATATTGTATTTTGGATGATTTTGGTAGGGGTTGTATTGTTTTCAGGATCTATTTATTTGCTAACGACCTCTGCAATAACAGGGGTATCTGTTAAAAGTTTTGGGTTTGTAACTCCAATAGGGGGTGTTTTTTTAATCTTAGCTTGGTTGGTTTTGATTCTTAACATTCTGAAAATGAATAAGAAATAAACTTAAAAACTTTTTAGGTCTTAAAGTTTTTATTTCTATTTTTGCTGAACAAACACAACAAAAATAATTTTATGCTTCCAAATCAGCTAATTACGAAAACGTTTTCGTTAGAGGAATACGGAATTAGAAAAGCAGATTTTCATTATCAACTTTCTTCAGAAGAATTGCACCAAATTACGATCGACAAAAAAATGGGTGTCGAAACTAATTCTGGTACATTAGCAATTAATACCGGTGAGTTTACCGGAAGATCTCCACAAGACCGTTTTATTGTAAAAGATAACGTTACTAAAGATAAAGTTTGGTGGGGAAATATTAATATTCCTTTTGATGAAGATAAATTTGATGCACTTTATAATAAGGTGACCGATTATCTTTCTGAAAAAGAATTATTTGTACGCGATGCCTACGCGTGTGCAGATCAAGATTATCGTTTAAATATTCGTGTGATCAACGAATACCCTTGGAGTAATATGTTTGCCTACAATATGTTTTTACGTCCAGAGGAAGAAGAGCTTGAAGATTTTAAAGAAGATTGGTTAATTGTAAATGCACCCGGTTTTAAAGCAGATCCGGTGGTTGATGGTACGCGTCAACATAATTTTGCTATTTTAAATTTCAGTAAAAAGATCGCATTAATTGGTGGTACAGGATATACCGGAGAAATTAAGAAAGGTATTTTTTCAGCCTTAAATTTTATTCTACCGGTTTATAAAAATGTATTACCCATGCATTGTTCTGCTAATGTAGGTGAAGATAACGATACTGCTATTTTCTTTGGACTTTCCGGTACCGGTAAAACTACGCTTTCTGCAGATCCCGATCGTAAACTAATTGGAGACGATGAGCACGGTTGGACGCCAGATAATAAAGTCTTTAATTTTGAAGGCGGTTGCTATGCCAAAGTGATCAATCTTTCTGAAGAAGGAGAACCAGACATTTATAACGCGATCAAACCTGGCGCTATTCTAGAAAATGTAATTATGAATAGTGAAGGTGAAGTCGATTTTAAAGACGTTTCAATTACCCAGAATACAAGAGTTAGTTACCCAATTTACCATATTAATAATATACAAACACCCTCTGTAGGAGAGAACACCAAAAATATATTCTTCTTAACGGCAGATGCATTTGGTGTTTTACCTCCTATTAGCAAATTAAATCCCGGCCAAGCGGCTTATCATTTTATAAGTGGTTATACGGCAAAAGTTGCGGGAACAGAAGAAGGTATTACCGAGCCGGTACCAAGTTTTTCTGCTTGCTTTGGTGCGCCTTTTATGCCATTGCACCCAACCAAATATGCTGAAATGCTTAGCGAAAAAATGAAAGCATCTGGTGTAAATGTTTGGCTGGTAAATACAGGTTGGACCGGCGGACCTTACGGAACGGGTTCTAGAATGAAGTTGAAATATACTCGTGCGATGATCTCTGCGGCAATAGAAGGAAAACTGAATGAAGTTGAATTTGAGCAACATCCTATTTTTGGTTTACAAATGCCGAAAGAATGTCCGCAAGTTCCTGCAGAAGTTCTTTGCCCAAGAGATACTTGGCAAGATCAAGAAGCTTACGATAAAAAAGCAAACCTACTTGCTTCTTATTTTAAAGATAATTTCGAAAAATTTGATGATTATGCTAATGATGAGATCTTAAAGGGAGGTCCTATCGTTTAGTGGTTTTAAGTTTTACTCATGAAAAAAGGGCATTTTTAAAATGCCCTTTTTTTGTTATATATTGAAGTAGAATTTATTTTTTATTCTGCTCTTTAATATATTTTTCTAACGCCATCGTCATCGATGGGGTTTCTGGTGTTGGAGCCTTAATGTTTACTTCTAAACCGTGCTCTTTGGCCGCTTTAATAGTAGAATTACCAAAAACAGCAATTCTTGTATTGTTTTGTTTAAAATCTGGGAAATTCTCAAAAAGAGATTTAATTCCGCTAGGGCTAAAAAATACCACGACATCGTAGAAAACTTTTTCTAAGTGTGATAGATCACTTACTACGGTTCTGTAAAAAATTCCTCTTTTCCAGTTAATACCAAGTTTGTCTAATTGTTTTGGTACAGCCGGTTTTAGCATATCTGCAGATGGTAATAAGAATTTTTCATTCTTATACTTTTTAATAAGCGGGATAAGCTCCGGGAAGGTTCTTTTTCCTACATAAATTTTACGCTTTCTATAAACCACGTATTTCTGTAGGTAATAAGCAACAGCTTCACTTTGGCAAAAGTATTTTAAAGTGTCTGGCACTTTAAAACGCATTTCTTCAGCAATTCTAAAAAAATGATCTACAGCATTTCTACTGGTAAGAATAATAGCTGTGAAGTTAGAAAGATCAATTTTTTGTTGTCTTACTTCTTTTGATGGCACTCCTTCTACATGAATAAAAGGAATAAAGTCAATCTTAACCTTTTGTTTTTCTTCTAATTCTGAATAAGGACTATTCTCAACCTTTGGTTCCGGTTGGGAGATCAAAATAGTTTTCACTTTCATTGTGCTGTGTTTTTTAACTTAAAATCACGATATACCTGTAACCACTTTATATAAAATGAAATACGGTGCGATTTCAAGTGTGCAAAGGTACAAAATAAAATAAAACCAATTGCCCAAAACTAACTTTTGGTTTTTAGAATAATACCTAATTAATACTAAAAGGTTTGCTATTGCCCAGATTATGAAGAAAGAAAAAATTAAAATCTTTGAATTTGGCCAGCCATATATCACTGCAATCAGTATAGGAAAAACGATTAACGAAAGTAAATTTTTATAGGTGATCTTATAGAAAATATAATTGTCTAAAAGTTTACTGATCGAGAAAACCTCACCTATTATTTTTTCAGTTAAATATTTAACAGCGATCAGGACATTGTAGGCTAAGAAAAGTTGAATAAATAAAAGGTATCCGGTTTGCTTGATTTCTATTAAGTCGGTTATTATTATAAAATAATAGATGGCCAACGATATAATAAATGCTTGACCAATAAATAATAAAAAGCTGAAAAAATTTAATACTGAAAGTGTTCGTTTGTGAGAAGTAAAGTATTTATTAGACATCAAAATTCTTGAGAAATCCCAAAAGTCTTCGGCATAGAATTTTTTTGAGAATGCCAAAAGCAAAAAAATGCCTAATAATATAGCAGTGATCCAATCGTTAGAAATAATAGAACGCGTTACAGCTTCCAAATTAATTTTTTTACAAATTTAAAATTAATTAGGTAGAATTTCTGAAATAGGAGAGGTTAAAAATAATTACATTTGTTCAAAAATTGCATTATGTCGAGGCGACTCGTTATTATACCTACTTATAATGAGATAGAAAATATAGAGCGTATTATTCGCAACGTATTTTCGCAGCGTTCGTCTTTCGATATATTGGTGGTCGACGACAGTTCTCCAGATCAAACTGCAGCAAAAGTAAAAGAGCTTCAAAAAGAATTTTCTGAGCAGTTATTTTTAGAAATTAGAACAGAGAAATCTGGCTTAGGTACCGCTTATATTCACGGTTTTAAATGGGCTTTGGCAAGAGATTACGATTTTATATTCGAGATGGATGCAGATTTTTCTCACAATCCAAACGATTTAATACGCTTGTATAATGCTTGTGTAAAGCAAAAAGCAGATGTAGCTATTGGTTCTCGATATGTAAAAGGGGTTAATGTGGTTAATTGGCCCATGAACCGCGTTTTGATGTCTTATTTTGCATCAAAATACGTAAAGTTCATTACCAGAATGCAAATACAAGATACTACCGCAGGTTTTGTTTGCTATCGTAGAGAGGTTCTAGAGCGAATTAATTTAGATACGATACAATTTGTAGGTTATGCCTTTCAGATAGAAATGAAATTTAAAGCTTACCTCTATAAATTTAATATTGTAGAAGTTCCTGTTATATTTACAGACCGAACAAGAGGTGAGTCGAAATTGAGTAGCAATATTATTTCTGAAGCAGTTTTTGGAGTAATAAAAATGAAGTTAAAAAGTTTATTTGGCAAAGAGATATGAAAAAGATTTTAATTAAAAATGCAAACATCGTTAACGAAGGAAAAGTGTTTGAAGGAGATGTTTACATTGAAAATGATACTATTGTAGAAGTAGCCGATATTATTAGTGCTAAGTCGCAAGATGTACAAGTGTTTGATGCTGAAGGACAATACTTGCTCCCGGGTGTTATCGACGATCAGGTTCATTTTAGAGAGCCGGGCTTAACGCACAAAGAAGATATTGAACACGGTTCTAAAGCTGCAATTGCCGGAGGAATTACGTCTTTTATCGAGATGCCGAATACCGTGCCACAAACCACTACCATAGAAAAGTTAGAAGAAAAATTCGCGATCGCTGCAGAAAAAGCTTATGCTAATTATTCATTTATGTTTGGTGGTACGAACGATAATTTAGAAGAAATTAAAAAAGTAGATCCTAAAACCACGGCAGCTTTAAAACTGTTTTTAGGTTCTTCTACAGGAAATATGTTGGTCGACGATGAAAAGGTTTTAGAGCAAATCTTTAAAAACTCTCCGTTAATGGTCGTTGCGCATTGCGAAGATGAAGAAACGATTAAAAACAACTTAGCCAAGTATAAAGAAGAATTTGGTGACGATATCCCGATTATTTATCACCCAGAAATTAGAAGTGAAGAAGCTTGCTATATCTCTTCTTCAAAAGCGGTAGCGCTTGCCAAGAAAACGGGAGCTAGACTGCATGTTTTTCATCTTTCAACAGCAAAAGAATTAAGTCTTTTTACCAATAAAATCCCTTTAAAAGATAAAAAGATCACGGCAGAGGTTTGTATTCATCATTTATGGTTTAATAATGAGCAATACAATGAAAAGGGAACGCATATTAAATGGAATCCTGCGGTAAAAACCAAGAAAGATCAAGAAGCTTTATTGCAAGGTTTATTAGACGATAAGTTAGATGTGATCGCTACAGATCACGCGCCGCATACCAAAGAAGAAAAGAATAATGTGTACACCAAAGCACCAAGTGGCGGACCGTTAGTGCAACATGCTTTACCAGCAATGTTAGAATTTTACCATCGCGGAAAGATTTCTTTAGAGAAAATTGTTGAAAAAATGTGTCATAATCCCGCTATACTTTTTGAGATTGAAAAGCGTGGTTATATTAAAGAAGGCTACAAGGCAGATTTAGTCTTGGTAGATCTTAACGCACCTTGGACGGTACAAAAAGATAATATTCTTTACAAATGTGGTTGGTCTCCATTCGAGAAAACAACTTTTAGATCACGCATTACGCATACGTTTGTAAATGGTAAATTGGTATATAAGAACTTTAAGGTTTTAGACGTTAAAAATGCAGAACGTTTAACTTTTAATCGATAATGAAGAAATCAGCTTACATACTTTTTTCATTTATATTGCTCGTTTTTGCAGCTTGTCAAAACGTAGATCATGCTGAAAAACCAGAAAATCTAATCGCTGAAGATAAAATGATCGATGTGCTAACCGATCTTTTAAAATTAGATGCTGCAGAAGGATTTTCTTCTATTGAGTATGAAAAGCGAGAAGTAAAAACCAAAGAACTTATTTTTGAAAAATATAAGATCGATAGTCTTCAATTTGTGAATAGTGTTGAATATTATGCTGAAGATTTTAAGACAAACGAAAGAATTTACAGTGAAGTACAAGATCGTTTAGAAGCTGAAAAAAAAGAATTAGATTCTTTAGTAGAAGCTGAAAAAAAGGAGAAAAAAAACAAAAAGGCAGAGCTAAAAAAAGAGATTGAGCCTAAGGAAGAAGGTGATAAAAAACCGGTATTCAAGTCAACCACTTCTATTTTAAAAGAGGATACTCGTTCTTAATTCACTTTCTTAAAATAAATTGCGGTTTCTTCAATAGATTTTTTGATCGAGGTAAACTCAAAACCAATCTTTTCTTTAATTAAAGAATGATCATAATAAGATTTGCCAAAAGCTCCTTTAATAGAGTTTTTGGTGATTTCTTGATTAGTGTTGAAGAGTTTTCTGCCTATATACTGTACCAACCAACCTACAAAAACCATCCAAGGTTGCAATTGTTTTTTAGGGATAGGTTTTCCTAAGGCTTGAGCAATTTCTGCAAGAACTTCTTTAAATGAAGTGTTTTCTGAAACGAGAATAAAACGTTCGTTTACAATCTCACTTTTCATGAGCTTCAGCATGGCTTTAGCAACATCTTCAGCAGCTACAAAACCGGTCATCAAAGGAGGATAGTAAGATAGGTTTTTATTTACTTTGCTAAATAACTTTCCGCTACCGGTATTAAAATTTCCGGCACCAATAATTACTCCGGGATTTACAATGATTACCGGTAAACCTTCTTGCGCAGCGCGCCAAACTTCCATTTCTGCTCCGTATTTAGAGATCGAATAATTATCGTGTTCAGCTTCATTGTTTCGCGGAGAACTTTCTGTGATTTTTTTATGATTAAGTTCACTTCCCAAAGCTGCGATCGAACTTACGTGGCAAAACTTTTTAATGTTTGTACTTAACGCAATATTCACTACGTTAGCGGTTCCTTCAATATTTATTTTCCGAAGAAGTTTGTAGTCTTTGGGATTGTAAGAAATATAACCGGCGCAATGGTAAACGTAATCAATGTCTTTAAAAGCATCTTCTAATTCAGGAATACAAGTAATGTCGGTTTGTACCCATTCGATTTTAGAAAAAAGTTGCTCGGCATTATCTCCTAATTTAAACTTAATAATTTTTTGGGTAGCTTTAATTTTTTCTTCGGTTCGGTATAAAGCCCTAATTTTTTCATCTTGCTGAAGTAATTCAACCAAAAGATGAGAACCCACTAAACCGGTCGCGCCTGTTACTAAAATCATAGTGTAAAGATAAAATTTAAATAGTTTCAAGCTTTTAGGAATAGGAAAATTTTTAGTTTCTCCTATCTTTGTCAATTCGTAAGTAAAATTGAATTTTGAGTAAGAATATTTTTAGATTCAATTTTAATTCAAAATCAAAAAGAATAATTGTAAAGACCTAAAAAAATGGCCAAAAATTTTGTTGAAGAGTTACAGTGGAGAGGAATGTTACACGATGTAATGCCGGGAACCGAAGAGCATTTACAAGAAGCGATGCGTTCTGCCTATATTGGTTTCGATCCTACTTCAGATTCTTTACACATTGGTAGTTTGGTGCCTATTATGGTATTGGCGCATTTTCAACGATGTGGTCATAAACCTTACGCGCTTATTGGCGGAGCTACAGGAATGATTGGCGACCCTACCGGAAAATCACAAGAGCGTAATTTATTAGATGAAGAAACCCTACGTAAAAACCAAAACGGAGTAAAACAACAACTTTCTAAGTTTTTAGATTTCTCCGGAAAAGAAGAAAACGGAGCTGTTTTGGTGAATAATTACGATTGGATGAAAGATTTTTCGTTCTTAGAGTTTATTAGAGACGTTGGGAAGCATATTACCGTAAATTATATGATGGCGAAAGACTCTGTGAAAAAACGTCTTTCTTCAGAAGCAAATGAAGGGATGAGTTTTACCGAGTTTACCTACCAATTGGTACAGGGATACGATTTTCTTCACTTATATAGAGCTGCAAATTGTACGTTACAAATGGGAGGTAGTGACCAGTGGGGAAATATCACTACCGGAACAGAATTAATTCGTCGAATTGGCGGTGGTAAAGGTTTCGCATTAACTTCGCCATTAATCACGAAAGCAGACGGAAGTAAATTTGGTAAATCAGAAGGAGGTAATGTTTGGTTAGATCCAGAGAAAACTTCACCTTACAAATTTTACCAATACTGGATCAATACAAGTGATGAAGATGCAGAAAAGTTTATTAAGATTTTCACTTTTATTGAAAAAGAAGAGATTGAAAGCTTGATCGCAGAGCATAACGAAGCTCCACACGCGCGACTGTTACAAAAACGTTTAGCAGAAGAACTTACAGAAATGGTACATTCTAAAGATGATCTGGAAAATGCTATTAAGGCTTCGAATGTATTGTTTGGTAAAAGTACCGCAGAAGATTTAAAAGGTTTAGATGAAAAAACTTTCTTAGATGTTTTTGATGGCGTACCACAAGCAGAAGTTGAAAAAGCAAAGATCGTTGCCGGTTTAGATATGATCGGAGCACTTGCTGCTGAAACCGATTTTTTACCAAGTAACGGGGAAGCGAGAAGAGCTTTAAAAGCAAATTCAGTTGCTGTGAATAAAGAAAAAGTAAAAGAAGATTACGCGATTACTGAAGCAGATTTAATAAACGGTAAATATGTAATCATCAATAAAGGAAAGAAAAACACGTACATTATTAAAGCGGTTTAGATTTTCTTTACTTCATAAAATGCGAAAGCCCGGTCATCACACCGGGCTTTCTAAATAACTAACCAATCTATTATGAAAAAACTTCATCTTAGCACTTAATAAGACGAAGTAAATGCGTTTTAATTACAGATAAATTTCAACTTAACATAAAAATAACGAATGTTAAGTTATAAGACCATCAAATTACAGCCTCTAATGTCACTGTTATCAAACCTTCCCAGTATTTCGTAGGCATTTGTGTTAATTTTTTTTCCGAGGTCTTGAGTAGCGATAAATGAGCAAGAATTTAGGTTTGCTAGATCGATCACGTTAATTCCGCCGGTTTTACCATCTTCAACATAAGAAAGAGCGTCTTCGGTATCGCGGAGTAAGAAGCTCATATGTTTTGGGCAATTAAAAATACCGTTGCCTTGAGAATAGGCCTGAGAAAGAAGTTCGGTCATTCCGTATTCAGAATGAATTTTTTCAACGCCAAATCCTTCTTTTAAAATTTGATGAAGTTCTTTTCGAATCATTTCTTTTCGGCGACCTTTCATTCCGCCGGTTTCCATGATAACCGTATTTTTTAAATTGAATTGGTGTTGTTCTACTAAATCTAATAAAGCAAACGAAACACCGATGAGCAGTACTTTTTTCTTTTCTTTTTCTAGTTGAAGCAGAAGCGACGCAAGCTGATCTAATTCATCTAAATAAAAACCGCTTTCTGGGTGTTTGCTATGATCGATGAAGTAGTTGGCCATATAGATTAATGAAGAGCCTTTACGCTCTAAATAGGCAGGTAATAAAGCTAAGGTTACATAATCTTCGATCGGTCCGTAAAAACCTCCAAAAGCATTGATAAAGCTTTGTTCGTACAGTTTTAAATCGGTTACCAGATGTTTGCTGGTAAGATTTCCGGTAGTACCGCTACTGGTAAATGTTTCTTCAATTTTTTCTGCGGAAGAAAGCACTCGATGAGTTTTAAAGAATTCAATTGGTAAAAACGGAATTTCTTTTAAACTAGTTACTTGTTGAGGTTTTGTATTCAGTAAATCACAAAACTTGCGATACACCTCGCTATGTTGATATTGAAATTGAAAAACCTGAAGACTCACTTTTAAAAAGTCAGCTTCATTTTGAATATTGAAAAGTTGTTCTTCTAATTTCATGGGATCGTAAAATTTCAGCAAAAATAAGAAAATAAAAAAGCGCCCTCCATGGGGCGCTTTGAATATTAAAGATTGTAAACTTATTTTACAATTAATTTTTTAGTTGAAGAAACTCCGTTTTGAGTTACTTTTACTAAGTAAACACCAGCGTTTAATGTAGAAACATTAAGGTTGCCGTTCACATTTTTAGCAGTTAAAGCTCTTTTACCTAATAAGTTGTAGATCTCAACGTTTACCGCTCCACTAGTTTCTGTTTGAATTGCAACAGTACCGTTAGAAGTTGGATTAGGGTAAAGTGTAAACATAGAAGCAGTAAAGTTATCTGCAGCTAAAGTAGCATTTACGTCTGTAGCGAAAACTTGGTGATTACCGTTAAATTCTCCAGCCACGGCAGTAATTGTAGTTGGAGCTGAAGGAATCATTTCACCAATATAATCTGCACCATAAAAATCTGTTCTCATTTCAGTTTCGTCAGAACCGCTAACAACTGGGTAGTTTGTTCCCGTTTGAAAAGTACCATCTGCATCTTCTTCATCAGAATCGTTAATAGTTACATTTTCAAAAGCAATATACTCAGACTCATAATCTTCATAGTTAGCTGCAAATTCTGCAACTGTAATTACTTGTGGAGTTACTGTGTTCCCTGATGACTCAATAGTACCCGCATCTTCTGAAGGTACAAATTGTAAAACACCATTGTAGTCTACAGTATAACCAACTAAACCTGAAACCATATCTCCGGCAGTATAAGCATCGCCATCGATAACCTCATCTTGATCAAAAATTAAAATTCCAGAAACAGTTTCGTCTTGGATCCATCTTCTATTGTTGTAACCATCCGTCCAAGTTACTAAAGAGTTTCCTGTGATTTCGTAATAAGAACCAACACCGTTTGTTTCAACATCTGCTCTTAATTCAGTTATAGAGGTTACTTGAGTTGCCATAGCTATTGAAAATGATACCATATCTTCGACAGCAGGATCTAAAACATCACCATTATTATCTACTAATTGGATCATTACGGTATAATCTCCAGCATCTAAATCTGCAAGTATAATATCTTCTGCGTCAAATTTATTGATATATGTTGCTCCATTATCAGTACTGTATTGTACGTAACCATCACCATTTGCTTCTGTTGCGCTTGAAGAAATTGTAAAGTTTGAAATTGCAAATTCAACTGTTACTTCTGAAGTGTTTGGAGAATATGTCATATTATCTGCAGGAGCTGTTATAAGTAAAGCAGCATCGCCACCTTGACTGGTAGCTTCATATGTTCCTATATTGATAATGTCTTCAAAGTTAGTTCCACTCTGGCAATTACCCTCACCGTTTAAGGCATCGTTGCTAAATGTCCAGTCTGTAACTACGAATGTTCCATTAGGAGTAGTCCCGTTATTTCTTTTAGCATAACCGTCTTTGTATTCCCAAGGTGTTCCGGTTCCATCTTCCTCGTTTCCGTATTGATCGATTACAGAAGAGTCGCTATCTAAAACTAATCTAATCGCATCATCACCGTTAAAGTTTACTGCGTCTGAAGTTGTAGATAAAGTATTTGTTGCTGATGGATATTCTGCAGCAAAGATAGATGCTCCGCCTTCAGTTTCACCATCTTTGTAGATATAAACAAAATCATCTGTAACAACTCCTAAATCTGTTAGGTTGAAGTCACTAGAGAATTCACCACCGTTTGCAGATTTTACGATTGAATAATTTGAAAAATCTACTGTTCCTTGAGCATAAAGCTCAACGACTTTTGGAGTTCCTCCAGAGCAGTCACCATCTGAAATCATAGTAATGATTGGGGTTTGACCAAATGAGATCATAGAAATCATTAAGGCAAACAATAAAGTAATTTTTTTCATAATTAACTATATATTTAATGTGTTTTGCAAATATAACGAAAGAGTATAATTAGTTAAGCTAAATTATAAATATCTCTATATAATTAACTTTTAGTTATAAAAAAGCCACCTCTTTAGGTGGCTTTTAAAATTATAATTTAAAAAAAGAGAATTAGTTATTTCTCCAATCAAACATTGAAACTTCAACAGTTGCATCATTATCATAAGACATACTAGGGTCTGCATCTTCTCCTTCAATTTGAACGTTAGATAAAGGTCCATCGTTAGCCATATCGATAGTGGTATTATAACCAGTTAGTGATAATCCTGTAATTGTTGCACCTGACTCTGCTTTAAATTGAAGAGCTTTACCTTCTCCTGCTTGAGAAACTGCGGTAAAGTTTGTGATAGTTGGATTGTTGTTAAAACCATCCGCTTCTAATGCAGTAGAAAAACCTGCTTGTGTGTGAAGGACATAGGTGTTTGTTAATGTACCATTCCAACCTTCTGTCCAATCTATAGCGTCATCTTCTAAATCTTCAACATATACATTTGAAGCACTTACAGTACCTCCAAAAAATTCAACACCATCATCTTGACCTCCGATAAATGCGATATTACTAATATAAGTTTCAGAACCAACAGCGTAAAGTGTTAACCCATTATATTGAGAGTCTGCATTAATTTGAGCTCCAGATTGCTTTATTACTAAATATTCAATAGAACCAGAGTTGTCTGTGTCATTTGTACCACCATAGATAAGACCTCCAACTTCTGCAGTTGCATTTTCACCTGCGGTAGTTGTTGCATCCCCTAATAGTAATAAACCACCCCAAGTTCCTTCAGTTGCAGGTTCCATAACTACAGGAGCATCTTCTGTTCCTTCGATAAAAATTTGCCCCCCTTTTTGTACTGCGATGTAAACATCTGTACCAACTCCTGTAAGGATTTGTGTTCCTGCAGGTATAGTTAATGAAGCTCCATTTTCAACACTTAAAATTCCTTCTAAGCTGTAGGTTACAGAAGCATCTAAAGTAACATCAGATGTGATAGAACCATTTAAAATATTATCGTTTGCTGCGTTTGCAACCCAGTCAAATTGAGATAAATTAACTGTTGCTGGTCCTGTATAAGTGCTTTCTAGATTAGCTACAGATCCATTAATGCTAATGTTAGATAATGGACCATCGTTAGCCATATCTACCGGAGTTTCGTAACCATTTAGAGATAATCCTGTAATCGTTGCGCCAGATTCAGCTTTAAACTGTAAAGCGATCCCTCCAGCTTGAGAAACAGCTGTAAAATTATTAATTGTTGGATTGTTGTTAAAACCATCAGCTTCTATTGCAGTAGAAAAACCAGCCTCTGTATGCAAGACATAAGTATTTGTTAATGTACCATTCCAACCTTCTGTCCAATCGATCGCATCATCTTCTAAATTCTCTACATATATGTTAGAAGCATTTACAGTACCACCGAAAAATTCGATACCGTCATCTGTACCATTAATGATTGCAACGTGATTAATGCTAGTACCAGAACCAACAGCATATAAGGTTAACCCATTATATTGAGAGTCTGCATTAATTTGAGCACCTGATTGCTCGATAACTAAATATTGAATAGAACCTGAGTTATCTGCATCGTTAGATCCACCGTAAATAAGACCTCCAACTTCTGCAGTTGCATTTTCACCTGCGGTAGTTGTTGCATCACCTAAAAGTAAAAGACCACCCCATTGTCCTTCGGTAGTTGGTTTCATAACTACTGGATTAGATGCAGTACCTTGAATATCAATTTGTGCTCCTTTTTGAACAACCATATAGACATCTGTACCAACTCCTGTATTAATTCTAGTTCCTGCTGGAATTGTTAAAGTTGCTCCTTCTTCAACGCTAAATGTACCTGTTAAGTTATATGTAACTGAAGCATCTAACATCATATCTTCTGTAATTGAACCATTAAGTTCTGCAGCAGAACTTCCTCCGTCATCACTCGAGGTCGAGTCGTCATCGCTACTACAGCTGGTAATAGCTAATCCCATAATCAATAATGAGAATAAAATAGATAAGTTTTTAATTGCTTTTTTCATTTTGAAGTGTTTAAATTAAATTTATAGTTTAAGTTGATTAAAATTTATAGTTAAAGCCTAATGATAAAGTCATTCCTTTCTTATAAGACCTAATTGTTTCTGTGTTTTCTTGTCCTGTAGGGATATCTAAAACATCTTGAGTTCTTTCAATTTCAGGATCTAATAAATTGAGGGCTTTAAAATTCACGCTAAAATTCTTTGTGATTTCTTGGTTTAAGGTGGCATTAAGTGTAACGAATCCTTTTTCTATAATTTCATTGTTATATAAATTAGATTCTATGGTTTGGCTGTCTGGAGCACTACCTATTGCGTATATTTTATCTGAAGAATAGTTACCAGAGATATTAGCATTAAATTCTTTTTCCCAGTTTGTAGAAAAGTTAAAAGAGGTATTTACAATGTAGTCTGAAGCCCCTTCTAAACCAATCTCACTTTTGCCATTGTATCTGAAAGTACTTGCAATATTTCCTTCTTCGTTGTAGTTAGTTTTTAAATCTTGAGTGTGCCACATTCTCGTGAAGTTGAAACCTAGATCTAAGTTTACGCCGTTTTCTTCTTCAGAAGAGATTAAGCCAACGTTAGCCTCCAGCTCTAATCCATAAACTTCAGCTTTTTCACTTGTGTTAAAGAAAGTGAAATAACCAGAAGAACCTCTGTCTAACGTTCTGTTAATTGGATCGTTAATTTGTTTAAAGAAACCTGTTGCAGAAATTAATTCGCCACTAGAAGGGAAAAACTCCCACTTTAAATCTAAATTATAAACGTTACTTGCTTCAATATCGGTATTACCCACAATTACTTGATTTGTTGGAGAAACATAACCAAACGGAGCAATTTCTTTAAATTCTGGTAAAGTAATTGTTTTACTTGCTGCTAAACGTAGGTTATTCTTTTCGTTAAGAGCATATTTGATATTAATGGCAGGATAAATGTTATCGTAGTTCTTAGAAGTACTTCCTTCTCTACCGCCACGAGCATTACCAACATTATAATCAACATTTATTTCGTCATTTTGGTAACGTGCACCAACATTAAAGTTGAATTTATTGATTGAATAGTTTACACTTAAGAATCCTGAAGTTGAGTTTAATTCACCAGTATAAGTATCAGGTAATTGTTCAACGTATCTTAAAGTTCCATTATCAAAATTCCCTTGTGTAAAGACAGCGCCTAAGTCATCAATTGATGGCGGTACAACCTGTCCTGGTGCGCCAACTTCATCAACACCAATTCTGTCAGATTCAAAATCTCTGGTTTTGTTTCTAAAATTACCTCCAAATGAAAGTTTTAAAGAAGAAATAGTGTCGTTTTCAAATACTTTAAATTCATCTTTAAGTCTTGCAGTATATTCAGCATCGTCAATTTCTTGATATTGTTTTCTTTGCTGCGTTCCACCTTGATTCGCTAATTGAATACTTTCCGGGGTTGTATCGGTGGCATTTTCAATATTCACCTCATTTCTCATACGGTTAGGCTCATCTGCATCTAATTGGTTGTAACCAAAGCCCCAAGTAACGTGATGATTTTCTCCAAACTGGTGATCACCTAATAATTGGTTGACCCATAATTTAGTTTGTTTAGTGTTCTGATCTCTTACAAATTGGCTAAAATCATCGGGATTGTTTACTTCTTCAAAAACAAAACCTTCTCTGTTCCTACCTGCTTCAAAAACCTGATCTTGCATTTTGTTTACAAAAAGGCTAACAGCTTTAATCTTATTTTCTTTGTTAAAACTGTAAGATAAATCTAATAAACCTGTAGTGTTTATGGTATTCGTAAAATAGGTTGCGTCTGTAAAACGTACGTCGTCAAGGTTTCTGTCGAATTGTTGAAAGATCCCCTCATTATATTCATAATTGCTAGATTGCGATCCTGTAAATAGTATTTTAAAATTATCTCCAATTTTCTTTCCAGCAGTCAAAGCGTATTTATAGTTTAAGGGTAAACTCATACTTTGTGTATTCCACGATTGTTGAGTTATTGCGTCTTTGGTAGAGATATCATTACTATAAAACCCGAAAGAGATATCATCTCTATTTGCGGTTTGTTTAAATTCGTCCTGCTCTATGGCATTAGTATTAATACCTGTTTGAGCACTAATACTAAATTCTTCTGTTCCTGCTAATTCTGTAGAAGTAATATTGATGCTTCCTGAAGATTGGTCTGAAGTGTTTTCAGGCATAAAGTTCTTATTAATCGAAACACTCTGCACAATTCTAGTAGGGAATAATCCAAGATCAATATTCTTTTTGTCAATGTTATCTGAAGGTACTGTAAGTCCGTTTAATGTGGTATACAAGTAGCGGTCTCCTAATCCACGTACATAAACATCTCCTGAAGCTTCACTACTAGAGACTCCAGAAATTTTTGTAGTTGCAGTTGCTGCATCACTGACGCCCAATTTGGCTAATTCTTGGGCGCCGATACTTTCTTTAATATCTATTGCATCCTTTTGGTCTAAAAGTAAAGCAGTTTGTGAATCTCTTCTTGCTACGGTTTTAATTAATACTTCATCTAAAGCAGCTGCGCTAGCTCCTAAACCGGTGTTTACTTCGGTTTCTTTATTCGCTACAACTTTTACATTTGGTACTTCTAAAGTTTCATAACCCACAAAACTAAATACCACAGTATAGGTACCCGGTTCTATATTGGTTATTTGGTATAAACCATCAAAATCTGTAGTTGTTCCCTTTGTTGTACCTTTAATTGTTACGTTAGCAAAAGGTAGGGGTTGATCGCCTGTTTCTTTGTCTGTTAATACACCTGCAATAGAACCTGTCTCTTGTGCAAATGAAATCGCTGACACTAAGCAAATTAAAATGTTAAAAATAGTTTTCATGTATTCGTTTTCTTTTCGTTGCAAAGGAAACTAAGCACTGAAAAATAGATGTTACACGTGTGTTAAGAATGAAGATGGGCATTGTTACGAAATTGTTACTAATGTTATCTATCTAAAAGATTTGTTAACTTAGGTGTTTTAATATTATCTTTACTTTTACCGCCAACCAAACAAGACTTAATTGATTATGGAAAAACAAAACATTACCATTCTATTAGTAGATGATGAACCCGATATTTTAGAAATTGTTGGGTATAATCTTTCTTCAGAAGGCTACCATGTGATCACCGCAGAAAACGGAGCGAAAGCTGTAAAGTTGGCTAAAAAGAAAAATCCGGACCTAATCATTTTAGATGTAATGATGCCAGAGATGGACGGGATCGAAGCCTGTGAACAAATAAGAAAAATACCGGAGCTTCAAAATACGATTATTACTTTTTTAACTGCGCGAGGTGAAGACTATTCTCAAGTAGCCGGTTTCGATGCGGGAGCAGACGATTACATTACCAAGCCAATTAAACCAAAGCTCTTGGTAAGTAAAGTAAAAGCACTTTTAAGAAGACTGAAAACCGACGAAGGGGAAGAAAATATCACGACTATTGGTGAGTTGACCATTAATAGAGACGAATACAAGATTTTAAAAGGGAAAGAAGAAATTATCTTGCCAAGAAAAGAATTCGAATTATTGTCTCTACTAGCTTCTAACCCGGGTAAGGTTTTTAAGCGTGAAGATATTTTAAACAAGGTTTGGGGTAACGAGGTTGTTGTAGGAGGTCGTACGATCGATGTTCACATTAGAAAACTTCGTGAAAAAATAGGAGATAAAAAATTTAAAACCGTAAAAGGAGTAGGTTACAAGTTCGTAATTTAATGGGGAAGGAGTTTAAGCGTTCATACAAGTTTGCATTTTACACATCATTATTCATTACCATATTTACAACTATACTTTTAGCTGTACATGAGGTTTTATTTTCAGAATTTTCGCTGCCTTACGTATTGGGTTTTGCGGTAACGGTTTATTGCTTTGCATTCTTAATTATTCAGCTTCGTATCGAGCATTTTATTTATCGTCGAGTAAAAGCGGTTTACGATAATGTTTCTTTATTAGAATCTTCATCACTTCAAGAACAACAAGTCACGACAGATATGGCAACGCTTACACGTGAAGTTGAAAAGTTTGCTGAAGGAAAAAAACTCGAAATCGAAACCCTAAAAATACGAGAGAATTACCGTAAAGAATTTATGGGTAATGTTTCGCACGAGTTAAAAACGCCACTTTTTACCGTGCAAGGCTATATTTTAACGCTTATCGATGGTGCTATAAAAGACAAAAAAGTTCGAGACAAGTATTTAGATCGAGCAAGCAAAGGGCTAGATCGCCTTATCTATATTGTGAAAGATTTAGATATGATCACCAAATTAGAAACCGGTGATCTGCATTTAGTTGAAGAAGAATTTAATATTGTTGAATTGGTTGAAAGTGTTTTCGATCTATTAGAGATGAAAGCCCATAAAAAGAATATTTCGCTAACCTTCGATATCGATTATGACGATCCTATTTTTGTTTATGCCGATAAAGATAAGATTCAGCAGGTAGTTACCAATTTAGTGGTTAACTCTATTAAATACGGTAAATCTGGCGGTACGACTGAAGTAAGTATCGAAGATCTTATCAAAAACAAAGTGATCGTAAGAATTACCGATAATGGTGAAGGGATCGAGCAAAGAAACATTCCGAGACTTTTTGAGCGTTTTTACCGAGTCGATAAAAGTGGTTCACGAAAAGAAGGAGGTTCTGGTTTAGGGCTTTCTATTGTGAAGCATATTTTAGAAGCACATCACGAAAAAATTTATGTTGAAAGTGATTTTGGAGTAGGGAGTGAATTTTCTTTCACCTTAGAAAAGGGAAAACATGTCACACCACTCAAAAACGCCGCTGTCAAAGCTTAAGCCTTTATAAAGTTCAATCTCTTCTAATTTTTTTAAGCTGAATTGATGCTGCTTGCAAGATGGCGCAATTCCTTTTTCTTGAAGCCTTTTAGCAAGATAAACCTGTTCGGTTTGCCCTGGGGTTGGTATAAAAAACGCTTTTTTCTTCAACTTTGCTAAATCCATCAGCGTTGTGTAGCCGGAACGGGAAAGAACAGTTTCGCTTTGGTTAAAAGCATTTTCTAATTCTTCTCCGGTTAAAAAATTGTAAATCGTTAGGTTGCCTTGTGTTTCTTTGGTTTGAATATCTTCCATCACGCCACGAATAAAAATTACTTTTTTGTCATAGTCTTTTAATTCATGTAACAATTTTTCTTCTAACAACGTACGTTGAGGTTCAGGTCCGGATAAAATGACCATTAAATCATAAATGCTAGGTAAATCTTTTTGCGATAATCTACTTAGCGGACCAATATATTTTAAGTTGAAATGATGCTTGTCTTTTAAATGGCCTAGTTTTCCGCTTAGATTCGGTGAGCTTTCCACATCAGGAACCCAGCATTCTTTAAACTTTTTAATGTAATGCTGATGCAATTTAGAGCTGAAGTAAGTCGTATTTCCTGTAAGCACATTCAATTGATGCGTCATAAAAACCGAAGGCACAAACTTGCAATTCACGCCAAGACGATTGTCAGAGATTATTCCGCTTAAACCTTCTTGAGCATAAATTTCAAGAGTCGCTTTACGTTCTTCAGCAATAGTTTGTGAGATCTTAAAACTCTTGAGTAGTATTTTCGATTTAAAAAAGAAACCTTTTCTGGCGTAACGAATATCGTAAGAAGGTAATTCATAAAACTTCAAATATGGAAATTCTTTTTTCAGCAACGAAAGTGCAGCACCATCAGAAGCAATAATGGGTTCAAAATCATTCGCTTCAAGAGCTTTAATAACGGGTATGCATCGCGTGGCGTGACCCAATCCCCAGTTTAACGGAGCAACTAAAATCTTTTTTTTCGGCATAATCAAAAATAACTTTATTAGGCTCTGCTTTATTTTATTTAATTTTACCAAAATATTAAATAACACCTGTGGGAAGTAAAAATAAATTAAAGCGTTTTAAGGAAAACGAAACATTTTCGAATGTTATCCAGCCTACCCGAGAAGAAATTACAAATAAAGAATTTCATTTAAAAGGGAAATGGGCAAAAGAATTCTTTAAAAACGACTTACCTATAGTTTTAGAATTGGGTTGCGGTAAAGGAGAATACAGTGTTGGTTTGGCAAAAATGTATCCTGAAAAGAACTTTTTAGGGATCGATATTAAAGGGGCTCGTTTTTGGCGTGGCGCTAAAACCGCCGTCGAAGAAGAGATGAATAATGTAGGTTTTTTAAGAACGCAGATAGAATTGATCGATCTTATTTTTGCTGAAAATGAAGTCGATGAAATCTGGATCACCTTCCCCGATCCTCAAATTAAATATAAACGAACCAAACATAGATTAACCAATACTGAGTTTCTTCAGAAATACAAAAAGATATTGAAGTCGGATGGAGTGGTAAATTTAAAAACCGATAGCGAATTTATGCACGGTTATACTTTAGGGCTTTTGCACGGTGAAGGTCACGAGATTTTACACGCAAATCACGATGTTTATAAAAATGAATATTCACCTGAAGAGGTTATTGGTATTCAAACTTTCTATGAAAATCAGTATCTTGAAGAAAATAAAAAAATAACGTACATTAAGTTTCGTGTAAAGTAATAGCTTTTGGAAGAATCTAAACTTTTTTTATTTACATTTTTAGCAGCTTTAGCAGGAGTTGTTCCGCCGGGATTAGTAAATATGACGGTCGCGAAATCTTGTGTAGAAAGAGGTAAGCGCAGTGGGGTTTTTGTAGCGCTAGGAGCTTCGACCATCGTGTTAATACAATCTTTTTTAGCAATACTTTTATCAAAATACATCTTAGGTCATCCTTATGTAAATAAGATGTTGTTGCGCGTTGGTTTGGTTGTTTTCTTGATCTTAATGGTGTTTTTCTTTATTCAGGCTAAAAAGAATAAAAAGATAAACACTCATAAAAAAGGAAATTCAGGCAAAAGCTACTTAAAAGGCTTAACCATTGCTGTTTTTAATGTTTTTCCTATTCCTTATTTTGTTGCGCTCAGTACTGCATTTGCGCCAGAAAATGCAAAGTACGATATGATTGATATGGTGATTTTTGCTTCTGCAGCTTGTCTGGGAACTTTTGTTACTCTTTATGGTTATGTAGCAGGTTTTACCAAAATTGAAAAACATACCCAATCTTTCAGTAAATATTCTAATTATTTTATGGCAGGGCTTATGTTTGTGCTTGTTGTGATTACACTTATCCGGATTTTTAAACCCTTTTCATGACCAATTCTTCCAATTTTTTTGAAAGAGTTTATGAGGTTGCAAAACAAATTCCGTACGGTCGGGTTACTACTTACGGTACGATTGCCAAAGCCATTTGTGCCGCAAAAAGTGCCAGAATGGTAGGATATGCCATGAATGGCGCCAGCGAACGTGAAGATGTTCCTGCGCATCGGGTAGTGAACAGAAAAGGAGTACTTACCGGTAAACATCATTTTGCGGGAACTCACTTGATGCAGCAATTATTAGAAAGTGAAGGAATAAAAGTTAAAGACGATCAAATTCAAGATTTTAACTCTGTTTTTTGGGAGCCGGAAACTATTTCAACTTAAATCGAAAAGGCTTATACATAGCATCAAGAAATTCAATCAATCGTCTTCTTAATTACACACTTAACCCGTATATTTGCATTTTAGAATAATTCTAATTAAGAATTCATAAAAAATACGACTCATTTTATATGAAATTAGATAAAAAAGAGATTTTAAAAGCCTTAGAAACCATAAGTGTTTCTGGGGAAGGTCAAAATATGATAGAAAGTGGCGTGGTAAAAAACGTCAATATTTTTGGAGATGAAGTAGAGATAGATTTAACCTTGGCAACTCCTGCGATGCACATTAAAAAACGAGCTGAAGTCGATGTGATGAAGGCTATTCACGAACACGTTTACGAAAAAGCAAAAGTGAAAGTGAATGTAAAAGTAGATGCGCCGCAAAAGAAAGCTCCAGAAATTAAAGGAAAACCTATCCCGGGAATTAAAAATATCGTTGCTGTAGCTTCTGGTAAAGGAGGCGTTGGTAAATCTACCGTAACTGCAAATTTAGCGGTAACTCTTTCTAAAATGGGCTTTAAAGTTGGTTTATTAGACGCTGATATTTATGGGCCTTCTGCAACAATTATGTTCGATGTAGAAAGAGAACGACCACTTTCAGTAACTGTCGATGGAAAATCGAAGATGAAACCCGTAGAAAATTACGGCGTTAAAATTTTATCGATCGGTTTCTTTACAAAACCTAGCCAAGCCGTAATTTGGCGCGGACCAATGGCAGCAAAAGCCTTAAATCAAATGATTTTTGATGCCGATTGGGGAGAGCTCGATTTCTTATTGATCGATCTACCTCCGGGAACAGGAGATATTCACCTTTCGATCATGCAATCTTTGCCAATTACCGGTTCGGTGATCGTGAGTACACCGCAAAACGTGGCTTTGGCAGATGCTAAAAAAGGAGTAGCGATGTTTCAGCAAGAAAGCATAAACGTGCCTGTATTAGGTATTATAGAAAATATGGCGTACTTTACCCCGGCAGAATTACCAGAAAATAAATATTACATTTTCGGTGAAAAAGGAGCTAGAAATTTAGCAGAAGACATTGAAATTCCTTTTTTAGGAGAACTTCCGTTAGTGCAAAGCATTCGAGAAGCAGGAGATATTGGTCGCCCGGCAGCTTTACAAAATGATACGCCAATTGCAAATGCAATGGAAGAGATCACTAAAAATGTAGTGCAAGAAACCGTAAGAAGAAACGAAAATATTCCGCCTACAGAAGCTATAAAAATTACTACTATGGCCGGTTGTAGTGCCGTAAAAAAATAGAGATATGACGACGATTAGCAAAGACTTAAAGCAAAACGTAGAGAAGGCCTTAGATGAAATTCGTCCGTTTTTAAAAAACGACGGAGGTGATATTTCTTTAATAGAAATCGACGAACAAGCGAATGTAGTTCGTGTTCGATTAGAGGGCGCTTGCGTAGGTTGTAGCGTAAACCAAATGACGCTAAAATCTGGAGTAGAAATGACGATTAAAAAGTATGCTCCGCAAATCGAAAAAGTGATCAATATAGAAGCTTAAGATTTTTTCTGAAAGCTGATGATTGTCATTTTTTAGCACAGTCTTTAATGTTAATATCGCATCGTATCTTAAGAAATAAAAATTTATGATTAAGACAGATATATTAATTATAGGAGCCGGGCCAACCGGTCTCTTTACTGTTTTTGAAGCAGGATTACTTAAACTAAAGTGTCACTTAATAGACGCGCTACCGCAACCCGGCGGGCAATGTGCAGAATTATATCCAAAGAAGCCTATTTATGATATTCCGGGTTTCCCAGAAGTGTTAGCGGGAAACTTAGTCGATAATTTAATGGAGCAGATCAAATCTTTCGAGCCTGGTTTTACCTTGGCAGAAAGAGCAGAAACCATTGAAAAATTAGAAGACGATACCTTTTTAGTAACCACTAATAAAGGAACTCAGCATAATGCGCCTATCGTAGCTATTGCTGGCGGATTGGGAAGTTTTGAACCTAGAAAACCGCCAATTCCTAACATTGCCGATTTTGAAGATAAAGGAGTTTCTTATATGGTGAAAGACCCTGAAGTTTATCGAAATAAAAAAGTAGTGATCGCCGGTGGAGGAGATTCAGCATTAGACTGGAGTATTTTCTTGGCAGATATTGCTGAAGAAGTAACGCTGGTTCATCGTAGAAATGAATTTCGTGGCGCTTTAGATTCCGTAGATAAAGTAAAAGAATTAAAAGATCTTGGTAAGATTAATTTAATGACTCCTGCTGAAGTAGACGGTCTACAAGCCGATGAAAATGGTCACCTTTCTTCCGTAGTTATTAAGAAGAAAAGTGAAGCTACTGAAGAAATTCAGTTAGAGGTAGATCATTTTATTCCGTTGTTTGGGCTTTCTCCAAAGTTAGGACCTATTGGTGATTGGGGCTTAGAGATCGAAAAGAACGCAATTAAAGTAGATAACACCTTAGATTACCAAACCAACATTCCGGGTATTTATGCGATTGGCGATGTAAATACTTATCCAGGTAAATTAAAGTTGATTCTTTGTGGTTTTCATGAAGCTACCTTAATGTGTCAAAGTGCTTACAAAAAAATTCATCCCGATAAAAAATATGTGATGAAGTATACTACCGTTGGTGGTGTAACCGGTTTCGACGGAACTAAAAAAGAAGCGCCAAAAGCGGTTGTAAAAGCCATCGATTAATGGAACAAGACGTAAAAATTACTATTATAGATCGTGAAGGTGAATCTCATGAAATCGATGCGCCAACCGATATGAATATGAATTTAATGGAAGTAGTTCGTTCCTACGAATTAGCTCCTGAAGGAACCATCGGAATTTGTGGCGGTATGGCCATGTGTGCTTCTTGCCAGTGTTATGTGTTAAGCGATACCGAATTGCCGGAAATGCAAGACGATGAAGAAGCAATGCTTGCAGAAGCTTTTCACGTAGAAAATAATAGCCGTTTAGGTTGCCAAATTCCTATTACGGAACAATTAGCAGGACTTAAAGTGCAATTAGCACCAAAAGAATAAAATTCTTGATCAACTTATAATTTAAAAAGCCTTATCAAATCTTGATAAGGCTTTTTCTTTTTTCCTAAAAAGAAAATAATTCAACTTAAAAAGAATATTGCGTTCCCAATGTAACTGAATATTGTTGCTTTAACTGTATTCCGTTGGGTTCTTGGTATGCGGGCAATTTTACTTCCGCAGCAAAACGTAATCCTTTTAATGTATTTTTACTGAAATAATAATTAGCTCCAAGCGCATAATTCAATTGCATTCCGCCAATATTACTGGTGTTGGCTGTGGTTACCATCATTGGGTTTAACGTAGGATTGTAACCTTCAATTTGTTCAACATAATTAGCCTCTGCTCTTGCTGAAAAACTGAAATTTTGAGTAGCATCATACGCTAACCAAGAAGTTGCTAAATATTGATTACCCAAACGGTAATCGTTATCGTTTTCATTCAAGAAAAACTTTACGTTCGCTTGAGCACCACCGCTAAGTTTTTCAGTTTGCCATAAATATGTCATTCCTAATTTAGCAGAAAAAGAACCTGAACCAATTTGCATCGGGTAAGGTAAAATTACTTCTTCGTCATTCGACATGGCAGTCACATCTTTTTCGTCGATCGATCCTGTTGGGATACCAACGCCAAATTCTGCGTGTAAAGCCTGCTTGTTTTCATTGAGTAATTGTACCAAAGCACTAATACTTACATCGCCAAAACCGGAAGAAGCAGTCGAAAAATTATCCATTGTCATTCCCATATCGCCGGTCATACGCATAGTTAAATCCATATCGTTGGTGATGTAGTTTGCCATCGCCATAAAAGTTAGATGATCAGACGGTGCGTACATCGCTCCCAACATATGCATTCCCATCGTCATTTCTTGAGGCGAGGTCATGTAATTTTGGTAAACAAAATCGTCATTGACGTCGTTCTCATTATAGCGAAGATCTTTCATAAACATCGTCATGTAACGATAAGAAACCATAAATTCCCCTTCGTGGTGTGTGTGATCTCCCATCACGCCGATTGGCGCGTGACTACTTGCTCGGTGAGCGTTCCATAAATTTTCTTCTTCGTTATTCTCTTGTGCGTTTAGGTTGAGGCAAAACAATGCCATTGCTACCCATAAAATATTTTTCATGAATTGATTTTTAAAGATTGTAAATTCGATTTCTCCTTTTGTTTTTGTTGATTTAGGAGCACTCGATTTATTTTGAAATGTGAATTGTGTTGCTGAAGTTTTTCAGCATTTGTAACTATAATTCTGTATTTGTTACTTTAAAATAATTGAGTTTTTCGTCATTCCGTGCTTGACACGGAATCTCATCCTGAACTTGAAATAATATTTTCAAGATGAGACCCTGAATCTAGTTCAGGGTGACGCGTTCTTTGGCGAAAGAACATAAACAAATATTTAAAATAAAAGAAGAATTAAACCTGTGGCGGCTGAAAAGGAATGTTTCCTTCTAAATAATAATAATTATTGAAGTAAAAATAAGTCGGTTTTAGGGTAAAATTAAATTGTTGAGGTTGAATAATTTCAGTAATTTCTATAAAACCAATTGGGTAATTTTCTAGTTGAATGCTTTGCGCTTTTTTAGGTGAATTCTCACTGCTTTGTTTTTGCAGTTGCTTCATTAAGTAGCACTTTCCGTTACAATTTAGGCGAGGTTTTTCTTTATTCACACAAAGAACTTCCACGATATAATTGTAGTTAAAGCAATATTCGAGAATAGGCTCCACCGGTTTCAGCATGGCCACTAAATACAGCGTTGTAAATACTATGGAAAGAAATTTAGGCAAGTGTTTTCTGTTGGATTATTTCTTCTTCAATTCCGTTCCACAAGATAATTCGGTTTTCTAAAGCTTTGATCGAAGCTTCTTCAACTTCTTGCCATTTTTGCTCGTCGTTCTCGCAAAGCTCTTCGATCATTTTCAAGGCCATCGGGCCGTGTTCATCTTCATCTAATTCAATATGGCGATCAAAATAATACTTAAATAACCTTAGATCTTCTTCCGGAAATTGTTGCTGAATTTTTGTGATGATCGAATTAAACATCGCCGGGATCAAATCTTCTCGTCCAAACGTAAAAGCGGCAGCAATAGTGTGTGGCTGATTGGCATAAATGGTTTCAAACGTAAATTTTAAAAACTTCTTTACGCTAATGGGTAATTCTGAAGCCGCGATAATTAAATAAATATCTGTGCCGTGATGTATTTGCTCCATAAATTTATGAATCGCTTCTGTGCTGGCGCCACCTTTTTCCATTGCGTCTAAATACATTTCGTAATGACTTTGGCGATTGCCATCGAGGTTGATATCGGTCTCTTCAGCTAAAACAATTTCATTAATTAAATAGCGAACTTCAGGATTTCCAACAGGATACCAAGGGAATTTGGTGTTGGTTAATTTAGACTGAAGCGCTTTGAGTAACGACATAAAATCCCACACGGCAAAAACGTGATGCTCCATAAAAATCTGAAGATCTTTAGGCGTCTGAATTTTTTCATATAAAGAATGATTCAGTAATTGTTCACGTAGCTCTTTTGTTGCTTGCTCAATGCGGGTAGTGCTCATACTCTAAATTTTATGCAAAAATAAGGCGCGATTCTTGTTTATTAAAATACAAAGGGAAGTTTAACGCCTGTTTAATCTCTAAAAAGTAGATTTTTTTTGATCTTGAATTTTATGCAGCTGAATATTTTAATTTTCTATTCGAACCATTCCAAAGATTTTTTACGTGTGGATGGTGTGGTGCCAAAAAAAGAAGTAAAGCTGAAGAAGAAATGTTGCGAGAAATATTTAAAAAAGGGCAAACGCTGTAAACGCTGCCCTTGCTTTGATCTGCTTTCTTAATAAGTATTGTCACACTGAATCTGTCGAAGTGTGATTTTTTACAATGCTGAATCAAATTCAGCTTAAGCATTTTCTATTTAAAAGCTGAAATTCCTGTAATGTCAAGTCCGGTAATTAAAAGATGAATATCGTGCGTTCCTTCATAAGTAATTACACTTTCTAAATTCATCATATGGCGCATAATGCTGTATTCGCCGGTAATTCCCATTCCGCCTAAAATTTGTCGCGCTTCACGAGCAATTTTAATGGCCATATCTACATTATTACGTTTCGCCATCGAAATTTGTGCAGAAGTTGCTTTGCCTTCATTTTTAAGCTGACCTAAACGTAAAGCCATTAATTGGGCTTTGGTAATTTCAGTAATCATTTCAGCTAATTTTTTTTGCTGAAGTTGGTAACCGGCAATCGGTTTATCAAACTGGATACGTTCTTTTGCATAGCGTAAAGCCGTGTCGTAACAATCCATCGCCGCGCCAATCGCTCCCCAAGCAATCCCAAAACGTGCAGAATCTAAACAACCTAGCGGAGCTCCCAATCCGTTTTTGTTAGGTAGTAAATTTTCTTTAGGGACTTTTACATCATTAAAAATTAACTCTCCGGTAGCCGATGCACGAAGTGACCACTTGTTATGCGTTTCTGGAGTTGTAAAACCTTCCATACCGCGTTCAACGATAAGACCGTGAATTCTGCCTTCTTCATTTTTTGCCCAAACCACAGCGATGTCACAAAATGGCGCGTTCGAGATCCACATTTTGGCACCGTTTAATAGATAATGATCGCCTTTGTCTTTAAAGTTAGTGATCATTCCGCCGGGATTCGATCCGTGATCGGGTTCAGTTAAACCAAAACTTCCCATAAACTCGCCGGTCGCTAATTTAGGAAGGTATTTTTTACGTTGTTCTTCGCTACCGTATTTCCAAATAGGATACATCACCAACGAAGATTGAACTGAAGCTGTCGAGCGAACACCGCTGTCACCACGTTCAATTTCTTGCATAATTAATCCGTAAGAAATCTGATCTAAACCGGCACCGCCATATTCTTCCGGAATATAAGGCCCGAAAGCGCCAATTTTAGCTAAACCATTCACGATCGATTTAGGGAATTCTGCTTTTTGTGCAGCATCTTCGATAATTGGAGAAACTTCACGTTTTACCCAATCGCGAGCAGCATCACGAACCATCTTATGTTCGTCGGTTAATAAGTCGTCTATATAGTAATAATCTGGAGCCTGAAATAAATCTGCCATAAGTTATTTTTGAAATTCTTAAAATTTTACGGCTAAATTTAAGGAAACCTTAAAAAGAGTGCAATTTTATTGACTACATTTTCAAGTAAAAATCTTTTACTAAGCTTTTATAATCTTCGGTGTAAACGTGACGATCGATTTCAATAGTTAATTCTGAAGTTTCAAAAGTTGTTTGTTCAAACCCAAATTGAAGTAAACTTCTTTTGATTGGTGAGTTTTTATGACCACGAACTCGTGTGATTTTCTGTGGAAATAATTTTTCTTTTGAAGCTAGTTGAATAAATTCTTCTTCATTTTTATGTGGAATAATCGTACAGAATTTACCTTTTTCAGCAAGAAGTTGCGCAGCATATTTTACGAGATCTTCAAACGGAAGTGCTTCTGTAAAACGAGCTAAATTTCGATTCTCTTCTGTAGAAGTGAAATTTTCATCATAAAAAGGCGGATTGCTAATAATAAGGTCGTAGGTTTCGCCTTCCATTTCTTCAGCAAATTCATCTAATGCCGCGTGGTAGCAAAAAAGTCGGTCGCCCCAATCGCTATTTTCAAAATTATCGACACATTGTTCGTAAGCATTTTCTTCAATTTCAAGTGCATCGATCAATTCGGCAAAACTTCGTTGTGCGAGCATTAAAGCAATTACTCCCGTTCCGGCACCAATATCTAAAATTGAAAAAGGTTGATTTTCTAAGCTTGCCCAAGCGCCTAATAGAACGCCGTCAGTACCAATTTTCATGGCGCATTTATCTTGTTCTATTTTGAATTGCTTGAATTGAAATGCTTTTGACATAGAAATTTAATTGCTTAAGACTTAGAAACTCCTTCAAACTCACTGCCTAATCCCTAAAACCTAATCCAAGTACATTTCAATGAGTCCTTCAGGAACGTTGAGGTGTAGAATTTTGTTGGGTTTATCTAGCTTGTCTATAAAATCGTCGTTTACAGGCACTAGAATTTCTTTGCCGTCACGTTCAATTTCAAATAAAGCTTGTGGTGTAGAATCGTTAACGCCTTTTAATATCCCAACATCTCCAAAAAGTTTATCGATAACTTTAAAGCCAATAACTTCGTGAAAATAAAATTGATCGTCTTTTAATTCAGGTAAAAAGGAAAGCGGAAGGTAAAGTTCTTTTTTTAAGATATGATCGGCATCTTCTTCCGAGGTGATCTCTTCAAATTTAAGTCGAAGTAAATTTGATTTTTGAAGGGAACTTTTTTCAATAAAAAATGGAATCAGGTTTTTATTCATGTCAATAAAAACCGATTCCATTTCTAGAAAACTTTCAGGGTCGTCGGTGTCAAGTTTGACTAAGACTTCTCCTTTAAAACTGAATTTACTAACGATTTTTCCAAGATAGAAACAATCTTCCTTGTTCATCGCTAATAAAGTTTATTCAGATTTTTTTTCTTCTTCTGCAGTTTCAGCATCAACTTCGTTTGCAGCGTCTGCTTCAGGCTCTCCTTCTTCAGTTACTGCAGCAGCCTCAGCTTCTGCTTGTGCAGCTTTTGCTTCTGCTTCACGCTTTTCATTTACTTCTTTCTCTGCAGCAAGCGCTTTTTCTTTCGCTTCTTGTTCTGTTTTAGAAAGGTTCTCTTTCTTAGCGTTTACTTTTCCTTCTTTTTCTTCTAACCAAGCTTGGAATTTTTCTTCAGCTTGCTCTTCAGTTAAAGCACCTTTACGAACACCACCGGCAAGGTGATTTTTAAGTAAAGCTCCTTTATAAGAAAGAATGGCACGGGCAGTGTCTGTTGGTTGAGCACCGTTCTGTAACCATTTTACTGCTCCATCAACATCTAATTCGATAGTTGCTGGGTTAGTGTTTGGATTGTAAACTCCTACTTTTTCTAAGAATTTACCATCTCTTTTCGCGCGAGCATCTGCCGCTACGATCCAGTAAAAAGGTTTACCTTTTTTACCGTGTCTTTGTAATCTTAATTTTACAGGCATAAAAATTAAATTTTGAGGTTCTCGACCTCGGTTATTAATAAGTGCGCAAAGATACTATATAATTTTTTATTATAAGTGAAAAGATTATTAATTTTTATTTTACATTTGTAACACTCAAATAGTTAAATATATCCCAAACTTATGAAAAATTTAACCCTACTATTGCTTTTTGCTCTCGTTGCAATTAGTTGTGGTGACGATATTGAAAGTAATACCCCATCGATACAAGGAGAAGTTAATGGTGAATTTTTTAGATCGAGTTCTTCAACGGCTTATATTAATGCAGATGAATCTGTGACCTTAACTGGAGAGACGGGGCTCGATAAAATTACCCTTAAAACTGCAGCTTTAGAGATTGGTGAATATGCTCTAGGGAATGGTTCGCAAAATGAAGCAGCTTATGAAGTTGGTATGCTAAGTGTATATGCTACTGGGACTAATGGTGATGGCTTAATTGAAATTACAAGAATCCAAAACAATACGGTTTCGGGAGAATTTTATTTTAATGCTATAAATGGAGATACACTTAATGTAAATAAGGGTTCTTTTTTCGATGTGCCTATCGTTAACGGTTCTCCAGAAAGTCAAGACTGTTCAGATGCTACTTTAGAAGTAAGTGATGCTTTAAATGCATATAGTAGTTTAGAACCTACAGATGAAGGTTACGAAGAAGCTTGTAATAATTACGCAGAGGCGCTTCAGAATAAAATTGATGCTTGTGGAGATGCAGAAGGTACATTAGCTGATTTGTTAGCTGCATTAGACTGTACAGAAGAAGAGCCTGCAGGAAATGTTTTTGATGCGGTTGTAAATACAGAAATTTATGAATATTCAAATCTTTCCGTAGAAGAGGTTTCTAATACAATATCTTTAAACGCAGTAGAGCCTGATCAAAGAAATCTTACCATTGCAATTCCAAACGATTTAACAGAAGGCACTTATGGATATAATCAAGTGACTGCGAATGGACAGATGTGGGAGTTTGAAGCGGTTTCAGGAAATTTAACCACTATAACTCCAGAAACTGTATCTTTAGTAATTAGTGAACACGATGTTGCAAATAATCATATTTCTGGATCTTTCACATTCACTGCTGTAGATAATACCGACGATACAATAGAATATGAGATTAGCGGAGACTTTGATGTGATGTATTAATCTTAAAATGAGTTAGAGAAAAAACTTCAGTAAACACTGAAGTTTTTTTTGTTTAAATACAATACGATAACATTTTATCCGTTCTAAATTTAAAGTTCACTTAAAACTTTGCCCCAAGTTTTAAGAAGCCACCGCTTGATAAGTAGGTGGCTTTTTTTGTTGATAACTTCCCTTTCTTTTAAGGTTATGTTTTTCTAATTTTATCTGTTCAATTTTTCAAAATTTAGCACCGCTCATGTATTTAATTTTTGATACCGAAACTACCGGATTACCAAAGCGTTGGGATGCGCCAATTAGCGATTCTGAAAACTGGCCAAGAGCCATACAGATTGCTTGGCAGTTGCATGATGAGATGGGAGAATTGGTCGAGCATGACGACTTTTTAATTCAACCTGATGGTTTTAATATTCCTTATGATGCAGAAAAGATACACGGTATCTCTACAGAATTAGCTGCTGAAGACGGTATCACCTTGAAACAAGGTTTAGCGCGGTTTCAACAAGCTTTAGGTAAAACGAAATTTATCGTTGGGCAAAATGTAGGTTTCGATGTAAATATTATGGGTGCCGAATTTTATCGGGAAGGGATCGAGACTAACCTTACTGAACTTCCGGTGTTGGATACTTGTACAGAAACGACGGCACAACTTTGCCAGATTCCCGGAGGGCGTGGAGGTAAATTTAAATTACCTACGCTAACCGAACTTCATGAGCATTTATTTGGTGAGCCTTTTGCGGAAGCGCATAACGCTACTGCCGATGTAGAAGCAACAACACGTTGTTTCTTAGAATTGGTAAGACAGCGTATTTATACAGTGGAGCAGTTAGATGTTGCTCCCGATTATTTTGAAAACTATTCAGAAGCGAATCCGCAGCCTATTCGACTTATCGGGTTAAAACACATTAACTTGAAAAAAGCTTCCGAAGCAATTCGGAAGAAGATGGCTAAGCAGGAGCCACAAAATGAGCTTTCAGAAGAAGAGCTGCAAGAGAATATTGAAGTCTTACAGGATGAAGATTTTGTTCATCTGCACAATCATAGTCAGTACTCGATTTTACAATCGACCATTAGTGTTCAGGATTTAGTGAAAGCAGCAGCCGATAAACGAATGCCGGCCGTTGCGCTTACCGATCATGCGAATATGATGGGTGCTTTTCACTTTGTTTCAGCGATCGCTAAGCATAACGATGAAGTAAAAAAGAAACGAGAAGAAGCAGAAGCAAATGGAGAAACCTATGATGGTAAAGAGATCACCGGAATTGTAGGTTGTGAGTTTTTTGTTTGTGAAAACCATACCGATAAGTCGAGAAAAGACAATGGCTATCAGGTAGTTTTACTCGCTAAAAATAAAAAAGGTTATCATAACCTCGCTAAAATGTCATCGTTAGCTTATACCGATGGTTTTTACTATGTGCCGCGTATCGATAAAGAAGTGATCAAGCGTTACAAAGAAGATGTGATGGTGCTTACCGGTAACTTATACGGTGAAATACCCAGTAAAGTTTTAAACGTTGGTGAAAATCAAGCCGAAGAAGCCCTTTTGTGGTGGAAAGAAGAATTTGGTGACGATTTATATATAGAACTTATGCGTCACGGGCAGGAAGATGAAGACCGTGTCAATGAAGTATTAATTCGGTTTGCTAAAGAGCACAATGTAAAGTTGGTAGCTTCTAATAACACGTATTACTGCGAAAAAGAAGATGCCAATGCGCACGATATTTTATTGTGTGTAAAAGACGGCGAGAAGCAGTCAACACCTATTGGTCGTGGTCGCGGTTACCGTTATGGTTTGCCTAATCAGGAGTATTATTTCAAGTCTTCTGCAGAGATGAAAGAACTCTTTAAAGACCTGCCGGAAGCCATTACGAATATTCAGGAGGTGGTCGATAAGGTAGAGCCTTTCGTCTTAGCACGCGATGTTTTATTACCTGCGTTTACCATTCCGGAGCGTTTTTTAGATGAACGCGATCAAGAAGATGGCGGGAAGCGAGGCGAAAATGCTTATTTACGTCATTTAACTTATAAAGGCGCCGAAGAGCGTTATGGAGAGATTACCGAATCGATTAGCGAGCGGCTTGATTTTGAGCTTTCGGTTATTGAGAATACAGGGTATCCGGGTTATTTCTTGATTGTAGAAGATTTTATTCGCGAAGCTCGAAATATGGATGTTTCGGTAGGGCCGGGACGTGGTTCTGCGGCGGGAAGTGCGGTGGCTTACTGCTTAAAGATCACCAATATCGATCCGATTAAATACGATTTGCTTTTTGAGCGTTTCTTAAATCCGGATCGTGTAAGTATGCCCGATATCGATATTGACTTTGATGATGAAGGTCGAAGCCGTGTGATGGATTATGTGATCGGTAAATACGGGGCTAATCAGGTGGCGCAAATTATTACTTATGGTACGATGGCGGCCAAGTCTTCTATTCGAGATACGGCGCGTGTGCTCGACTTGCCGTTGAGTGATGCCGATCGTATTGCGAAGCTTATCCCAGATATGTCGAAGCTGCATAAGATTTTTGCCTTAGATGAAAAAGGGATCAAAGCGAAGTTTAGAAGTGAAGAGGTTGAAAAGATCAATGAACTTTTTAATATTTCTGAAGGGGAAGATCTAGAGGCACAAACCGTGAACCAGGCGCGCGTCTTAGAAGGTTCGGTGAGAAACACCGGTATTCACGCTTGTGGAGTGATTATTACACCGAGTGATATTACCAATTACGTTCCGGTGTCGGTCGCGAAAGATTCCGATCTGTATGTGACGCAATTCGATAACTCGGTCGTAGAAAGTGCCGGATTGCTGAAGATGGATTTCTTGGGGCTGAAAACTTTAACGCTGATTAAAGACACCATTAAAATTGTAAAAGGTCGTCACGGGATTGAGTTGGACCCGGAAAGTTTTCCGTTAGATGATGAAGAAACCTATAAGCTCTTCCAGCGCGGTGAAACGGTGGGGATCTTTCAGTATGAATCTCCCGGGATGCAGAAACACATGCAGGCCTTAAAGCCTACCGTGTTTGAAGATTTAATTGCGATGAATGCCTTATATCGTCCCGGGCCGATGGAATATATTCCGAGTTTTATTGCCCGAAAACATGGCGATGAAGAGATTACTTACGATCTCGATGATATGGAAGAATACCTGCAAGAAACCTACGGGATTACCGTATATCAAGAGCAGGTAATGTTGCTTTCGCAAAAGTTAGCCGGGTTTACCAAAGGTGAAGCCGATATGTTACGTAAAGCGATGGGTAAAAAGATCTTTGCTTTACTTGAAAAATTAAAACCGAAGTTCTTAAACGGAGGAGAAGAAAAAGGACACGATCGTACGATACTAGAAAAAATCTGGAAAGATTGGG
>JYMV01006536.1_pt1 | contig 38081 bp, 36 predicted proteins | sample 338911 | NCBI WGS metagenome assembly JYMV01 (sample SAMN03354496, study PRJNA234377) | hydrothermal vent metagenome | biome: Deep sea; feature: Hydrothermal plumes at the Eastern Lau Spreading Center, Western Pacific Ocean; material: Seawater | place: Tonga | collected 2009 | depth 2000 m m | reverse complement strand
TGCTCGCAGGCATAACCTGGATTGGGCTCTTGTATTATTTTAATTTTGTGCAGGGTGAATGGTTTAAAGAAACAGATGCGTCCGCCAAAACCGCGGCAGTCCAAAAACTTGTTCCTCGTGCTCTTTGGTGGTTTAGATGGTCCGCCATGTTCACGTTCCTTGCAGGTGCACTGATCTTGATTTCCAAAGGTATGAAGGGATGGGAAATTTATGCAACATCCTGGGGCGTTGTAATTCTTACCGGTGCCGCTCTTGGAACATTTATGTTTTTAAATGTGTGGTTGATCATCTGGCCGAAACAGCAAGTTGTAATCGCTTCTACAAATCAGGTAGCAGAAGGCGGAGAAGCTTTGCCTGATGCTGCAGGATGTGCGGCAAAAGCAGCATTGGCATCCAGAACAAATACATTGTTTTCAATTCCGATGCTTTTAATGATGCCGTTGGTGTGACAGAGAGTACAAGTTTCTCTGGACTGTTTTGGGTCCTCGCTATAATTATCGGGGTGCTAGAAATTAATGCAGTAATCGGTAAACCCGGACCAATGGCCTCCGTAAAAGGCGTAATTACTTCCGGTCTTGTCCTGACAGTAGTACTCTTTGGAGTTATAGGATTATTGGTCTAAGCACTTTAGATCATGCTTATTTTTTAACTTTGTTTTCGAACGCAATAGTTCGGGGTTAGAAATAATTAAAGATAAGCCACTCCCACCGCTTTACATCTCCCTATATTTTTAAATATGGGGAGATGTAAACTGATTTCATTCCACCGGCAATCTCAATCCCATTTCCAGTAATGCCCCGCTTTTGTTCTATACTCATTTTGTTTTTATTGCTCACAAGTTGTGACCTAAACATTTTCAAAGAAACTGATACAGATGTGGAAGTGGTTTCTGAGAAAAATAATGAGACCCTGACTTTAGGCAGTGATCCTGAAAAAGGTAAGATCGTTTATTATGCCAACTGCATTTCCTGCCATAATTATAATCCAAAAAAACCTGGAAGTATCGGCCCACAAATATACAGGTCTTCAAAAGAACTTCTCTCAAAAAAAATTAATTTCGGAATATATCCAAAAAATTACAAACCAAAAAGGTCAACCAAAATAATGCCTTTACAGCCTCATTTAGATAAGGAGATTGCAAATTTACATGCATTTTTAAATGCTCCTTAATGAGCAAGAACAGAGACGCAGATAAAGCTTCTATATTTAATAGGAAAAATTTTGCGAATTTAGAAAGATAACTTGGTGAAGCGTTGATGGAAACAAATAACGCAACTTTGACATATATATTCATTTCCTTCAAATCCCCCTTTTTATGGCATGAGAATTGCCTTTTTCTACTGATACGCGTGAGTAACCGTGAGTAAGCCTGTGCTTAATTTTAGTTTAACTGAAGCCCTAGAAAATAAGCAAAGATCTCCATAATGTTGCCATGCCGGTTTATCAGCTGATTCCTGAAATACCCCTGTTTCCACCAATAGAAGAGGCGGAAGATGACGGTTTATTAGCTGTTGGCGGAGATCTGACTAAAGAGCGTTTGCTTGGTGCATACCGGAGAGGAATTTTCCCTTGGTATGAAGTAGGTCAACCAATATTGTGGTGGAGCCCTGATCCGCGTTTAGTTTTATTTCCGGATGAATTAAAAATTTCACGCAGTCTGCGCAAAGTCCTGCGCAAGGAACAGTTTGAAATTCGTTTCGATACTGCATTTCAGGAAGTAATAAAATCTTGTGCTGATGTCAGGACAAAGCAGGGAGAAGGAACTTGGATAATTCCGGAAATGCAGCAAGCCTATACTGAGTTGCATCAGGAGGGTTTTGCACATTCTGTTGAAAGCTGGCTTGATGGGAAATTGGTCGGAGGTCTTTATGGAATTTCAATGGGACAATGTTTTTTTGGTGAATCTATGTTCAGTACAATGAACGATTCCTCCAAAGTGGCTTTAGTTGCCTTGGCAGATTTTTCTCAACGAGTAGGTATTAAACTGATTGATTGTCAAATGACAACACCACATCTGTTGAGTTTGGGTGCGAGAGAAATAAAACGGGAGGTTTTTCTTAAAATGTTGAAAAAACATCTTGAAACCCCCTCTATCAAGGGTCTGTGGAATAACGGTCCTGTTTCAATGAAAGTAAACTTGTTACAAAATTGAAATGCCAGAATCAAACGGGAAAAAAGTTTTTCGAATTCAACTGACGCTTTCAGTTGTTGTGCTTTTGTTGACTCTGAGTGCCTTCAGCCTGGTTGCAGCTTTTTATTTAGGAATGACAACCGGCATTAGCATGCAGCGTCCCCCAGAAGGTTCTGTTGCAGACACAGATATTTCTGCAGATAAGCCTTTGTCAGAGGAAGAACTGAAGTTTTTTGGACTCAGTGAGCGAAAAAAAGACCAAGATTCGTTCGACATGGAAGAGTTACGTGACTTGAAAAAGAAAACAACTGAACTAACTAAAGCTACAAAAACACCAGATTCAGCCTCACCGAAAGTACCAAAAACAGAAACTCCAACAGTTAAAGCACCGGATAGTCCTGCTTCTGAACAAAAGACTGTGGTTAAAAAATCTGTTCCTGTTCCCAAAACTGTCGTTCCTAAAAAACCGGATAATGTTAAAATTCCTGTAGTCAAATCAAAGAAAGATGCAACTTACACTATCCAGGTTTTTGCTTCACGAAAGCATGCAAATGCTAAAAATCTGCTTGAAAAACTTAAGCAAAACGGTTTTAAAGATGCTTTTATTTTTAAACATACTGCAGGAAATAAAACTCTTTATCGAGTTCGTGTTGGTAAAATAAAGCGTTCAGAGACTAATAATTTAGCCAACAAACTCAAAGAACTAAAATTTATTGATTCCGTCCAAGTTACACGCTTCTGAAGTGTGTCCAAAATTGATAAACTCGTTAAAAGTCTAAATATCACACTTGTTTATTAATATTCAGCTTAAAGCTTTCAATTACATACATCTTGATATCCAGAACAGGAATCCATGAGTAATTATTGGCGTTTTTCACGCTCAGCTTATTATTCTGTTGTTGCAGCGCTGCCGTTACTGGTGGCATACGAAATACTGGTTATTCTGACACAATCCCGTTATTGGAGTCTCAGGAATGCCGCAGATATGTGGATCCGGACTTTTCTAATGGCCTTCGATCTTCAAGCGCAACACCTGACTTTTGTGATGATCGGCATCTTATTCGCTTTGATTCCGTTAGCAAAATCTTATTCTACCGGAGTTCGGCTTAAGGTTAATTATTTTGCACTGATGCTCGCAGAGGCTTTTGTTTATAGCCTCCTTCTTGGAGGCCTGCTGCAGTCAATTTTACGGGTGAGTGGGCTGTCTTCCGGAGGACCTGGAAATGGTCCGCTTCAGAACTTTGCACTTTCCTTGGGAGCAGGTTTATTTGAAGAGATCATTTTTCGAGTACTATTGCTCAACCTGCTTTTTTTACTCTTGAAACCTTTCTTGAAAAGCAAGATCGGTGTAGCCGTTGCTTCTGTTTTAGTTGCCTCATTCCTTTTCTCAATTAGTCACTATATTGGAACTATGGCTGATCAATGGCAGTGGTACAGTTTCATGTTTCGCTGGGTTGCAGGATTATTGTTCACTGTCCTTTATTTCATGCGCGGCTTTGCCATAACAGCCTATACTCATGCACTATATGATATTTGGGTTCTTGTTTGATTTTGATTTTTCAGATTTTTTTTGATAAATTTACAATCAAAATTTTTCCAGTTCAATCCAATTCGATAATTGCCAAAAGCTCATCAAAAAATTATGAAAGTACCATTGCTCGATCTGCGTCCTCCTTTGGAGGATTTACGTGATGAAATTATTGAAGCAATTACTCAAGTAATTGATTCAACGCGTTACATTATGGGACCTGAAATTGACAGCCTGGAAAAAGAAATTGCTGAATATTGCGGTACCGCGGACGCAGTAGGAGTGTCGTCCGGAACTGATGCCCTTTTGCTTTCACTGATGGTTTTAGATGTTGGGCCTGGAGATCTTGTGTTGACTAGTAATTTTTCTTTCTTTGCTACTGCCGGCGTTGTAGCCCGTCTGAATGCGACTCCGGTATTTGTAGACATTGATCCGGAAACATATAACATTGATCCGGAATGTGTGAGAATGACTTTGGCAGAAATGGATAAGGAAACCCGGAAACGAGTAAAGGCCATTATTCCGGTTCATCTCTACGGCCAATGTGCAGACATGAAAGCAATATTAAATATTGCTGCTGAATTTGAAATTCCTGTTATTGAAGATGGTGCACAGGCAATTGGTGCAGAGTGCGAGATTGATGGGAAAAAGAGGCCTGCAGGCAGTTTGGGTGATTTTGGCTGTTTTTCCTTCTTTCCTTCAAAAAATTTAGGTGGTGTTGGAGATGGTGGGATTGTCACTGTCAATGAACCTGAACTAGCAGAAAAGTTGCGTCTCAAACGAGTTCATGGAGGCGAGCGAAAATATTACCATCGTGTGATTGGAGGAAACTTCCGCCTTGACCCCATTCAGGCAACCGTAATACGTGTTAAACTACCACACCTGAACCACTGGCACAACCAGCGTCAGGATAATGCTGAGTACTACAACAAGTTGTTTGCTGAAACAAGTTTAGGTGGGAGTATAAGTATACCTCAGGTCATGCATTCCAAAAGGCTGCAAAATCCTCACATCTACAATCAGTATGTAATCAGAGCTGAACAGCGTGATCAATTGCAATCATTTTTGGCAGAAAACGAAATTTCAGCAGAGGTATATTACCCACTTCCTTTTCACCTGCAAGAATGTTTTCTGGATTTAGGCGGTAAAGCAGGAGACTTCCCGGTTTCTGAGACGGCAGCAGAGGAGGTACTTGCTTTGCCTGTTTATCCCGGATTAAGTCGGCAAATGCAGGAATCGGTTGTGGAGAAAATTGAAGAATTCTATCAGGCTTAACCTTCTTTTTCCTTGAGTTTTTCCTGCCGCTCCTTGATTACTTTTTCCTGCACAAAGGAAGGACATTCTGCATACTTCTCAAATTCCATTGTGTAATTTGCTTTTCCTGCAGACATGGAGCGAAGAGTTGTTGCATAACCAAACATTTCCGCTAAAGGCACACCAGAATTAATCACGGTGTCGTCACCTTTTACATCTGAGCCATAAATCACACCTCGCCTGGAACTCAAGTCTCCTATCACTGAACCTTGATACTCACTTGGAGTTTCCACTTCAACTTTCATGACTGGTTCCAGCAGTACCGGATTTGCCTTTGCAACAGCCTGGCGCATGGCGTAACGTGATGCTAATTGGTAAGCTAAATCACTTGAATCAACATCGTGGTATCTTCCCTCATTTAGTGTAACCTTAATATTAACCATTGGGAATGCGGCCAGGGGACCTTTTTCCATCACATCCTTGAAACCTTTTTCACATGCACCAATGTGTTCTGACGGGATTGAACCACCAAAAATTTTGTTCTCAAATTCAAAACCTTCTTCATGATCCAAAGGCAACGGTTCAATTGATCCTGTGACTCCTGCAAATTGTCCGGAACCACCAGTTTGTTTTTTATGCAAATAATCGTAATCCGCTGCTGTCGTGATTGCTTCTCTATAGTTCACTTGCGGAGCACCAACAATAACATCCACTTCAAATTCCCGACGCATTCTTTCAATGTAAATATCAAGGTGCAGTTCACCCATTCCCGAGATAATCGTATCTCCGGATTCTTCATCAGAGGAAACGTGAAAAGTAGGATCTTCTCGCATGAAACGCCCAAGCGCTTTACTCAATTTCATGTGCTGTTCATTATCTTTACCTTTTACTGCAAGAGAAATAACGGCATCCGGAACAAAAATAGATTCACAGGAAACACGGATTCCCTCACCACAAAAAGTATCTCCAGAAGCACAATCAACTCCAACCATTGCAATTATATCTCCGGCTTCTGCAACATCAATGTTTTCACGGTCATTGGAGTGCATTCTTACCATACGGCCAACACGCATCTTGTTGACGGTTCTGGAATTAGTAACCTGGTCACCTTTTGATAGTTTGCCCTGGTAAACCCTGGTATATGTCAACTGTCCAAATTGTTCTTCTGTTAGCTTAAAAGCCATTGCTACAGTCGGTTTATCCGGGTCGCAACTCAAAAGAACTTCTTCTTGTGTCTTAATGTCAGTTGCTTTAGTTGAAGCAGCTTCGAGTGGCGATGGGAGGTAGCTGATCACAGCATCAAGAAGTGATTGAACACCTTTATTTTTGAAAGCACTTCCCATATAAACCGGGCATAGCTCCAAAGACTGTACACCTTTTTTTACTGCAGCATGGATGCTTTCTTCTGCAATTTCTTTTTCTTCCAGTAAATCCTCCATCATTTGATCATCAAACATGGAAACGGCTTCCAGCATTTCTGCCCGGTAACTTTCGGCATCTGATTTCATCTCATCCGGAATTTCCTCAAACCTCAGATCATCACCATGCTCACCGTCAAAATAAATAGCTTTCATTGTGATCAGGTCAACCACTCCTTTGTGATTTTCCTCAAGTCCGATTGGCAGTTGCATGGCTACTGCGTTCAAATCAAGAATGTCTCGAATACCCTTAATACCATTATGGGGATTTGCACCCATTCGATCCAATTTATTAATAAATGCAAGTCGCGGAACCCGATAACGTTTCATCTGACGATCTACTGTGATCGACTGAGATTGAATACCGGCCACACCACAAAGGATCATAATCGCTCCATCAAGAACACGTAGTGATCGCTCAACTTCAACTGTAAAATCAACATGTCCGGGAGTATCAATAATGTTAATTTTTGTATCATTCCATTCCACAGTTGTTGCAGCAGAAGTAATCGTGATACCTTTTTCTTTTTCCAGTTCCATGTAGTCCATGGTTGCTCCGGCACCTCCTCCACGAACCTCTTCAATTTTGTGAATTTTGCCGGCGTAGAATAAAACACGCTCTGTGAGAGTTGTTTTTCCGCTGTCGATATGAGCGGAAATACCGATGTTTCTTGTATTTTCAAGAACTTTTTGAGATGCAGGATTCATTAGCTAATCTGTTTTTTTATGGGATTTGTATAGAAATAATAAAAAAAATATAATCTTATATATTAGATCTATAATAAGATTTTATCAAGCACTATTCTTAAACTATATACAAGGAGAATTTATTAGCCTGTCAGCGGAAGTGTTATGTAAAAATGAGTTTTGCTTCACTAAAATTGCTGACGTAACCGATACAAGCAGAGGGAAACACTCCGACATTATGCAGGTCTTTTAGAATTGGGGTAGTTTCATCTTCCGGAACTGCGACCAAAAGGCCGCCGCTGGTTTGTGGATCCAGCATTAATTCTTGCAGTATCGGTGCACTTCCTTCAGGAAATTTCCAGTATTTTTCAACCAAACTGCGATTGGTTTCATTTACACCGGTACTTACACCACGCTCGTACATTTCCCTGGCTTCACTCAAAATAGGGATATCATCAAGTGTGATGTTCAATGTTAAGTCAGAACCGGGCACCATTTCCATGCAATGACCAGCAAAACCGAATCCAGTGATATCAGTTGCTGCGTGTATCTCGTAATTCGCCAATACTTCAGCCGCAGCTTTGTTTAGTTCAATTAAGGAGTCCAGACAATCCTGAAGCGCTTCTTTTGAAACTAAATTTTTTAGATTAGCATTTAATAAAACGCCACTGCCAATTGCCTTCGTCAAAATCAACTGATCTCCAGGCTGAGCACCGATATTTCTCCAAATTTTTTCAGGATGCACCAACCCTGTTACAGTCAGTCCAAATTTTGGCTCATCGTCATCAGTGGTATGTCCTCCTAATAGAACTGCTCCTGCTTCTGTGATTTTTTGCAGAGCACCTGCAACAATCCTTTCCAGCACCTCATCTTCAAGTTTTCCGGAAGGAAAGCCTACAAGATTTAGACAGGACAAAGGTTTGCCGCCCATAGCATAAACATCACTTAGAGAGTTGGCTGCGGCAATTTGTCCAAATAAATAAGGATCATCAACCGGTGGTGTGATAAAATCAGCTGTGAAAACAAGAGCCTGTTCATCATTCAAAAGATACACTCCTGCATCATCACTGGTGTCAAAACCAACGAGCACATTAGGGTCATTATTTTGAGGTAAAGAAGCCAGCATTTTTTTCAATCCGACCGGATTGAATTTTGATGCTCAACCACAGGTTTTTGCCAAACTTGTGAGACTGGGCTTTTGAAAAATTTGTTTCAATTTCATAGAATTTATTTTGCTGTACATGCATTGCTTGCAGAGAAGCAGGCCTGATCAAGAGTTTTTACTCTGCATTCAAGATGCTCCATCTGCAAAATCCAGAAATTTAAGGATTTCAGTAAATCCGTAAATAAACAAGACTTATACATCAAAACAGGCTCTGATGGAATCCGGAATGACCTGAGCCTGTAGGCGTTTAGGGTTTGAAGGATGTGGTTTGGCCCACACCCTTACTTCTGTACCCTTTACGCAAAGTTGTCCGTTGTTATGAATTTCGTGGGATGCAATCATTGTTTTTGCCCGCCACTCACTGATCCAACTGGTAACTTCAATCACATCGCCATATTTAGAAGGACAAATAAATTCAGCATGAGCATCTACGATCGGTAGGCCGACAACGCCATATTGTTTCATTAAATCCCCCATATTCGCACCGGCTTTGTCAAACAAAAGATGGGCACTCTGATCAAACCAAATGAAATAATTTGGATAAAACACAATTTTTGCGGGATCACAATGTCCCCAGCTAATTTGAATTGTGAGTGTATATTTTAGCATGAATTTCCGCTCATTATTAGATTATCTTTCGGATGACTCAGCACCTGTGAATCAGCAGACTTAGCAGGGAGAATTAGTAAATTTCTTTGCCTTCAAAAAAGTGCGATTGTCAACTGTTGAAATAGTAAAGCATAAGCAGAAAAGGGAAAGAATGCAACGATCTATATTGACAAACATTCATCACAGAAGCAGAATGATTGAACCAGTTCCCGGAAATACAGGGAGAGAGAATCAAATATAATTATTACTAATTTAAAGGGTGAGAAATGGGAACCGTTTTCAAGGTGCAGGAAGCCCCGACTGTGAATGTTACAGGCACGGGAGATAGTTTTCCGGTCCATCGAATTTATTGTGTGGGTCAAAATTATGCGAATCACGTTCGGGAGATGGGAGCAAATCCGGAACGAGAAGCGCCTTTTTTCTTCAGCAAACCTGCAGATGCAGTTTGTCCGGAAGGTACTCAAGTGCCGTATCCTATGGCAACTGCTAATTTGCACCATGAAGTAGAACTGATCGTGGCTGTTGGGAAAAATGGTACAAACATTCCAGCATCAGAGGCACTGGATTATGTCTTTGCTTATTCAGTAGGACTGGATTTGACACGTCGTGACCTGCAGAAGTAAGCAAAGAAGAAAGGCAGGCCTGGGCTACAGCCAAAGGTTTTGACCGATCTGCTCCTTGTTCTGATTTGCATAAGGTGGAGGAAGTTGGTCACATAGAGCGAGGTAAAATTACTCTATCTGTAAACGGAGAGATACGTCAGCAGGGAGATATTTCGGATATGATTTGGTCTGTTGCAGAAGTTATTTCAAGCCTTTCAAGTTTTTTTGAACTGTGTCCAGAAGACTTAATTTTTACCGGCACACCCGCCGGAGTTGGCCCCCTGGAATGTGGTGATATACTGGAAGGTGGGGTGGAAAATTTGGCAAAATTGAACATTACAATCGTGTGAAAAGAATATTTATTGAATTTTTAATAAAGTTTCATGAAAATTTGCCGAGATTAATAGTAGTTCATTTGCTCAGGAATTTTATGTAATAGCATTACTGATTTGTATGCCTTTTGAGCAACACTTTTTTCAACATAGTACAAAGATGAAAATGATCAATATTTCACAAAAAACATCTTGGTTAGTTATTTTCTCTGGAATTATATTTTTTGGTTCCGGATGCTCAAAATTGGTCGGTTTTACCAAAGAAAATACTACTCCTACTTCTTGTGCTGACCGTGCAATTGAACGGGCCTTTAACCTGCACGAGGGTGCCAAGACCGGTTTGGCTTTGTATTTTGAGGAACGAAGTGACAATCAACTTTATCTGGCTTTCTATGCAGCAACAGATTCAGTTTATGAATCCAGGAGGGTGAAAAAGTGCTGGGATAGAAGGGTTTCTCATTACAATGCAATGCAGAATTTATGGGAAATGAACACGGCATTAGCCAGGGTGATTCGACGCAATATGCCGGATGACGACCGTGGTGAACTGATCTCAGTTTTCCGCGAACAATACGATTGGGTGATGCCTAATTTTCGCTGAATTTCCTAACTTGCCTTTTTGCTTTCATCAGTCTACCTTATATCTTCTGTTATTCCCCATCGACTCCGGTCACTTATTTTTTCAGTAATTTTAAATTCTTAAAAAGATATTTCAAATGAGCGAATCTTACCCTATGACCATTCAGGGTTACGAAAAATTAAAAAACGAACTCAAAGAATTGACCAGTATAGATCGGCCCGCTGTGGTGAATGCTATTTCTACTGCAAGAGAACACGGCGATCTAAAGGAAAATGCTGAATACCATGCTGCCAAAGAACAACAGGGCTTTATTGAAGGAAGAATTCAGGAATTGAATGCAAAGCTTGCTTTGGCATATGTAATTGATATTACTAAACTTTCTGGTGAAAAGATAGTGTTTGGAGCAACTGTTACTTTTGTGGACGTTGATACAGACAAAGAAAAAATCTATCAGCTGGTAGGTGATGACGAATCAGATCTTGAACAAAACAAACTTTCTATTTCCTCACCTATTGCCCGTGCTTTGATCGGAAAGTCTGTTGGTGATACTCTCACCATTCCAATCCCCAAAGGGAAAATTGAGGTCGAAATATTGGAAATCGAATTTATTGTTTGATTTCAATTTTTGTAGTCCAATATTGAATTCGGCCCGTCTTTCAGAATCATAATACTCCGGAACACTTCTTTCAAATCTTCAAGTGTCTGAATTTCTTCAAACGGAAGATTTAGCGACTTTGCGGTTTCCTGATAAATCCAAGTTGGATTCCGGTGTTTTTCCCGTAACATTTGTATAGAATGAGCTCCTTTTGATTTTGATAGTTTGTCTCCGGCATCATCTGTTTGTAACACATGGTGTACAAAGCGCGTTTCAGGAAAGATAGAATCGTTTAAGCATTTCGCAAGATAAAGTTGTGCACCAGTTGAAGACCTCAAATCATATCCTCTGACTACAAGATTTACTCCAAGTTCCAGATCATCCATGATGGACGCAAGCTGATAAGCTGGAAGTCCATCTCTCCGTTTTATTACAAAATCAGCCATTTCCCTGGAAACGTCGATTTTCTCTATTTTGTTTGTAAATGTTTTTAAACAGACAAGAGTTTGCACAGGAACAAGGATCCGCCAAGTCTGATTACCTTTCAGTAAATTGAGTTTTTTGTTACGGCAAGTTCCCGGATAGTTTCCGTTTGAAGATATTTGTCTGATTTCTGAACGGGAGCATTCACAGGCAAACAGGTGTCCGGATTTGCGAAGAAGTTCAAGTGATTCATGGTAAAGCTCCAAGCGTAATCGTTGTGAGAATTTTGAGAATAACTCGTCAGGTCCGGAAGGTCCGGAATCGTATTTGATGCCGAGCCATTCCAACTGCACAAAAATATCTTCAACAGAAGACTGCATTACTCGTGGTTCGTCGAGGTCATCTATTCGTAGATGAAGATGCCCATCCATAAAATCTACAAGCAAACATGTCAGCAAAAAATTAAAAGCATTGCCAAGATGAAGATAGCCGCTAGGAGTCGGGGCTAATCGAGAGATGACAGGTGAGTTCATTAATGTTTTTTGTAGCGTTAGCAAATAATTTACTGGAATTTTTACACTACTCTGCTTGTTTTTAGAGTGCAAGTAATTATCATGGACTAACCACTATTCTAGCTAAATCAATGTATATGTTCGGGATTTGAATACCAAACAGGTCTTGCCACGCTGAAATTCAGTGAACAGATTTAGTGCTGGTTATTTCTGAAGAACAGCATTCGAAAAGAGGCCTGGGAAGCAGGAAGTTGAGGAGTTTCAGAATTGTACATTGATGAAGTTTTTGCATATTAAGCTCGATTTGTTTTGGTGCCTGTACTAAGATAACACATCAGGAATAAGCATATGTGGAAAATGAATCAAACCGATTATTTCAGTCTATCTGCAAAAATTTTTCTGTAAATGCAGAGCATTTTATGTTTGTTTTAAACAACACAAAGTTCAGGTTTAAATAATAATCAACGAAAGATTTAAATGTACGAAACATCAGATATCAGGAAAGGTCTCCGAGTTGAACTGGATGGTGGTCCATTTGTGGTGGTGGACTTTCAGTTTGTAAAACCTGGAAAAGGGACTGCATTTACACGGACAAAAATCCGAAACATGATTAACGGTGCCGTGATAGACCGTACATTTAAGTCAGGTGAAAAACTAAAACCGGCTGATACAGAAGACCGTGAAATGCAGTTCTTATATAGAGATGGAGAATTTCATTTCATGGATAACAGTAACTACGAACAAGTAAGTTTGGAAAGCAGCGTTGTCGGTGATGCTTCGAATTATTTGACAGAAAACATGATGATTGAAGTGAGTTTTTACAAGGGGCGTTCTATTGGCTTAACTTTGCCGAATTTTGTAGTTTTGGAAGTTACAGAAACTGCACCCGGTGAAAAAGGAAACACAGTCACAGGTGCCTCAAAACCAGCTATGGTTTCCACCGGATACACAGTTAATGTACCATTATTTGTTAATGAAGGTGATCAGCTTAGAATTGACACTCGAACAGGTGAATATGTTGAAAGAGTCAAAGCCTAGAACAACTTCAAATTCACACTCAATACTCCAGCCAGAACTCAAATAAAGTTTTTCTTTAGGTATCCGATCATGTCCGGATCTTCAAAAATATTCGGCAATTCTCTGTTATCCGGGAACTATAATGGCCGAGTCATAGAAGTCTCTTTCGAAACTGAACAATCTCAAGGATCATCTCCCGAGTATTTATACAGTATCCTGGTTTTAGTTGAAGATCAGTTGTTGCCTTTGTCGTTTCGAGAGAAAGAAAAAATTAAAAATGGTGCATTAATTTCTTTTGGAGTGACTGAAGAAAGTGAGATCAAAATAGTAAAAATAAAAAATCATGCTTTTAATTTTGATGCAGAGAGTGACTTGCTACGCTGGAGACGTCCGGCAAATAATCCTTCAAGAATGGAGTTGCTCCGGACTCGTCAGCGAATCTTACGCGGTATCAGGGAGTGGTTTGAAGAACAAAATTTTCTAGAAACAGAGACTCCTATTCTGGTTCGTGCACCAAGTCCGGAAGCACAATTTTTCCCCGAAAAAACCAGCTCCGGTTATTTAATTACCTCTCCGGAATTTCAGATGAAACGTTTGTTGTCAGGTGGTTTTAAGAGAATATTCCAATTTGCGCGTTGTTTTCGCAAAAACGAATCCGGACCTTTGCATAATCCCGAATTTACAATGCTCGAGTGGTATCGTACAAACGAACCACTGGCAAAGCTGATGTCGGATATTGAGCAAATGGTTAAGCATCTTACTGAAACGGTTTCAGCACAAAGCTTTCCTGAACAAGTTCCATTACCACCATGGCCTCGTGTAACAGTGAGTGAATTATTTAAAAAACATTTGGACATTATTTTGGATGGTTCTGAAAATGCTGATCGCTTAAGAGAAAAAGCAAAACTTGCAGGATTTTATGAATCAAAAGCTGAGTTTAATCCTGCATCAAAACTCACAGAATCTCTTGATTATGAGCAAATGTTTTTCAAACTTTGGAATCATTTTGAAGCAGATTTAGGAATAGTATCTCCAATTTTTGTATATAGTTGGCCACTTCCACTGGCCAGTCTTGCCCGTCATTGTCCTGAGCACCCAGGATTTGCCGATCGAGTTGAACTATATGCCGACGGTATGGAATTGGCCAATGGATTTGGAGAATTGACTGATGCATCCGAACAACGTAGGCGATTTGAACAAGACTTGGAAAACAGGAAAGCAGAGGGCCGTTCTGGAGTACCACTTGATGAAAATTTACTAAAAAGCCTTGAGCAGGGATTGCCCGAGAGTTCAGGAATGGCCTTGGGAGTTGACCGTTTGATTATGTGGCTTTGCGGTGTACAAAATATTCGAGATGTGATCTGTTTTTCTGAGGATGAAATTTAAGCAGGATTTCGGTTGTACTAATCTGAAATTAATAATCCATAATCATAGATAACATAATGGAACGTTCAATCATTCACATTATTCTTCATTTTTTGGTACCGTTCATAGTAGCTAAAACTGCTTGGAGAGAACTATGGCTACGCCCGTTTATTATAATGGCGCTGACTTTCGCAGTAGATTTTGATCACCTTCTAGCTGAACCTGTTTTTGATCCAAACCGTTGCAGTCTAGGTTTTCATCCTCTCCATAGTTGGCCTGCCATTGGAATTTATCTTGTGTCACTTTTTTCTCCTCGTTTACGAATTATTGCTATTGGATTGCTCATACACTTGGTATTAGATGGTACAGACTGCTTTTGGACAGACTGACTTATCCTGTGATTTCTGCATCAAATAACACCTTAGAAGAAAAAAAGTAAAAAAATGCATTTTTTAAAGAAAAAGCTTGACAAACTACTAGCACTCTTGTAAAGTGAGTGCTAACAAAATGTAAATCGTTACTTCAAATGGTTCAGCAAGGTGCGAAAAGGGTCAAAAGTTGACGTAAAATTATAGTAATAAACGGACCTGCTGAGTTAATATAGGATAAAACTTTAATTATTGAGGAAAAAATGGCTAAAAAAGCAAAAAATATTTCACATGAAGAAGTAAGTGAAGCGATGGCCCGCTTTCTTAAAAAAGGTGGTGTGATCGAAAAGATAGAATACAATGATAATGGATTTTTACTGAAAAATGATCTTGCTTTGGATGACTCTTACACTGAAACATCGGACAGCATCATGAGCCAACTGCACATAGACTTTGAAACGGAAACGCGAATCTAAACTGCTTCTTTATAAAGATCTCTAAAATGCCGGCGGATATAAAATATCCGCCGGCATCCCCCCGTAAATTTCACCTCTTCCGTTATCAATCTCAGGATTCTTTACAAAAGCCCACTACTTAGGTATAGTTTGTAAGCATGTATTGAAATACATTCTAAAATTATAATACGCCGTGTATTAGAAATTTTTCAGGGCTTGGGTGCTAAAGTTTTTATTGAATTCAATATTTTCCCGACATTGGCACGAACTGTAGGAACGTCAAGATTATTATCGTCGAAATATGGATGATCGTCCGCAACTCCAATGCGTTTCATAATTTTTTTGATGATAACACGCTCCTCGTCTTCAAATACACCGTCAGATGCTGCCACTAAAGCCATTAATTCAACCAGTGTGTGCTTTGTTTCTACTGACTGAATGTGTTTTAACATCTCTTCCAGAGAAGTGTTTGATTTCATTTTTTCCTGCTCTTCCTGTGTGATTCCTGCAGCTTTGAAAACAGCAATCAGGACTTTCTTTTCAGCTACGTGGACATCCCTTTCAGCATGTGCTAAAAAACTTACGACTGAAAAAATATTAACTAGCTCATCACGACTGATTGACATGAAATACCTTTCTTAAAAAAACACACCGTAGTATACAGCTGTTGTAATTTGCAACATTATAATTTCATTCTTAATAATGTATAACGAAATTCGGAAAGAACGTAAAGAAAAATTATTATTCTCATTGATTCAGGAAGGAAAAAATGGGCCGTGACACCCGTTATCATCCTGAATGGAGCACAGTTTCACGTTATGTAAGGGAACTGTTTAATTATTATTGTTCCAGATGCGGAAAAGATTGCAGAAATACAAAAAATGCAGAAATGGTTTTGCAAGTCCATCATATTGATGAAAATCCTGGAAACAATGACCTGGAAAACTTGATCCCCCTTTGTGCGAGCTGTCATCTTAAAATTGAACGGGAAGCCAGATTACACGCACCAAACCATGAAAAACAACTGGAATTGTTTGAAAACCAATCGTACATGAGTCAGATGAAAATGATGCGGCAGAGTGCATTAGTAAAACATGGTGCTGTGAACAAAGCAGACGTTTCACAGATGGATGCCGAAACTTACGAAATAAGGGCTCTGGATTGGGAAATTAACGAACCGTCTTAAATTCCAAGTAATCAATTGGTGCCCAACTCCTACACAAACACTGAACCAAATCAGCGTCTTCTTCTTCCGAAACCTCCAAAACCAAACCCTCGCATGCGTCGGCTTCCTCCTCCAAATAGCGATCTTCTCCGTGTTGAGGAACGTCTGCGTTGTGTGGCAACAGGTTTTCTTTGTGTCCGGCTGTTGCCGAAACCTCCTCCGGAAGCTTTACGATTAGCAGAGCGAAACTTAGTACTTTTTATGTTATTCAGTGATTGTTTTGAAGTAGAACGGAACTTGTTAGACGAAACACTTCTTCCACTGCCAGTTTTTGCAGCAGACTTTGATGGAGAAGCTTTTTTTAGTGAAGATGTGGCAGCACCACGACGGTTTTGAACAGAACTAACTGCCATTGGACCACCGCCGTAGCCGTAACCATAACCTCCTCCCCACATGAAAGGTGGACGAAAGAGCATCGACATCATCATTGAAGTCATAAACAAATTAGTCATGCTGTAGCCGGTGCCGTAATATGGAGGATAAGGTGCCCCGGCTGATTGATACATCTGCGGGTTCGGTGCGGATTGCATGGTCATTTGATCACCTGAACCGCGGACCACTGAGGCTGTCATAATTTCAATAGACTTGTTTTCTGCAATATCTCTCCAAGCTCCATTATCTGACCCAGAAGGAAGAACATTAACTTTATCGGGATCCGGAACCAAAATCGAAAATACAAGAAAATCAGAATCACCTGTTTCAGTTTGAGGTACAATCAAAACAGGATCTGCAATTCCGTCTTCATTAAGGTCAATCGTGCTTACATCACGAATTTTATTGGATATTTTACTAACCAGAATAGGAAGAAAACTGTCCTTGCTAACATTCTCTTGCGTCGTTTCTCTTATTGCCTCTGAAGTGATAGCCGGAATTAGTTTTGGGTCTAGATGTTCTGTAAGATTAATTCCCAGTTTTTCAAGGGCTTCAGGATTTAGTTGATCACTGACTCCTATCGGAACATTCTGAGTCGTAAAATTGAATCCTCTAGATTCTCGATTATTGTCTTCTCCAAAAAAAACCCAATATAATCCTAAAATCAAAATTGCGATCAGGATACCCTGGGTTGAAAATAATTTTTCCATCCCGTCTGACGGTTCATTATCTTTTTTTCCCATTGCTCGTTTCTTTTGCTTAAGTTGTTAGTCTAAATTGAATTTTATTAATGTCTAGAGACTTTACTGCACTTTAGTGAAGGCGCAAGTTAAAACGATGTTAAGTTTCAATCAAGCAGTATTGGAGGCTATCAAATTTTTTCCAACAGCCATATCATGAGTACTTATTTTGAGATAACAATAGCTGACCCACTGTGCAAAAAAAGTGTTGCGATGTGAACGCCAGCGGTTTATGGGATTGTTAAAATCAAAATTTACGGGCGCTGGTACCTCTGGGTTTCCGTGATCTCGTTTAGCTTCTTCAGCAAGTCTGGTTGCATTGTATTCAGGATGCCCGGTATGTGCGATAAAACGGTCATCGGTAGTGGAAAAAATCGAATAACCAGCTTCGGGCCCGTAGGCCAGCAATTTTAAGCGGCCGGATTCTGAAGCTTCTTCCATTGCTTCATCAGGCATACCTGCATGACGGCTTTGTGGACAGAAAAACACATCATCCAACTCACCAATGATTGGATGATCGGGAGCCAGATTTTTCAGCTCAAATACTCCAAAAAGTTTGTGATCATAGTTAAGTTTTTTCACACCCTCCAAATAAGCCATCACAAATCCCGCCCAGCACAAACCAAGTGTACTGGGAATATTTTTACGTGCATCACTTAAAATTGTTTTGATTTCTTCCCAATAATAAACATCTTCATATTCAATCGTTTCCACAGGAGCACCAGTCAAAATCAACCCATCTAAAGGTTGGTCACGCATTGCTTCTTCATAAGTTACGTAAATATCATCAACATGCTTTGGCTCCCAGGATTTGTAATTATGTGATTCCAAACGAATCCAAATTGGCTCTAACTGTAATACAGAAAGTCCTAATGGATGGAGAATATTAAATTCATATTTTTCTCCAAGCGGCATTATATTGAGGATCCCAATCCTTAGTGGGCGAATATCCTGTCGCTTTGCCTGAGATGGTGGAATCCAGCGGATGCCATTTCTTTCCAAAATTGGCACTGCGTGATAATCAGGACGAACAATGAGTGTCATTTGCTTCTTAATCTAAATTTGCAGGTGTCCGGAAGGACAACTGTGTGTTCAACTAACAGTTCTACACAAATGAAAAAGTCAGGCAAAGTCTCTTCACTAGCAGAAAACAAGAACCAACAAAGTCATTCTTGCAATAGGTTAATCAGATAGACGTGAATCAATCAGGTGGGTCACCAAAAGAGCAGGACCGGCACTTTACTCGAATCGAGTCGTATCGACTCCCTTCCGAAACTTTCCGGAGGGCTGGCATTAGCACCTTGATGCTGAAACAGGATGCTCGACACTTCAAAGGGCCAGATCCCTCAGTGTCATCTGGATACAAAATTACGTAGATTCTATCACAATCAAAGTTAAAGTCAAACTTTTTCAATCACTTAATAAGAATATAGTGATTTCAAATTTCAGAGGGGCTCATCAGAGACTCTTTGAGGGACTCCTCAAAGTTTGACTTTACTAATTTTTCATGATCCTCAGGAGTAATGTAAAATGTATCAATCACTTGATGTCCAATGGTTGTAATAACTGCCTGCTGAATTGGTACTCCAACCTGATCAAATGCACTGACCATTTTGTAATAAACCAAGGGAGCATCATCGGCAGTAATTTTTATGCGAAGATAGTTTTTGTCACGTCTCGAAAAATCTGTTTTTTCCCTGAACTCTCCATTCCAAACAGGGAAATCCCCCAAAGCCTCACTTTTCTTTTCTTTGACCATGTACCCTTTTTTGTCATCTTTGAGGTACTCCAGTTGAAGCTTTGTGTTGTAAAGAAAAGTTTGTGTCTTTATTATTAGTGCAGGGAGGGTATTACTTTTGATGGAAGTTTCCAATTCCCGGGGTAAAATCACATTCTGCTCTTCTCTTTTTGAAACCTTGAGATAATAGCAAAAGGCAACTTTACCACTCGCAAATTGAATTTGATTTATCTTTGCCGATTCAATATTGAGGTGCTTCAAATTTAAAGTATAAGCAATTCTACTGTGAATTTGGAGCTGATCATGTACATAAATCAAAAGTCCGTTAAGACGTCCTCGTGCATTGGTGATCACGTTTACGATAGCCGGCCGCTCAAGCCTATTGAAAATTGATAAATTTTCTGCCAGCATGTCTGGAGTAGAACTTAGGAGAAAACGATTTGGAAATGCCGCAAAAAACCAGTTAATCATGGGACTGTAAAGTTCAGTAAGTGTCACCAGACTTTTTTTGCTGATGGATTGCCTGATGGTGCGAATAAATTTATCTGTAGTTTGATCAGTACCCTGTTTATCAAGTGAACCCAACTTAAGGTCCCGCCACAGAACTTGTAAATCGTCTTCGGATTTTCCAAGTAATTTACGTTCCTCTTTGTTGATTTTTTTGAGAGGTGTCAGCAATACAGATTCTATATTTTCCCGGAGACTTTTGTTTATCAAAAGATCAATACGCGTATCTGATTCTAAATCATTCTTTTTAATATCCAGGTATGTTTGTATGAAATCCATTGAATCTTCCTGCAACTTAGAAGATCGCATTTCCGCAAACACACGATATGTTTCTTCAAAAAATGTTCTCAATCCCCGTGTGGAGTGAGCATTGCTTTCACTAACAGATATGTAATCAGAAATATTGCATAGGAAGAGCAAAATGACATTGATCAGGTTGCGGTCCGCAATTTCAAAAAAACTTTGCAGAGCCTGATCGAAATATGCAGAAGTTCTGCTCAATTGAACAACTGTGGTGTGGTGTACAATGAGCAGAGATACAAGAGTGAATAGTTCCTGGTCATCATAGCCAATACGTTCCAGGGCATTGACAGCAATAGATGTCCCGGATACTTCATGATCTGTTTGTGGATCAATTTTTCCCACATCGTGAAATAGAATGCCCCATTTGAGAGCTAAAATATGTTTTGGTTCCAGATATTGATATAATTCCTGATAATCTTTTTTTAGCCGATCCAGTTCTTTTTGCGTACGATCAAGTGCATTGAGGGTATGTACGCAAACGGGATGTTGGTGGTAAGCAAGATTCCTGAGCAAGAAACGCATTTTGTTTGTTTCCGGAATGAAACAACCTATTAAAGTACGAGGTTGACTTTCAGCATTGATCGGTTCGCAAATTTCTAACATTATCCGCCAGGCATTTGCTGTAAACGGTGTCAACATCAGTTTCGTGAAACTTTTTGCAATCTGTGTCCGGTTTGAAGAAATCACGTCCGGCGTTATAATGCGAATCAAGTCGGCCATCTCATCCTTGAGTTCAAAAGATAAATCGTATTCTGATTGACCCACATATTCAAAAAGTTCCAGCAACGCTGTTGGATCGTTGAAAATCAAAGATATTGGAACTTGCGGCAAACCTTCCAGAGCATTTACCTCAACAATTAGACGCTTCCCCAGATGAACGACAACCTGAAAATTTGAGAAAGTCCGCACTATTGTACGGTCCAGCAGGCGTTGTAAAATAGCTTGTGAGAGATCTTGAATGTGATTCACCATTTGCAGACGATAGCGGTCAAAATCGTCAATACTCTGGAAGCGTTTTTTCTTGAGCAGGTAAAGACGTTCGGTAGCATCATTGATGATGTTACTTTGGATATCTTTTTCGGATAGTCCACTTTCCCTTGCCTCATCGTCAAAGTGATACTCCTTGGCGCTCGCGGAAAAGTTGCGTAAGTCGTAAAGGAATTCGAGGGCCTGACAAAGTTTGTAACCCTGACGAGGTGAAATAATACGTTTTTGTATCAGAAGTGCCAGCATTTCTGCAGTTTGACTTGGAAAAATTCCGAAAGTTGCAGCAGAAAGCCAAAGAGGAATTTGCAGGGAGCGCAAACCACCTCGATCTTCCTTGAGATTCATCTGACTCAGATCAGGAACTGTACGGTCATTATAATCTCTAATTTGGCTCAGGACAAAGGTTTCATATGGCAAGATCTGAAAAAATCTTCGTTTCAAAGCATTTGCTAAATCTTTGCTGCCAATTAAAACTCTGCTTTCCAAAATGGATGGAATTGTATGGATAACACTGGGATCTTTGAAACGTGATAAGTCTTCATTTAATTCAAAATATTGATGTGCCGTTTCAATACCTGCTTCACGCAGTAAATGCTCAATATGAATGATGAACTGTCGGCAAATTTCTGACTCACCAGCACTTAGTTGTTGTGTGTCGAGACAATATCCCAAATCTCGATCGGAAGCAAAACTCAGTTCAGCCCTGCCATAACCACCTCTGGCAAAGACAACCAAATGATTAAGTAATAAATTCAGCTTGATCTCAGATTTCTGTACCTGCGGTAACAACTCCTCCAACTCTTTCAGTCGTTCGCTGAGGTTTTCAATTTCATGTATCAACTCAGCTTCAATACTTTCATAATATTTCAGCATCTGCCTTTGATCCGGATCTTCTGGATTTGATTCAACCTTCTCGATTTGTGTCCGGCTAAGACCGAGTTTTTTCTTTTTTTTCGGTAGAGATCGTTTTTTGAATAGAAGCTCTTTTTTGAGATCTTCCTTTATCCTTTCCTTCAGGATTTGAAGATCGGCAAACCCATATTCAAAAGCAGTATGGATAATACTGTCCAGTAGGTGAGTATTTTTTGAAAGGGTATCAAACGAATTGTTTGTACAGAGGCTGCTTTCAACAATTTTTTTGTACTGCTCACGATAATATTCCTCAATTACTCCCGCAAACACTTTTTCACGGGCAGTAAGATATTCCATAGATTGACAGGAGTCAATAGCCAAAGGCCGCCAAACTTCTTCCAGTTGTTTAAGCAAGGCTTCCTTGTGAACTTCAAGTTCTTCCGGATTCTCGGTGAAGATGAAAGGAGAAAGAAAGGGATAATTCTCAATTGGAGAAAAATTTGTTTCCATGAAATTAAAACAGGTAACTGATAACTGTTAAAGTGTTTTTAAACTGCACGATTTAAATAATCATTAGCCATCAATGATGGTTTAAGTGTACATCTAACCCAGTTTTCAAAATATCAATCTGTAGCTCCCAGCATAATTTTCCGCAAAATACTTTCAAAAAAGATCTACCTGAGATTGAGGAGGGGCTGAAATTTCCAAATGTTGATAAGCTCGCTCAGTCGCCACTCTGCCTCGCGGAGTACGCTGCAAAAACCCCTTAAGCAACAAAAAAGGTTCATAAACGTCTTCAATCGTGTCTTTTTCGTCTGAGACTGCCGCAGAAAGAGTGCTAAGACCTACTGGACCACCTCCGAATTTTTTAATGATAGTTTCCAAAATATGACGATCCATTTGATCAAGGCCCTCCAAATCGATTCTCATTCTTTCCAGACTTCTTTCAACCAAAGGCAAAGTGATCACACCGGACGTCTCCATGTCTGCAAAATCCCGGCAACGCTTCAGTAAGCGGTTTGCAATTCTGGGAGTACCTCTAGCTCTGCGTGCCAGTTCCAAAGAAGCTTCTTCAACAATTTCAATTCCAAGTAATGATGCTGCGCGCAAAATGATAGTTTTCAGATCTTCCGCATCATAAAAATTCAGCCGGAACTGAATTCCAAAACGCTCCCTCAAAGGAGAAGAAAGCAGACCGGCACGTGTTGTAGCACCAACTAGAGTAAAGTGGGGCAAATCAATTTTTACTGTGCGTGCTCCAGGTCCTTCCCCAATAATGATGTCGAGAGTAAAATCTTCCATCGCACCGTAAAGCACTTCTTCAACTACCCTGTTCAATCGATGTATTTCATCAATAAACAAAATACTGCCTGGATCCAGGTTAGTTAAAATAGCAGCTAAATCACCTTGACGCTCAATGACAGGCCCGGAAGTAGAGCGTAGTTGCACCTCCATTTCACGCGCAAAGATATTTGCTAGAGTAGTTTTTCCCAATCCTGGTGGACCACTCAAAAGGACGTGATCCAGAGCATGTCCGCGTTTTATTGCAGCACCAATAAAAACATGAAGATTTTCCTTAATTTCATTCTGGCCAATATAATCCTGTAAACGTTGCGGACGCAATGATTGATCAAACTGTTCTCCCAGTCGTGATTCTGGAGCAACCAATCGATCTTCAGAGTTTTCCTTAGACTCGGAAGTCTCAGTGTCCACAGTTTGATCCTGCATGGGTGTTTATTATGAAGTAGAAAGTTTTTCCAGGTGTTCCTGGGAAGCGATGTCCGGACTGATACGCCAGGTATACAAAGGAGAAAAAACATACAAAATGAGGTATCCAAGTGCAGCATGACCGAAATATGGAGTAAAGACGAAGCCGATGACAAGCACTATAGTAAAAATTAAAAATTTTCGACTTCGGCTCATCAAACGACCGATGTGCATATAGCGAATTGGAAAACTTATCATCAGGATTGCCGCAATTATCATCAGAAAGAAACTAAATTTTGACCAAAACACTAGATCAGGAGTATTTGATTCAAGTGCGTTTCCAATCATTATGAAAGGTGCTGCAACTAGCAGGGCTGCACCTGGAACAGGTATTCCCTTGAAAAATCCCGGAATGCTGTTTTGGTCCAAAATGAAGAAAACTAATCTTGTAATACCTAGAACGACATACAGAATGGCAATCCATCCATAAGGGAGTGACTGGATAGATTCATCTGTAACCCGCCCCATCAACATATAAAATATTACTGCTGGTGCAATACAGAAACTGACGGTATCTGAAACGTCGTCGAGGACTCCTCCTAAAGTAATATTATATTTTTTGGGTTTTGCTGATGGTAGCGGAGTAGTGAGTCCCAATTTTCTGGCGACTGCACCATCTATTTTATCAAAAAATCCCGCACCAAGTAAAATCAGGTAGGCTTCCTGGACCCGTCCTCGATAGGCAAATAAAATTGCTAAAACTCCCATGAGCGCATTCATTACGGTCAGGACATTTGGAAAGACGGCTAATATACGGCGGCGTAAAACCTCATCGTTCAAACAAAGATCGTCGAGGCAAGCAGTACCGTATTTACGGCAATATCCTGCAATAGAACCAAAATTGATGATAAGGAACAGAATTTCCAAAAAGAAAAGTTGCTGAATTGGAATTGCTCCCAGCCAGCTGATCCAGGAATAAAGTGAAGAATCAGGACCACCAGGGACATAAAATGCGTGAATATAGAGCACAACTCCAACCGGTGCGGCAACCATTGTCCGGAGTCGAGTAACTTCCTTCATTTCTTCTTCCTCACCTTTCCGGAGTGAAAAATTACGCATGAAGTGTGCAAAATTATCCCGCATTAAGACAGTCACGCACAGGACAAATACAAAGACGACATGCAGCATTTCCAATCGAAAATCGGCACTCTCCGGCAAATACTGATAACGCCACATCATTCCCACTGCAACCATCGGAAACACGATAGCATACACCACTTTGTCCATGATCCTGTCTGCTAAATGGGCCAGTTTTGCCTGCGGTCGAAATCGGGCTGCAAACCAGCCGTCAATTATATCAAGAATCATTGCGGCAAGCAGAAAAATCACTCCGCTGTAGTAAACGAGGGGGTTATGGTCAAGCATAACGCCTATGGCGCAGATCATTCCAGCAAACACCATCGGTGGACGCCCGTAAACTAGCAGGGCGGCTACATTTGTAGAAAGAAATTTGGGTTTGGACATGTTTTTTGTTAGATAAAATAACTTATTCTGCAAAATCTGTTTCTACCATTTTACCAGCAACAACAATTATTTTAATAGTCCTTTAACCGATGTGCAACATTGAAGACATAAAGCAGAAGTGCGGCCCTTATATATACGCCGTTACGCAATTGCCTCCAGTACATGGCTCGTGGGTCTGCATCTACCTCAGTTGAAATTTCGTGCCTCCTGGGTAAAGGGTGCAAAATAATGGCATCTGATTTCATTTGATTTACATTGTCGGTCGTCAAACTAAATTGGGAATAATCTATCAGGTTGGATTCACCAGAAAGATCATACTCATCCTGAAGACGGGTCATATAAACACAATCCACATCTGAAAGAATACTGCCCAAGTCATCAGTTTTGCGAATTTTGATGTTTTGAGAACGCAAAATATCCTCTAAATCTTCAGCAATCTGAAAAGACGATGGTGCAACAAAATCCATCTCAACATCTTTATATTGACTCAATAACATCACTGAAGAGCGAACTGCCCTGCCACGCAACAGGTCACCCACAAACGCATAGCGTTTTTTACTGATTCCTCCCTTGTGCTGAAATGATCTGTGCATAGTGTAAAGGTCAAGAAGAGCCTGAGTCGGATGTTGATCTTTACCGCTGCCTCCATTCATAATGGGCACGCTGCGTCCAGTATTATCGAGCAAATAAGCCATATATTCGCAAAATCCCGGTTTCGGATCACGCATGATAATCAAATCAAAATAGCTGCTGAAAACCCTAACTCCGTCTTCCTGACTCTCGCCTTTGTATTCAGACGACAAAGAGGGATCGCGGACTTCTCCGGTGTCCATTCCAACCATCTGGCATGCAGTCAAAAAAGACAAAAAGGTCCGTGTTGAGGGTTGGGTAAAATAGAGCATTGCCTTTTTGTGGCTCAATAAGGATTTCAGAAATTCTATCCCGTTTGGTTTGCGAGTCATTCCTTTAACGTGATCCGCAATGTCAAATAATTCTTCCATCAACTTAATGGAGAATTGATGCGAGAGCATCACATGCTGGAGACGTCCATCTTTTTCATAATGCTGCATGCGTACTTCCACTGACTGTGAAAAGTACTCTTCGAAGGTCTTTAGTGAGGATTCCATGAGCGTAAAACTGCTAAAATGAAATTAGAAAATAAGCTGTAATCTAGCCTAAAATTCTATTCAGAAACAGTCCAGCGGAAAGGGAATGAATCAATTTTTTCAGCAGTAATAAAATTTTTTCTTGGGAGGTATTTTTTGAGAATTATAAGCGGGCAGGCAGTAATTGCAAAGTATCGTGCAACTAAATAGAGCCGTGTCCATTTAAGGACACGGTGATAAAAAATATTACTTGATTTCTGCGCTTGCTCCGGCTTCTTCAAGTTTCTTTTTGACTTCTTCTGCTTCTTCCTTGGAAACACCTTCTCTAATAGCTTTAGGAGCAGATTCAACTGCTTCTTTAGCTTCTTTCAATCCTAATCCAGTAATTGAACGGACTTCCTTAATGACGTTGATTTTCTTCTCACCAAAGCTGGTAAGTATTACATCAAATTCAGTTTTTTCTTCAGCAGCGGCTTCACTCTCTCCACCACCGGCGACAGGTGCCGCGACTGCAGCTGCAGCTGCACTGACACCGAATTTTTCTTCCATCTCTTTCACCAGTTCAGACATCTCCAGTACGGACATGTTTGCAATGAAATCAACTACTTGGTCTTTTGTTATATCTGCCATTTTATATCTCTGATAAAGGTTAAAGTCATCCTCCATTTTAGCTAAGGGAGGAATGTGGGAAAAACCGGTTTAGTTATTTGCTATCCCGGATTGCAGCCAAAGTGCGAACAAATTTCGCAGGGACTGCGTTTAGAGTACGAACAAATTGAGTTGCTGGAGCCTGCATAAGGAACAGCAGCTTCACGATGAGCTCTTCTCTTGAAGGTAGTTTGGAAAGTGCTTCCACTTCACCAGTATTGAGGATACTTGTTTTGCTGTCTCCAACAAGTATTCCTGCAAGGATTTTTAAATTATCAATATTTTTAGCTGCCTCCGACAATACTTTGGCCTGCACAACCGGATCACCGTCACTATATACTAACGCACGAGTTTGTGTGAACTGATCTGCAAGCTCCGAAAACGGAGTGTCTTCGGCTGCAATACGTGCCAGGGAGTTTTTGAGTACCTTCATTGTGGAAGATGCATCATTCAACTGCTTGCGCAGTTCCACTACCTGATTGGCTTCAATTCCTCGGTAATCAACCAGCACTCCAGCTGACATATTATTAAATATTGATCGAAGCTCGCTGACTTTAGCTTCCTTTTGACTTCGTTCCATGGCCCCTTTCCAAATTGATTAAGTTAAAAATTCACTTCTCCGGTGTTTTACACAAGTGCGAAAATTCACATTATTCTCATAGAAAAGGCTAAAACCCATTTCTAAGAAAACTGAAGATTGTGATGTAAAAAATTTGAATAAGACAGTGGAAGGAACACAGCAGAAAATTTCTGTGTCACTCGCGGAGAGGTGTCTCGGCAGGGTATGAATTAAGCCGTTAGGCCCCTACTGTCTCAGACAATCATACTAAAAAAATTATCTTTTATACTGTTTGTGGATCCACTTTAATTCCTGGACCCATAGTTGAACTCAAACTAAAATTTCTCAGATAAATTCCTTTTGAAGAGGATGGTTTCATCCTCTTGACGGTGTCAACCAAAACACTGATATTTTCACAGAGCTTATCTGCATCAAACGAAATTTTCCCAACTGAAGCATGGAGATTGCCCAGTTTATCTGCACGAAATTCCACTTGACCGGCTTTGATATTTTTTATGACAGATTCAACCTCAAAAGTTACTGTACCAGTCTTTGGATTTGGCATCAACCCCCTCGGACCAAGAATTTTTCCTATTCGGCCAACTACTGCCATCATATCAGGCGTTGCAACCACACGATCAAACTCGAGCCAGCCATCCTGAATTTTTTTGGCAAAATCTTCTCCGCCTACATAATCTGCACCTGCTTCTTGCGCTGCAATTGCCTTTTCTCCCTTGGCAAAAACAAGCACGCGTACTTCCTTACCTAGTCCGTTTGGCATAGAACAGGTCCCGCGCACCATTTGTTCTGCTTTACGGGTATCAACTCCAAGCCTTAAGGCTACATCTACGCTTTCATCAAATTTAGTTGCTTTGACTTCTTTAAGCAAATTCACTGCTTCAGACAGCGTATACTCTTGTTCGGATACTACTTTATCTTGAATAAATTTTGCTCGTTTACTTTGTTTACTCATATTTCCTCAGTCAATACGCCCATGCTCCGGGCTGTTCCAGCCACAGACTTCACAGCAGCTTCCAAGTTGTAACAATTCAGGTCAGGCATCTTCTGCTTGGCAATATCCTCTATCTGTGCTTTGCTTAGAGTACCAACTTTTGACTCATGTGGTGTTGCCGAGCCTTTGTTCAGTTTAAGTGCCTTTTTGATCAAAACTGGTGCAGGAGGAGTCTTGGTAATAAAGGTAAACGATCGATCATTGTAAACAGTAATCACCACCGGAATAATGGTATCCTGACCTTGTGTTTGGGCATTGAAGGCTTTACAAAACTCCATGATATTCACTCCATGCTGACCCAATGCAGGACCAATAGGGGGTGATGGATTTGCTTTACCAGCCGGAATCTGAAGTTTGATAAAAGAAGAAATGTCCTTTGCCATAGTTATCTGTCTTATTCTACTACATGTTTTACATTTTCGAACTCCACCTCTACCGGTGTGGGACGACCAAAGATACTAACTAATACCTTTAATTTCCTGCGTTCGAGATTTACCTCATCGATTGTTCCACTGAAATTCCCGAATGAACCTTCTGTGATTGTAACTTTCTGTCCGACTGAGTATTCATCCTCAGTCGCTTTTTGCTGAAAACCTTCATTAACCTGGGATCGAATCTCTTCCAGTTCCTTCTCATCTAAAGGTAGAGGTTTTTGTGGAGTTCCACCAATAAATCCGGAAACCCGGTTAACGTCCATCAAAAGGTGCCACAATTCAGGTGTTAACTCCATGTGAATCAGTACATATCCGGGAAAATATTTTTGGTTGACTTTCCTTTTTTTACCTTCCTTGGTACGAATTATGTCTTCTGAAGGTATAAAAATCTCATCAACCAAATGTTCTATTCCCTTAATTCTTAATTTTTCTCTAATTGTTTGTTCAACACGCCCTTCGTAACCTGAATATGCCTGAAGAATATACCATTTTACGTTCGGATTTTGGTGTTTTACCGGTTCTTGTAATTCGGTTTCTTCGGTTTTATTTTCAGTTTCCACCGAACTTTCAATATTTTCTACTTTCTCAGTTTCACCAGTATTATCATGCTCTCCAGGATCCGCTTCATTTATTTCCGGAGCATTTTCCTGTACTTCAGGATCAGCCTCATTTATCCCCGGAGCATTTTCCTGTACTTCAGGATCTAAATTAGACTCTTCCGGAAGATTCCCCTCTGGATCGCCCAAAATGATTTCCTGTGTTTCCGAATTTTTTTCCTGCTCTTCAAATATCATATCTGTTCCAGTTTGTTCTTCCACCATTTTATCCGGCAATAATCATTTGCATAATGTCTGAAAGACCCAAATCGGCGATTCCCAAATATAGTGCCACAGCAAAAGAGAGACAAACAACCACTGATGTGGACTTTATTGTGGCATCACGTGTCGGCCACTGCACCCGCTTAAATTCTGCAATGACATCTTTAAAAAACTGCCGAATTCTTTTGAACATAATCAGGTTCGCGATTGAATTAGAAACATTCTAAATTAATATTCTTCTGCTGTTCTGCAGTCCAAACCTTTAAGTCAAAGCAGGTGCTGACAATTTTGGCAGGGCAGACAGGGGTCGAACCTGCGACCTTCGGTTTTGGAGACCGATGCTCTACCAACTGAGCTACTGCCCTTTTCGGACGTAAAATAAAGGCAGAAAACGAATTATTTCGTTTCCTTATGTAATGTATGTTTGCGATCCCACCTGCAGTATTTACGTACTTCCATACGCTCTGTTTTTAATTTTTTGTTGCGGGAAGTAGTATAATTCCTGCGTTTGCACTCAGTGCATTCCAAGTGGATCGTGTCTCTCATATTTTCATTACCTTAAAAAACTACTATAATAAATTGGAGCCTGAGAGCAGGATTGAACTGCCGACCTCTTCCTTACCAAGGAAACGCTCTACCACTGAGCTACCCAGGCTTAAAACTCATACTGTTATAAGCTTTTGAAGCTGTGGTGGGGAGAGAAGGATTCGAACCTTCGAAGGCGTAGCCGTCAGATTTACAGTCTGATCCCGTTGACCGCTTGGGTATCTCCCCATGCTGGAGCTGGCAATAGGACTTGAACCTACAACCTGCTGATTACAAATCAGCTGCTCTACCAGTTGAGCTATGCCAGCATGAGTTAAACGGTTAATTATGTAATGCCAGTTGATATTTGTCAATATAAAACATAAATTATCTGTTTCTACCACATTAAAAATGCGGGCAAAATGTAATCAGGATACTTGAAAAATAAACAGTAATTAAATTATGCGGCGGCCAATGAAATGTTGGAGCCGGCAGAAATTTTCCGGTCAGGAAGATTAATTGTATGATCTTTGCTGAATTGATAATCTTGAAAAACTTCTTCTGCACTTAGAAGCTGATACTTGCCATCCTCAAGTTTATGAGTTGTATCTTTCAGGCGGTAAACATAGTGTCCACATGTCCAGATTTTAAATTTACGAAATTGTGTGCAGAGGCATGTTTTGTCCTGCACAGAAATATTTTCCGGATTTTTCTCCAGTTCTCGGTTGTAGGCATCCACGTATTGACAGTGCCCTTTGCTGTCCAGAATATAACCGAAAGCTTCACAATTTGGCCTGATTCCTGAGCCGATACCAGGAGACTGTCGAAGCATCCGCATAGGGTAACCGGTTGGAGAAATAGTGTTAACAACAATATCATCCTCAACTGCTTCCAGGTAATGATGTTTTGTTTTTTCCGGTAATCCGCATTCATGAGTAACCGTAAAGCGGGTGGCCACCTGAACAGCAGAAGATCCGGATTCTAAAAATTCCACTGCATCAGTTCCGTTAAAAATGCCGCCGGCAGGAACAACAGGTATATTTAATTCGTTTTCTTTTAAAAATACTAAAACATCATTGACAATTGTTTTAAGATCATACTCCTGCCAATCATCTGCACCAAAACCTAGATGTCCTCCGGCCAACGGTCCTTCAACCGTTATATAATCCGGAAGACGCTTGTATTTTGCTGCTCTCTTGAGAAAAGGACGTAAAGCTCTTGCTGAAGACACAATGATGCCAATCAAAACGTCATGAAAACGGGGGTGGTCCTTCATAAGCTCCATTGAGCCTAAATGAAGTCCTGCACTCAAGGTTATACCCTCAATACCTGAATCCATTGCTGCAAGCAATCGAGCCTGCAGAGTGTCACGAGGACTGTTCATCGTGAGCTTTTCCATGCAGTTGATAAAAATCGCTCCGTCTCCTTTTTTTGATTCCATTGTACGGCTCACAAAAAGACGTTGAGCTTCGGCCAGTCTTTCCAAGTCGAACTTCACTGCAGATTTGTCCGTATTGCCGATATTGTATTTGTATTTCTTTTGTTTCTCCTGCACAAATTTCGTATTAAAACGACGGTCAGAAACAGTAGGTACCATTGCATCGGAGATGTGACCAATTCCTCCCAAACGTGCTGCTTCCAGAGCAAGTTCTGCAGTAGAGATATCAACCCCCATCCCACCCACGATTATAGGCACATATTCCCGTCCACCAAGTTTCAAGCGGAAATCATCCATGGCTTTGCTCATATCATGCTCACTTTTCTTAGGGTTTGCTTATTTTATCAATTGGCCATAATCGAATAACCACAATCTACGTAGATCACTTGTCCTGTAATCCCCGATGAGGCCTCACTTGCTAAAAATACAGCTGTTTGAGCTACTTCACTTTGTGTAACAGTGCGTTTCATTGCCGAATGCTCACCGGCAACACGCATCAATTCAGGAAAATCTTTGATTCCGGCAGAAGACAAAGTCCTTATTGCCCCGGGAGATATCACATTCACACGAATATTGTCCGGACCTGCTTCCTTTGCCAGATAGCGGGATGATGCTTCCAAAGAAGCTTTTGCCGGTCCCATCACATGATAATGCGGAACTGCCAGCATGGAACCAATAAAACTCATGCTGATTATACTGCCCCCACCACGTTTTTTCATCATGGGGATTATTCCCTCTGCGAGTGGTAGCAAAGAAAATGCACTGATTTCATGTGCTTTAGCAAAACCATTACGGCTGGTACTTGAAAATTCGACTTGAAGGTCTTTTTGATCTGCAAAAGCTAAACTGTGAATCAAAAAATCAATTTCGCCCCAATGATTGTTTAATGCTCTGATTAACAACTGAATCGAATTATCATCTGCAACATCACATTCCTGAATCAGGGTAGCATTTACTTTTTCTCCAAGCTTTTTGACATTTGCTTCAAAACGTCCTTTTGGATCACTAAGAAAAGTCAGTGCCAGCTCTGCACCTTTTTTATGACACTGTTCGGCAACAGACCATGCAATACTGCGTTGATTACCGACTCCAAGAATTACACCTCTTTTCCCAGATAAATCATTCATATTTCCAATCCTGATTATTATATTTTATTGTGAAAATTATTAAGAATTTTATTTTCTTGAATCAAGTTTAATATTCAGTCCTTTGAGTCCGGACAGAAACGGCCGACAGCCTGACCTAAATAAACCTTTTGTTCTGCCTCTAACTCCCCCAGTTCTATCTGACCTTTAGGAAACAGGCAAATTACCGTAGATCCCAATTCAAACAAACCAAGCTCTTCGCCTCGATTGACTTGAAAAGGGGTCTTCAGAACTATCTGTTGATTTTTTGCACCAGACCTGTTTGAAACAAGATCATGGTAACAAACTCGAATGCGTCCTACCACAGTCGCACCAACTTTTACAAGCGCACATTCACCCTTGTCAGTTGCTAAAAAGGTGGTTAATCGTTCGTTCCTGGCAAAAAGTCCGGGGACGTGGTGTACTCCCATTGGGCTAACTGTCCACAAATCACCAGTAATGTAAGAGAATTCCTGTACCTCACCTTCCACCATGCTGTGAACGCGGTGGTAATTGTGCGGGGCTAAATAAATGGTTATGAATACTCCACCATCATATTGTTCGGTTCGCTCCGGATCTTCCAATAAGTCTGCTAATCGATAGTCGAGTCCTTTTGCTTGAATCAGTCGACCTTTTTTAATAGTCCCGAATTCACCAATAAATCCATCTACCGGACTTACTATGACATCCGGATCCGGATCAACTGTCCTTGCGTCCGGAAGCAGGTGCCGGGTAAAAAATTCATTAAAGGTACGGAACTCTGAAATCGGCTGCGCTGCCTCAGTCAGGTCAACTCCAAATTTCCATGAAAACAATTTGATTAATGGAGTTAACAAAGGACGTGGAATTCGAGCATCCGCCACAATCCCGCAAAGTCTGCTAAAAAGATTGCGGGGCAAAATCCACATAAAATAATATGCCGGAGGGTGACCAAATCCCGGTATTGCCATCAGCCCCCGACTGGCTCAACTTTAGACTTATTTTGTCCCAAAAGATCCATGATATACGAACCCTCGACTGTCTCCTCTTTCATCAAAACTTCAACTATTTTGTGTAAAACATCGATATTATCCCTGAGAAGTTTCTTGGCTTTTTCATCGTGAAATTTAATAGTTTTGCGCATTTCCTTGTCAATCTCTGAAGCCGTCTTTTCACTGTACTCACGATCTTTGCCGATATTGCGACCAAGGACGTATTGTTGGTTGTCACTCCCAAAAACAATCGGGCCAAATGATTTATTCATACCCCAGCGGCAAATCATATTTCTAATTGTATCCGTTGCCTGCTGGATGTCATTGCTTGCTCCGGTAGTAACTTCATCAAAAATAATTTCCTCTGCTGCACGTCCACCCATCGCAATGGTTATGCGGTTGCTCAGAAATTCAAGATCATATGAGTGATTATCCTTTTCCGGTAAATATGCAGTCATTCCCAGGGCTCTTCCGCGAGGCACAATTGTTACTTTGTGTATTGGATCAGATTTCGGGAGGAGGGCCGAAACGAGTGCATGTCCAGCCTCATGGTAGGCAGTGTTGCGCTTCTCTTTTTCTGACATGACCATCGATCGACGTTCCGTACCCATCATAACCTTGTCACGTGCCCACTCAAAATCCGCCAAATTCAACTCTGTCTTGTTGTTGCGTGCACCTCCTAGTGCGGCTTCATTAATCAGGTTTTTTAAATCTGCACCTGAAAATCCTGGAGTACCACGAGCAATAATACTCATATCAACTCCATCTGCCATTTGCACTTTTTTAGCATGGATTTTCAGAATTTCCTCTCTACCTTTTACATCAGGTAGAGGAATGGTCACTTGCCGGTCAAAACGTCCCGGACGCAACAGTGCAGGATCCAGTACATCCGGACGGTTTGTTGCGGCAATTACGATTATTCCTTCCATTCCATCGAAACCATCCATTTCAACCAGCAATTGGTTGAGGGTCTGTTCTCGCTCATCATTTCCACCGCCCATTCCCGAACCCCGGCTCCCGCCAACAGCATCTATTTCGTCGATGAAAATTATACAGGGCGCGTTTTGTCGACCTTGTTCAAACATATCACGGACCCTGCTGGCACCAACACCTACAAACATTTCCACAAAATCAGAACCGCTCATACTGAAAAAAGGGACTTCTGCCTCACCGGCAACAGCCTTTGCCAGCAAGGTTTTTCCTGTACCGGGTGATCCGGACATCAACATACCTTTTGGGATTCTTCCTCCGAGTTTTCGGAATTTGGCTGGGTCTTTCAGGAATTCAACCGTTTCTCTCAGATCGTCTTTTGCTTCTTCGATTCCAGCAACGTCATCAAAAGTCACTTTCATTTCATCAGGTTCCATCTTTTTGGCACGACTGCGTCCAATGGAAAACAATCCTCCTCCAGCTCCTCCACCCTGCATTCTCCGCATCAGTACCATCCAAATCCCAAAAATTAAAATGAACGGTCCCCAATTAATTAAAATGCTCAAATACCATGGAAGACTTTTTTCCGGTACATAGTTAATGGGGATTTGATAAAGTCGAAGGAAGTCGATTACACTTGGGTCTTCAGCCGGAATATAGGTGCGGTAACCCAGTCCTCCCTGAGTGAATCCCTCAATTAAGGAATCTCCTACAATCTGTGCATTAACCACATCACCCGCAGCAACAAGTGCTTTGAAATCGCTGTAAATCAATTCCTGAGAACGTTGAGGTCCGGATGTAATATCCCCACTGTTGAACATTCTTGCCAAAAAAAATGCCAACACCACAAAACTGAGGATAATCAGGATATTCTCTCTTTTCATACTAAAATTCCTTCTGCAAAAAAAGATCAAAGTTTTGGATGATCGTAAATTACAGATACACCTAAAACCACAAAAAATAAAATTTATTATATAAAAAACAATGTTTAGTAGTACATGATAGCATACAACTGGTCTTACAGTTAAGTAAATTATTTTATACTCAAAATCATTTCAAACGTTATTTCATGAATCATTTTATTCTTTTTTCACAATTAAAACGATTTTTACATGAATCTTCACGCACATTAAAGTTAGGTCTACCGGTAATCATAGCACAATTGTTACAGACTTTGATGCAGTTTGTGGACACAGTGATGGCCGGACACGTCAGTTCCAAAGATTTGGCGGGACTGGCTATTGCAACGGCACTCTACCATCCAGTTTTTTTACTGATGTTGGGTATTTTGATTGCTTTAGGTTCGATTATAGCTCAGCTATTTGGGGCAGTAAAACCTGCAGAAATTGTTACAAATGTAATTCAGGGCCTCTGGTTAAGCCAGGTTTTAGCGCTGGTGAGCATTGTAATTTTAGCTAATCCCGAGCCAGTTTTGCATTTTATGGGATATGAAGCAAAGGTGATTCAGGTTGCCGGAGATTATTTAAGGGCTTTGTGCTGGGGGATGCCAGCCGTTTATGCATATATCGTTTTACGGATGTTTAATGAAGGCTTGTCGATCACTCGTCCAAATATGTATTTTTCGCTAATTGGACTGGCAATCAATATCGTAGGAAACTATACACTCATGTTTGGTCACTTCGGTTTTCCTGCCCTTGGAGCAGTTGGTGCAGGATGGACAACAAGCATGGTGCACTGGGTTATGTTCAGTGTTATGCTAGCATTTTGTTTAAAAGGCTCACTGTTTAAAAGCTACAGAAAATTTTTGTATTTTAGTGGCCCCGTCTGGTTTCATCTGCGTGAAATTTTGCGAATCGGCTTACCAAACGGTTTCAGCTTCGCAGCTGAAGTTGGAATGTTCGCAATGGTTTCCTTGCTGATGGGAACTTTTGGGGTTTCGGCAATTGCAGGACATCAGATAGCAATCAATGTTGCTTCGTTAACATTTATGATACCGATGGGACTTTCAATAGCCATAACTATAAGAGTGGGCCAGGCGAAGGGCAGGGACAATTGTATCGAGGCTCGATATATAGGGTATGCTGGAATTTTACTCTGTATTATTGTCATGACAGTATCAGCATCTATATTTGTTATAGTTCCGGAAATGATCGTAGGATTATATACGGAGGATCTGCAAGTCCAGACGCTGGCAATTCAATTACTTTATATGGCAGCGATATTTCAGTTGTCAGACGGAATGCAAGTAGGTGCATTGGGCGCACTGCGTGGACTTAAAGATACAAAGATACCGTTAGTTGCAAATGTGGCAGCATACTGGGGCTTAGGCTTGCCTTTAGCCTACCTGGTGGGAATCCATTTTAATGTTGGTCCTGCAGGCATGTGGGTTGGCTTGATTACCGGCTTGAGTACTGCTGCTGTTTTTCATAGTTGGCGATTTCGGATTTTGACCAACCGCCTTTTAATCCTTCCTTCTTCACGAAAATTTACATGAAGAAGGTAGGATTTTGCGAATGAAATCTGATTAATATAATCTTTTTTATTTTATCAAAAGACAAAACAGCATTTACTCAATGTTTGGAATCCTAATTGCAGGAAACATGATTCAAAATTCTTAAAATATTTTATGTTTGATTCACAATTTTAAAATACAGGCATTAAATTTTCCCACTATCACCAGAATACTATTAAACAGGAATACTATGGCAGAACGAACTGGCGTTCTTTCAGATGTCAGGTTACAGTTTCAGGATTTTTTCGGTTCATTAAGTCTTACTAAGCGAATCACAATTTTGGTGGTCCTTGGAATAGTTCTCATCGGAATGGTGAGTATGATTTTTGTAGCAAACCGACCATCTTGGGCCCCGCTTTATTCTAACGTGGAACCAGGCGATGCTGCCGCTATAGTTGAAAAACTCCAGGAAAACCAGATTCCTTATTTGCTTGCTCCAGGTGGAAGAACCATAATGGTTGAGCCGCACAAGGTAGATCAAGCCCGTTTAACTTTGGCCAAAGAAAAGGTTACGCCGGGAAGTGGAGTCGGGTTTCTTGATCTGTTTTCTACACCAAGTCTAGGTGAAACCGAATTTCAGCAAGGTGTTAAATTCCGTGTAGCTCAGGAAGGTGAGCTGGCGCGGCTGATTTCTACTATTAATGTAGTAAAATCAGCAAAAGTTTCATTAGCTATTCCACAAAAAACTTTATTTTCAGATAATCAGGAAGAACCAACTGCTGCAATCGCACTAAACCTCACCAGCAGTGGAGCAGGCAGAAAACAAATTGAGACTATTATTCACTTGGTTGCCAGTGCTGTTGAAGGTCTTTCCCCACGAAATGTAAAAATAACAGATCAAAGCGGAACGCTGCTCAGTAAAGGTTTTTCTGATTCTTCTGCCGGTGGAAAGATGAACGATAATTACTCATATAAAAGTCGTTTTGAAAAGGAACTGGAAGCAAAAGTAGTCAGGCAAATTGAGGAGGTTGTTGGTAAAGACCGTGTAAGAGTAAATGTTTCAGCTACCCTGCGTTTTGATAGGCGAACAATCAAGGAAGAACTGGT
>JYMV01022850.1_pt1 | contig 38084 bp, 26 predicted proteins | sample 338911 | NCBI WGS metagenome assembly JYMV01 (sample SAMN03354496, study PRJNA234377) | hydrothermal vent metagenome | biome: Deep sea; feature: Hydrothermal plumes at the Eastern Lau Spreading Center, Western Pacific Ocean; material: Seawater | place: Tonga | collected 2009 | depth 2000 m m | reverse complement strand
GGGCCAATCCTCTGGGAGGTGGAGGCGGATGTTCTTCAGGTCATCGGCGGTAGCCAAATCGATTTTGTTGATGGCGACAATGCCGATTGAATAAATCCGGTTCTGCGCCAAAGCATCGACCAGCATATCGGCGGTAACGTCTACGCGCAGGGTGACAACCGCCGAGACAAAGCCGAATTGGCGAATGATATCACCGATCTGCGAATCGGTCAAGTAAGTTTGTTCAACCGTACTGCGGACATCGATTCCACCGCGTAGAGTACGGTTGATGAAGACCGGTGGTTTGGTTTCATTCATCCGCATCCCGGCGATTTCCAATTCACGGTGGAGAATCCGGAAGTGCGCTTCTTGGAACGGGTCGACAATGTATAGCACCATGTCGGAACTACGGATGACGTTGAGGATTTCCCGGCCCCGGCCCTTGCCTTCGCTGGCCCCTTTAATCAGCCCCGGTAAGTCGAGAATCTGGATTTTGGCGCCACGGTGTTCCATCAATCCGGGAATACAGGTGAGAGTAGTGAATTCATAGGCGCCGATTTCAGATTCAACCCCGGTCAACTTGGAGATGAGAGTCGACTTTCCGACGCTGGGAAAACCGACCAATGCAACGCTGGCATCACCTGATTTACGCACCTCGAATCCTTTTCCGGCCCCTCCGGTTTTCTGTTGCGCAGCCACCTTTTCACGCTGTGCCTTCAGTTTGGCGATTTTCGCTTTCAAACGCCCGAGGTGATGTTCAGTCGCCTTATTCTTCTGGGTCTTATCGATTTCAGCCTGAACCGCCTGAATCTGCTCTTCGATAGTCGCCATCGGGTTCACATCTCACAGGCTGGCACAGCCGCACTGAAGATAACGGGTCGGGCCTGGTTCTTCAATTCGGCGCTGGCAGAGTTGGCGGCGGTGGGTTTCAAATCGCGTAAGACCTGGGCGGTGCTGGTGCGGAATGCGAAATCCCCAACTTGCGGTTTTATGGGCACGGCTGTCCGAGATGATGGAAGAAATCTGCCGTGATATGGTGAAGGTCAAGGATGAGGTCGGATATTGGCGCTACGAAATTCCGCGCCGACCTGCAATCGGCGGTCTGCCTGCTCGACCTCAGAGCCCATTCGGTGCGGTTACCGCACAGTCCAAACACGTCGGGATATATCTCCTGCATGTTCACCACGCTCCCCACATCATCGATGGCCTACCAGCAGAAATCATCGCCCGTAAGAAAGGTCGGGCGATGTTCGCCTTTACCGATGAGGAAGATACGGCGATTGAGCATGTACCGCAACTGATACGGGCGGCATACGACTATTGCGCCTCTCAGGGATACATATTAGAAACATCTGGTGCTTGATTGGGCAAGGTCAATAGTAATCTCACTGTGGAAGGTATCGGCGCGAACATGAGTATCGAGATGGAATTACTCCTCGTATCGAAATCCGCGTGTCGAGAATTATTGAATATGAAGTGGAGTGATGTGCTTACGGGAATGGAAGAATCATCGCTCCGGCACTTACGACCACAGCCCGATGAGAACCTCCACCGTTCATTTGATGTCGATGGCGAAGCCGAAATTCTCGATTGGGCACAACAGCATGACTTGGATGGCGAAATCAGCGCCTTGGAGGCTATTCAGGCGGCGAAATCAGCGCGAAAACTCTCCTTGGCCAATGCCTGTGAGGGTATTCTCTTACTCATGCGTTGGTCCAGCATCGGCTATTGGGAAGCCTGGGAGGGGCGGTCGTTTCTCTATTTCGATTTACTCTTGCCCGAACCGGCGGAGGATATCCAGATGCTGTATCACGAGGATACTTGGGCGATTATCAAGTCCGAATTGGCGCGCCGGTCGGCAAAGGAATATACTCAACAGGTGGTTATGGATTGGATGCGTCGCCGTAGGGAACTGGGCGAGACCATTGATGAGAAATCCGACCCACATATCCTCCCTACCATGCAGTCGCATACCCGTTTGAGCGAAGGGCTACATCACGCGGTGACGCAGTGGAATACCCGAGACGATATCCAAGGAATACTCGGTCGCGAGCATCTCTCGGCGGAAAAATGGGGTCATGACCAGTGGAGTTTGTCCACCATTGTGAGTTCCGGGTTGCCGTAAGTTCAAAGAAGGCCGGTCACTCGCCGACTCGATGTCTGTTGCTGACGACCAGCCCGAGGGTGAGGACGAAGTCCTCGATATTGAGATAGCCGAAGAGGCCAGCACAACTGAAGAGGAACCAGAACCACCCGAGCCGACAGTGGAGGAATTACTCGAAACGGCGCAGAAAAGGGCTGACTCGGCAGAGAAGGAAATCGGCTACCGTGACGCCGAGATACAAAACGTTCGCAAGCGTATGGCCGCCGAAAGGGCCGAGGCGGTACAATATGCTAGTATCGGCCTGGCCCGTAGAATGCTCTCTGTACTCAATGATGTCGACCGTGCTCTATCAGCCTTGCCCGAAGACGAGGAAGGGACGATGGCCGAGGGGTTGCAACTGATGCGCAATCGGCTATGGCAGGAATTGTCGGCCGCGGGGGTAAGTGAAATCGCCACCGATGTCGAGTTCGACCCGAATCTGCACGAAGCGATAACGACGATTCCTGCTAGTGAAGAGGCGCCGGCCAAGACCATAGTGTCGGTGCTAGAGGCCGGATATCGTTACAAGGAACGAATCATCAAGGCTGCCCGGGTCGTTGTTGCCGCGGCGCCACCGGCTTCGGCCGCATCACCGCCGAAAACTTCCCAAGAAACGGCCGATACTGACGATCTCGACAACTCTTTCCATCAAGCCGAAGATGGTGACTCAGAAGAATAATCAGACCACCGGCTCGACATCTGGCCCCAGTATGGCCAAGCGGTATACGCGGTAGTGGTCGGCGAGAAACCATTCGATAATCACCTGCGGCAGAGAGTTCTCCATCACGCTGGCAAAGGCTTCGTCATCATCGATGGTGGATAGCATCTTCAGGGTTTCACGCACCCGCCAGCCTTCGAGGTCTTGGCGCTCAGTCAGCGGAATATCGATGACCATCCATCCCGCGTCGCGATACAGTTTAGCGCTCTTTGGGTCAGAGGTTGCCAAGGTGCCCTCACCGTGAAATGTGCTGGCGTGAGCGACCCAATTCGGGGGGTCGTCAATATCGGGAATACAAACCACTTCGACCTCTACTCCAGCGCTCTGTGCCCACACCTCGACCATTTCGCTTCGCTCTTCGGCTGACCACGGATTATCGGCGCTTTCTGGCGCCTCTGCCGAGCCGATGGCCACGGTTATCACTTGGCCGTGCTCGGCCGCCGCGGAAAGGAGGTGGGCATGGCCATTGTGTAGCGGTTGAAATCGGCCGAGCACCACGATTTTCGCCATTGTTCTCACTCAAAATAACTGGCTACGTCAACCTTGCCGAGGTCGAGGCCGAGGTCGGCGAAACATGCGAGCATGCGGCGACAACCTTCGACCATCTCGGCGACGGAGGTGTTACCCATCGAGCCGATTCGAAACATCTTGCCCTTCATGTGGTCTTGAGCGCCGATTACGAAGGTCTGGTATTCATTCTGCAATCTGGTGCGCCAACCATCATCGAAACCTTCCGGGTAGAGGATGGCGGTTACCGTGCCCGAGTAGCACCCTGCCTCGGCAAAAAGGGTGAATCCGAGGTCGGAAAACAGGTTGCGCACTCCTTGAGCCAACTGCGCACAACGCCCCACTCGACCTTCCAACGTCTCTTTTTCCAGTTCGACGAGTGCCGCCGCCCAACCGAGTACCAGATTAATCGCAGGAGTCCACGGAGTCTGGTCGTCTTCGGCTTTTTTCACGGCCGGTAACAAGTCGAAATAGTACAATGGGTTGCCTTTTCCACTTTGCCGCAATTCCTTACACGAATCGATGAATGACTGCGAGACTGCAATCGCAGCGATTCCCGATGGGCCGGCGGTGCATTTCTGCGCCCCGGTAACGACCGCTTCGACCTTCCATTCTGCCGGATATACCGGCACTCCGGCGACACTGGTGATGCCATCGAGAATGAAGGCTACACTGTACTTTTCCGCGAGCGCGGCCAACGCTGGCGCATCTTGAGTTATTCCGGAACTGGTTTCATTGTGGCATATCAGCAGGGCACTATATTCACCCGAGGCGAGATGCTCATCGATTTCGTGAAGGTCGAAAGAGCGACCCCATTCACCGTTCAGGTGTGTACAATCGGCGAATCTAGAGCCCATCTGCGCTACCCGCTCACCGAACTTGCCATTGGTTGGGACTAGAATTTTGTCTTCACTTGAGAATCTGTTAGCTAGCACCATCTCCATCGCAGCAGTACCCGAGCCCGAGACCACAATTACTCCGTAGCCATCTTCACCTGACCACGATTGAGTGCCACTTTCGGGTGAACTGGGGGAGAGGTTGAAGGCGATTCGCAGGCGCTGATTCAGTTCAGCCATCACTTTTCTGAACTCAGGTCCGCGGGCGGTGATGGTCGGTGTCGCCATCGCACTAAGGGTTGCCTCGGTCATTCTAACTGGGCCTGGGACTAGAAAGCAATCACCGCGGTGCGCCGCTATTTGCTTCCTCATGTTTCATTCGTGCTGGGCTCACTAAATCAAAGTAACCTCGCCCTATTACCATCGGTCGCAGTTCACTCCCTACTTGGCGAGCGTCGTCATTGAATGGCGCCAACTGCCAGCGCCGTGATCGTGGCGCTGAAGCGGCGGGTTGAAGGCCGTGTCGCACCTCGCCGTGCCATGTCGATTCGCATCGGTTTGGCGATGTTGCAGGGTGCTCGCCATGAGCATGCACAAGCGATTGTCGGTGCGGCCGAGGAGTTGGGCGTAGATGCCGAAATCAAGGTCTTGCGCACATCTGGAGACCTTGATGGTGGAATAGACGCGTTGATTCTGCCCGGTGGAGAGTCGACGACGATGCGAATTGCCAGTCGTCATCAAGGCTTGCTGGAGTCGTTGTACGAGTGGATGAATGATGACCCCCAACGTCCGGTTCTCGGTACCTGTGCTGGGGCTATTCTCATGTGTTCTCCACCATCAGGCCCCCCTCTTCTCGATGCCGAAATCAACCGTAATGCCTGGGGTCGTCAGGCCAAATCCTTCCAAGCCCCGGTCGCAGTATTCCTTGACGTTGAAGTGGTGCCTCCAGCCGTGATCACCTCAGTCAGCACCGATAATGCCCACCACCCTCTGGTGGTATCGAGTGATGGGCTTGGTGATGGTGAGACATTTCCCGGAGTCTTCATCCGCGCCCCACGCTTTTCCAGCATTGGTACTGAGGCCACAGTTGTGGCGGAATTTGAGGGTGAAGTTGTAGGGATTCTTCAAGGGGGGCGACTAGCCCTTACTTTCCATCCCGAACTCACCTCAGACAGGAGGTTCCACCGGTGGATTATTTCTCAGGCGGCAATAAGAGCGGCGGGTTGAAGGGTGATGGAGTGTGGCGGTGGCTGAGATGAACACTTCACTGCCGATGGCTACCGCGGTCGAGCCGCCGGAAAGGGGCGAAGCCGAAGGCTGTATCCAGTGTCAACGCGGTAGTAAATTGGTGCTGTTCGTTACCGGCCGCTGCCATTGGAAATGTGATTACTGCCCGCTTTCGGACAACCGTCGGGAGATTGATTTCATGTTTGCCAATGAGCGCCCGTGCAATGATTTTACCGAAGTCATCGAAGAAGCGAAGGCGATGTCGGCGACCGGCACCGGGATTACCGGTGGCGATCCGATGATGGATTTACCGCGTACACTCGCGGCCTGTAGGGCACTGAAACAGGCATTCGGTGCAGAGCATCACATCCACCTCTATACCAGTCTGCCATTCGATGTCGCACATGCAAAAAGCTTGGCTGATGCTGGCCTAGATGAAATCCGCTTCCATTTGCTCGATTTGCAACTAGAGCGCTACATTCCGGTGATGCAGGCCTGCCAAAAGGCCGGATTATACACCGGGGTTGAATTACCGGTCGAGCCTGATTCCAGCGAGCGCTTGTGGGAATTGCTTGAGGAACTGCGCGCCGCACCGATTGAATTCCTCAATCTCAACGAGTTGGAGATAACCACTGGAAACCAATCAAATATGGAATTACGCGGCTTCAATCTCTCGACCGAAATTACCGCTGGTGCGGCCGGTAGTGCCGAACTAGCCATCGCGCTCAAGCAGAGGGTTACGGCAGCTGGGGATGGGGTCGACGACCCCCACGATGGGAAGCGCCGCCAGCACTATGGTTACCATCTCAAATTCTGTACCTCTTCATACAAGGATGCCGGACAATTGCGAGCCCGTTTCCGTCGTCGCGGTGAGGTGATGCTGAAACCATACGAAATCCTGACCGAGGATGATACCCTCAGTTACGGGGTGCTGTTCTGCCCGCCTGAGCACGCCGAAGACGATATGGACGAGTTGATTGAGAAACTCGACATCGACTCAACTTGGCTTGGATGGGATGCGAACAACGGTAGAATCGAATTACCCATTTCTGTGGCCGAACATATTGCCGAACTGGTCGAGGCTCCGGTTGCCGTGGTCGAGGTTCACCCGACATTCGAGCGACTTGAAGTAGGTCTTATCTGGCTCAATGAATACCGTCCAATAGAGGAAAAAAGACTCCCATGATAGAGTCAATTTCAATACCTTGAAACAATTAGAAATGGTGATAGGATGTCACAGAGAACCTACTTGGGAATGGATTTCTCGGTTTTTTCTGAGGGTGCCACTTGGAAGGCTTTCGGTATCAGCGTCCTGATGTTCCTGGCCATAGCCTATGCCGGGTTGTCGATTTTCGGACTCACTTCGACCATGCTGAGTACCGGAGGAGAAACCACCCCAGCCCCCGATTTCGAGATTGAGACCATCAACCGGACCGATGTAGAAGCACCGTTGGTCAATGAAACAGGGTGGTTCAAACTATCAGAGCATCGAGGCAAGGTAGTTGTACTCGATTTCATGGCGCATGACTGCAGTGGCTGTCACATCGTCCAAGAGCGAATCGAAGAGAATATGGGCGACTGGGAGTCGCGTGATGGCGAATACGATATCGTCATCATCGCCATCGGAGTCTGGTATGACGAGAGTTTAGAATATCTCAATACCTCGGATTCCAATTATCACGTACCATATTATCTGACAGGATTCGGTAGTACCACCGCGGTCATCTCCAATGAAACGACTGGAGAGCGCGGTGATATCAAGAATTCATACAATGCCTACGCGATTCCGACCGCATATGTGATTGACCACGAGGGCTACATCGTCGGCACCCTCCCCGATGGCGTCACCGGATGGGGTCAGTTCAACGAGGCTGTAGAGACCGCAATCGATGGTGATGCGCAAGACTTGCGGGTCGGCCTGCGTCAAATCAGTGCCAATTTCTCCGGTATCTTCTTCCTCGGAATGATGCTCTCAATTCTAGTCTATTTCTCCCCCTGTGCCTTCCCGGTATTGCCGGGCTTCATCTCCTATTACCTATCATTGGGAATGCGCGAAAAAGAGTTGATAGATGCCGGAAAACTGAAGGGAAAAATGCCTAAACCGGTGGTGATTGGACTACTGTCAGGAATGGGAATGCTGACCTTTTTCCTGTTCATCGGAATCCTCGCCGCGGCGATGGGTGAGGCTTTCGCTCGTTCCGGATTAATCCATTACATCGCCTTGGCTATTGCGGTATTACTACTGGTTCTGGGATTCTTCATGTTGACCGGCGGCACCGCTCACCTGATGGGCTGGGTCGACAGATTGGTGCAGAAATGGTCGACCACCGAAGAGGATGATGTATTCACACCGAAGCGCAACATGTACCTGTACGGATTCGGTTATGCTGCCGCCAGTATCGATTGTACCGCGGCGGCGGTGATTCCTTTCGTCATCTATCTCTCTACCCTTGGTGGCGATGCGGTTTTGGCGGGATTGGGTTCTTTGATGCTGGGTTTGCTCATTCTGATGATGGTGGTGACAATCATGGTCAGTATCGGCAGTCAAGTGATGGTCAACTTCCTGAAACAGGCGACTGGGATGATAAAGATGGTCGGCTCGTGGATGATGATGTTCGCTGGCATCGGCTTGATAATCTTCCTTACCAAACCAGAATACTTTGTCTGAATCAACTATCCCCCCAGGCCTCGGTGTGGGATTTGCCGGCCTCGCTTTCTGCCCAGGCAAGGGCTGGCTTGAGAACCAACTTCCAAGTGATCAGTGCGACTACAATACCGGTCGCCAAATCCCACACAAAATGTTGTTTCGTAGTCAGAACCGAGGCCGAAAGGAGCAGCCAGCCGGCCCACATCACGGTTCTTGCAAGGTGACGGATATTTTTGAATCCGGGTTCTCGTTGTAACTTCTTGCGCCACCAGAAATCAACAGTCAATACAATGAGAAGGCTTTGGATGATATGCAGTGAAGGCCAAGCATTCCAAGGTTTGTCGGCATTGTGCAACATCACTCCATAAGCCCAACCCCAAGTTCCCTCACCAGTTCTGGTCGAAGAGGGAATCTGTTCGCGAATGTGAATCTCGGTCGGGAGGAAAATGAAGAATAGGAAAATAATCCAACTTACCAACAATATCGTCTGATACAATACCATCATCTCGCGTCTCCCAGTATCATTGCGCGGCGCCAAAATTGCCCCGAGTGGATAGTATAGGTACAATGTCGAGTAGGGGATGATCATCCACGAGATGAACGGAATTTTCTCATCTAGGGAAATCGCCGGGTCGAAGGCTGACCAGCCGATGGAATCCATCGTTAGGTTGATGAGAAGATATGGCACTCCGAGCAGGAGTACGATCAACCCGACACAGACCACAGGCAATGCTCGCTGCTCAAGTGCCATCCGATGGCGCCAGATAACCGACCAAGCCGGCCACGGCCGCAGGTACTTCGGCAACTCCGCCATACTTCTGTGAATTGCTTTCGGTTCATGACCTTCGCCTTTGATGCTTGTGCGACCAAACCGAACAACAAGATTAGTGGAAGTAATACTCGGAGCGCAAGCATGCGAGGGGCAAGCGAAGAGGAGACTGCTGGAAGCAGTACAGAACCCCTCATCAGCAGTAAGGAGCAAAGAGTCTCAGATGAGCGTCTGCGACTCGCTTAGACCGGTCCGAGCAAGAGAAGTCACTTCACAGGATGTTGATGTCGCACAGTCTGACCACCCGGTCAGCAATTCGTTGAGCTTCATCGACGTCGTGAGTGACGTGGATTATCGGGATATCCAACTGCGACAATAATATCCTGGTTTTCTCGGCCAAAGATTCGCGTAATTCAGTATCGAGGGCCGAAAACGGCTCATCCATCAACAGTGCTCTAGGTTTGGTCAATAAGGTTCGAGCCAGGGCTACTCTCTGCGCCTCTCCGCCGCTCAATTCGTCGACATTTCGCAACTGAAATCCCGCCAGGTCGACATCGTTCAAGATTCGCACGACCAACTCATCTTTTTCTTCCCGACTCATTTTCTCACTGATCCCGAGGTGTAGATTTCTTGCGACATTCATATGAGGATAGAGAATCGGCGACTGGAAAATCATCCCGATGTTACGTTTTTCACACGGAATTTCGTCGATATTTTCTCCCGCCAGCATAACTTCACCATCATCTGCAGATTCGAGCCCACAAATTATCCTCAACAAAGTCGACTTGCCGCTACCCGAGGCGCCAATCAGCGCCACAATCTCGCCATCGCCAACCTCTAGGCTCACTCCTGCGAGAATCCTCTTCCCGTCGAATGACTTGTTGATACCCGAAATCTTCAATGTCATCAGAACCCCCCGGTATCTTTCGAATCTCTGAATTTCTCGGAGATGAAGAATAATGCCAGTGTCAGCGACATGAGAATAGTGGCGCTGGCCATCGCCGCTGGTCTGACTCCTGGAAAATAATTCGGTCGCGACATCAGATCGTCAACCAATACCGACAATGTCGTCCAATCGCCGGTTCGTGCCAGTACCCATGTGGCGCCGAATTCACCCAAGGAAAAGGCTAGGCACAGCGCTGATGCAACAATCACTGGCCCCTTCAGACTCGGCAGAGTGATAAGTCGAAACCTTTGGAATTGGTTCAATCTCAAAATCTTTGCCTGCTCGATATAGCGTTCGTCCATCGAGCGCAACGCCGGTAACATCACCCTCACAACGAACGGAGTGACCATCATGATATGCGCCCATACCGGGAGTAAAAACCAAGCAAATAATTCCGGAAACCACATGATGATTCCCAAAAGGATGCCTAGGCCCGCCATCACCGCCGATACAATCAACGGTGCGAATGAGATGAAATCAACGATTTTTGCTCTTACCAACTTGCCTTCTTTCTCCAGTGAATGAATTGTTGCCGCCATCATCCAACCCAATGGCATGGCAATTACCAAGGTTAGCGCGGCATAGGCCAAGGAGTAACCTAGAGCCTCTCCAGCCCCGGCATAGGATAAATCTCCTCGCCACGCAATACTCCATCCCTGTGTTGTCCATTCGGTCGAGACCTGACCGTTTTCCACCACCCGCATCTTGAACGATGAGATAAGTGTGAGCAGCAATGGTAATATTGCAAAAACCACTCCAACCAGAAGGATGGCTCGGTGCCCGAATTTTGCTTTTCCTTGTTGCTTTCGGCGAAACGATTCTGCAACGATGGCGATTCTACTCTGGTGCAGACTCTGCATATGACTGACCAGCCAGAGTGAAAATCCGAGAATCACAATTTGTGTCACCGAACAGGCCAAGACAATCTCAGAGGACATGACTCTGTAGCCATATATCCCTGCTGAGCCGCCGTAATCTGCCATCAGAGTTTCCAAAGTATCAGCGCTGGGAGCCAGCCACCTGACTAGAGCAAAAGAAGTGAATGAAAAGACGAATGTAAGGCCGGCGCTGGCGATGATACCCGGTGCCAGTATCGGAGCGTACAGGTGCCTGATTCGCTGGCAAAGCGATTTTCCCTGAGGCAATAATTTCAGTTGGTCTTCCCAGTCGGGATTCATGTTTGCTAGAGTTGGTTCAATAAAACGAATTACCAGAGATAGGTTGAACCAGCAAAGTGCTAATGACAAGGCGATGAAATGCCCGATGTTAGCAAAGCCCAAACTCGCTGAAATAGTGCCGATAATCCCACTTTGTTGATACAGGTCGATGCCGACATAGTTCAGAGGCCCCCCGGCATCGAACAGTACCAAGAAGCCCATCGCCGCAACTATCGCCGGACATACGAATGGTAGTACTAGAATCGCCCTGATCAAGGCGATATTCTTCCACTCGTATTTCGCCAGAACAATGGCTAATGGTAGTCCAAAGGCTAGAGTCAGAAGCGAGGCGGAGGCTGAAACCAAACAGGTGAACAGCAGGGCGCCATCGGCGACAGAGAGGTCACTCAATAAGCCAAAGGCTTGCCACGGCGCAACGCCTGTCACAGCCCATAATCTGTCGATGGCAATAACCACCGGTGCCAATATCATCAAGGCGTAGGTTGATATTACCAAGGTTCGCAGAACCTTAGATAACATCGTCTTCACTCAACCATTTTCACTCTCTATGAGATAGCATTCAGCCACTGGCTGACCAGGGATTCAACATCGAGTTCAGCCAAGTTCAGATTTGCCGGTTCATCAGGGACTGGAGAATGGAATCTATAGCCATCTGTCAGAGGTAGATCTGCACCTTGCAATACCCCATACATGTAATTGTTAGTAGGCATGTTCTGGTTGACCTCTTCGGAGATCAGATATTCGATGAAAGCATTGGCAGCATCGACATTTGCCGCTCCATTGATGATTCCAGCATACTCGATTTGATGGAACGAAGCCCGCGGTAGATCCAGTGCTACCGAGGTGGTCCAATTGCTTCCGAAGTATGCTTCAACACCCGGGGAGTGGCAGTAGGAAACCGTAGCATGGGCATCGCCGATGTAGCCATCATACCACTGACCGTAGCCGCCAGAATAGTGAACTTCGTAGGCCTCGGTCCATCCGGAAGTGAAAATCGCCTCATTGGCCTTCATCGCAGCCCACCAGTCCCACTCGCCATCGCCCTCGAAATAGTCGGTCGTTGCGAGCATGAAGGCGCGGCCTGGTGACGATGTCACGGCTGAAGGGAACGCCACCTTGCCCTTCCATTCCTCATCGGTGAAATTCTGTAGTGATGTAGGGATGGAGACGTTCTCTCCATCGACGAACTGATTATCATAATTGATACAAACATATCCATGGTCAAACGGAACCAGCGAATCTTCGACGGCAAAATCATCTTGGCTAAATGATGTATCGATTGAACTGGTATTGGCTTGGTGGGATTGCAAAAGGCAATTACCGAGAGCGATTCCAACATAGGAATTGTCGAGTCCGATTATCAGGTCGACCTGCGGTGCATCTTTAGTCAGCATCATCTGGTCGAGAATTCCTCCAGCATCATCGGTGCGAATGAACTCTACTTGGTAACCGGATTGATTGGTGAACTCATTTACCACTGCATCGCTCAGGGCATAGATGTCGTAGGTCAAGATTCTCAGCGTATCGTTTGAACTTCTGATGGTCGGGCTGAATGATTTGCACGGGTCGGCCGCTGCAGGGTCGATGATGCTGCCTTCTCCCTCTTCGGGATTGAGGCAACCACTCAGAGAACTGAACATTATTACCGTGCATACCACCAATGCATTTTTCATTTCATTTCTAATGCAATTAGTCTTCATTTCATATCTCCATGCCATTATTCTCCATCCGAGGTGAGAGTGGGTATCTTTCAGCACCGAAGTTGGGGAGGAAACAACCTCCTTTTATCATGCCAAAGCGGCCAAGAAGGTGTGAGTCCTTTCAATTAATTCCAGCGGATTATTAGCCAATACATACAGTGTCGGTTCCCAGCCGAAATCTCCGGCGTCGACGATTACATCGACGAATTCGGTGTCGAGAGCAACTACGCCTCGGGATGCGGTGGTCGAAGCCCACTCAAGGCTGTCACAGGCTTTGGCAACCGCCCTCTGATTCACCTCAGTATCGCTGGCTCGCTTCATCTTCGGGCGCAGGTTGAGAATCGCGCCTTTATCAGAATCTCGTTTTCTGGCCCGCAATAATACGTTGGCAAGGTGATTACTCACACCATATGCCGCAGGCTCAATCGGTCGGATAGTACCCGAAACCGCGGCTAGGCGGCCGGGAAAAGCGCACACGTCATCGATGCTTTCGGCATCGGCGGTACAGGCGGCTATATTCATCCCAACAGCAGGAAGAAAATCCTCGATGATGTCTAGCGATAATCTGTTACACGACCATTCTAGGCGGCGAAGCAATGCCGTTTTGATCTGGTCTTCATCGAGGTCCATGCCGGTCAGGGTTGTATCAAAGCGAAGTATTTGGTTTCCAGTCAACTGAAATTCGGTGACAAATCGTTGCCGCACGACCTCAGCGGTTGGCCCAGACAACACCAGAGCTTTGGAAAGTTCATCGGCCCATTTATCCACAGTAATCTCGTCAGCACTACCGGCGAGTTCAGGCAGAGGGCGCTGAATCTGACGCGAGATGGTACTCTGAGTAGTACCCAGAATCGTCGCGACTTCGGCCTGAGACCAGTTGCTGGAAAGTAAATTCTTGGCTACTATCATATGTAGTCTAGTCACCCATGCTCCTCCGGTATCTCCCAACATGGAGGTCCTATGGTAACCTAGTTATTCAACATTGCACAATAAAAATGCATTTTGCATTGACTTGATGTGTGCTTTATTCCAAATGCTTGAGGCAATAATACTGAGAACCCCCTTTAGCCACGGTGAAGTACAGGGCAGTAGTTGAGCAAGGGGGGGTTTGATGCAAGTTGAAGATTTTCTCGACCAAATAATGCTGAGAATCAAAGATTGGCTAGATATCAATTCGTCTGATAAGGTTAGCCCGGGTGAATCTCCGAGCGAGGTGCGCCGTAGCGTCAGATTACCTCCGCCTCTCCAAGGTGAGGGTTTACAGGGTGTTCTGCAGGGAGTAGATGAATTCTTACGCCATAGTGTCAAGACTCACCATCCACACTTCATGAATCCACTATGGGGTGGCTTTTCTCCGGCGGCATTTGCAGGAGAGGTGATCTCTGCATTGGCTCAGACCTCGATGTACACCTATGAATTAGCACCATTGGCTTCACAGATCGAATCTGCAATCATCACCAGGATGCGAGAGATGGTTGGCTTTGCAACCGGAACCGGGGTGCTCACTTCCGGTGGTTCAAATGGTAATCTGATAGGGGTGTTATGTGCGCGGCAGAAACAACAACCGTCAACTCTCAACCTTGGAATCAACGGCGGAGACTATGCGGTATACATATCAGAAGAGTCGCATTATTCACTTCGCATGGTAGTTAATGTATTAGGCATTGGATACGATAACCTGGTTAAAGTCGGCTGTGATGAAGCAGGCCGTATGCGACCACAACGCTTACTTGAGGAGATTGATATCAGTATTAGAGAAGGCAAGATTCCACTGTGCATAATCGCAACATCAGGTACCACAGTCACCGGTGCCTTCGATCCTCTGGTTGAGATTGCCGAGATTGCCCACAGCAACGATATTTGGCTTCATGTCGATGCGGCTTGGGGTGGAGCCGCGTTATTCAGTAGCAGATATTCTCATTTGATGGATGGTGCCGAACTCGCCGATAGTATCTGTTGGGATGCTCACAAGATGATGGGTGTTCCTCTCGTCTGCTCGGTATTCATCATCAAGAACGAGCCCCTTCTCAGGCAGGTTTGTTCGCATGGGAAGGTTGCTCATTACCTATTACATCCTCAAACCGAGGCGCTCGACCTCGGTAATATCTCGCTGCAGTGTGGCAGGAGGAATGACGCCTTGAAACTATGGCTGGCGTGGAAGGAAAAAGGTGATGCCGGATGGGGAAGGATGGTCGAGGAGTACGTTGGATTAGCTGATTATTTACAATCACTGGTCGAAGACCACCCGCGCCTTGAGATGATGTCGAGTCGAGTTTGGAGTAATGTGTGTTTCAGATATTCTCCCGGTGGCTTCACCGAACATTCGAATGAAATGTATGAGTTGAATGAGATGAACGAACTGAATATCCGAATTCGTGATGAACTCTACCTAGGTGGGTCATTTATGGTCAGCCGTTCTAATATTGGTGAATCTGTTGTCTTCCGAGCGGTAATCTGCAATCCCGCCGTCAGCACCGATTCACTGGAAAAATTTGTCGCTGAAGTAGTATCACTGGGTGACGAAATCATCTCTCGACCCGAAGTGGATGATTATTGATTCAGAGGCCATACATTTGCTCTGTGCCTTCAGTGCCACATTTTGAACTTCCTTCGGGCTTCGCCATCAGTCCAATGTCATCTCCGATACCCTCAGTGGCTAATCTTCCGTTGAGCATAAGGGCTAGATACTCTCAGCGCTGACCGAGCGAGATGTCTGAACCACTGGTCCGCACCGCGCTTTACGATGATCATGTGAAATTAGGTGCAAACATCGTTGATTTCCACGGCGTTGAGTTGCCGATATGGTACTCAAGTATCTCATCCGAGCATCTTGCCACACGGTCAGCGGCTGGATTGTTCGACGTCTCTCACATGGGATTCTTCCGATTTTCCGGCGTTGATGTCGCACTATGGCTCGAGTCGATTGCTACTCAGAGTGTGACTTCAGTGGCCTCTGGGCGCTGTGCCTATACACATTTCTTGGACCTAGAAGGCCATATTATTGATGATATGATCTTCGCCGTCACCGATTCATCTGAGATTGTCGCCACAGGGTGCTCGAATTGGAAAGAAGTGCAGGGGGATGTCGTGCATAGGGGGGTGATTCTAGGGGTGCCAAATGCCAGTATGGTTTCTACTCTATTGTCTCACTTCACCGCATTGCTACCCGCCGATGGCAGCATTGTTTTAGAGGATTTATCTGCTCACACCAGTATTCTCGCATTACAAGGACCAGCAAGTCCACAAATACTTGCTGAAGTTCTCGGTGAAGGCAATGTCGTTCGGCCTTTCACCGGTCGAGCCATTGTTGTGAATTCTCTTGGTATCAGCGGCTGGATTCAGGGTACGGGATATACCGGTGAGCGTGGCTTTGAGATTTTTGTCAGTAATGAAAGCGCCCCTCTTCTGTGGCGCGAACTGCTGAAGTTAGGTAGCCTGCACGGATTGATTCCAGTCGGCTTGGGAGCCCGAGACACGCTGAGATTGGAACAAGGCTATCTCCTGTCAGGACAGGATTTCCTATGGCCGGAACTCGGTGATTGTGGTGCTGGTCTGCCGGCCGGATTCCTGGCCCGGAACAGTTGGCATACCAATGTTCCTTTCGGTCTCGACATGGGTCATGATTTTCTCGGTAAAGCAGCTCTTGAAGAATCTATAAAGAGTGATGCTTCTAGGTGGTGGGGGATAAAATATCTCGGCAGGGGTCCTCTTCCCAGATCTGGAAAAATGGTTGTTTTACCACCCGCTTCAGAGACCTCTGATACTGCTGGTCCAGAGGATTGTTCTACGATTGGATATCTGACCTCGGGTGCTCCCTCTCCCAGCCTCGAAAAAATCGGCATCGGCATGGGATATCTGCACGGCGTCGGCGAGGGTGACCGAGTGCTGGTAGTCGCCTCACCACGGAAAATGGTAGAGGCAATTGTCGTCCGACCACCATTCATCTGACAGCACACTCCGCCGTAGGCGGAAGGGTTTGATTGATGAAGGATTACTGTGAGCGGGCTTCATGTCCGAGTCGTATGTTCGTTCGGCCTTTTCTGTTGCCGCCTTGATGATTGTAGTGTCTATTTCTGCGTTGATTTCTAGTTCGGCAATTGTAACCACTGATAGCATTGATGATATTGTTGCGGCACCTGACAATTTAATTCGTGATTTTTTCCATCCGGGCAAATCGGATAATCAGGTCGAATTGAATCCCGCTCAAGAATTGGCCTTGCAGGTGGTTGGAATGCGGGGAGCTAATACTACCTGGGCTAATGCCGGCGGTTCCGAGAATAATGATGCCATTTACGAAATGGCATATGACAGCCAAGGAAATATCATAATATGTGGCAGTATTTTCGTCGATTCTCAATTCGGCACAATTGAAGTATTCACCGAGGGGCTTGGTGATATTCTCGTCGCATCGTTGTCGCCGAACGGAACTTGGTTGTGGGCTGAGAGTGCTGGTACCGCTATGGCGTGGGACGAGTGCCGAGGTATCGCCATCGATAAGGATGACAATGTCTACGCCAGTGGCTATATTCTGGGCAATGTGAGTTTCGGCGATAATTACACCTTGCAACCAAAGGTCTACGACGGTTATGTGGCTAGGGTAAATGCGACCACCGGAAAATGGGATTGGGCGATGAATTATGGTGGCTTCGACATCGACGTCGGCTGGGATATTCTCGTCGATGATGATTTGAATATCTACGTCACCGGCTATTACCAGAACTTCACCAATTTCGGTACCCATTCACTCGGCACGCCTGAGAATAATGACCCACGATTTTTCCTCGCCAAGTATAACTGGACGGTCGAGGATTGGGACTGGGCAAAATCATCTTACGGCAACGGGTTGTCCATCGCCTTCCAGATGACTTTCGACCAAAATGGCGACATCTACGTGGTGGGATATAATACGGGCTCAGAAACCTGGAATAACACCTTCACCTCAAATCATGCATCCACCTATTCCGGAGTTGTTGTGAAGTACGACACAGATGGAAATTTCAAGTGGGGTAAATCCTATGGAGGCGGCAATACTTTCATGGCGACGGCTGGGATATATTTCAACAATGTCGTCATCGACAGCCAGAACCGTGTCATCGTCGGCGGCAATGTTCTCGTGGAAGGTACGGTCGGCTCAAAGACCTACTATACAGTCGGCATCTGGGATGTGCTGGTTGTCAGGCTACAGAGTGATGGCACCCTCGATTGGTCGACCAGCGCCGGCGGACCGCAAGATGACCGACTGCAGGCTCTCGGGCTGATGCCGAATGATCAGGTTGTCGTCGGGGGAAGAATGCGTGATTGGATGAAGATGGGGAATTCGATAAATTTCTCCAGCATCACTCCACAACATAACGATGCCTTCATCGGTCAAATCGATAATTCAGGATATTGGATCTGGGGTTTTTCCTTCGGTGGAAACGCCAACGACTCGACCGAGGCAATTCTGATCACCAGTGACGGATATCATATCGGCGCGGGATATTTCTCCGGCTCCTACACCTTTGGTAACTCTATGCACTACGCTACCGACGAGGATATCTATGTGTGGAAGTTTGCGTGGGATGAAGACAATGATAGCGTGAGGGATTACATAGATAATTGCCGTATTGTAGCCAATCAAAACCAATCTGATTGGGATTCTGATGGCTCTGGAGATGCGTGCGAGACCGACGATGACAATGACCTCCTACACGATGTTCTGGATGACTGCCAATTTGGTTACATCGGCTGGAATAGTTCGAATAGCAGCCTTGACCACGACGAGGATGGTTGCCACGATGACATTGAGGACCTCGACGATGATAATGATGGCATCTTCGACGTTCTCGACAACTGTCAATGGGGTCTGTCAAATTGGACATCGACCCACGAACTCGACCAGGATGGCGATGGTTGTCACGATACCGAGGAAGATTTCGATGATGATGAGGACGGAATCCCCGATGCTGACGATAACTGCCCTCTATCTGCCAATTCCGGGCAGGAGAATTACGATGGTGATAGCCAAGGCGATCTCTGCGATATCGATGATGACCAAGATGGTGTTATCGACCAATATGATGATTGCCCGATGAATGAAACCAATTGGACCAGCGATGGAGGTACCGATAATGATGGCGATGGTTGCAATGATCTCCTTGAGGATGCCGATGACGATAACGATGGCATGCTAGATGTCGACGATGATTGCCCCAGCGGCATCAGTGATTGGAATGTAAGTGCCGATACCGACCACGACTGGGATGGCTGCAAAAACTCGGTTGAGGATAACGATAATGATAATGACGAAGTCATCAACAGTTTCGATGATTGCCCGATGGGCACTACCAATTGGAGCAATGATGGAATTATCGATAACGATGTCGATGGCTGTCATGATATATCCGAAGACCTCGACGATGACAACGATGGTTTTCCCGACAATGAGGATGATTGCCCGACCAATGCCGGCGGTTCATATCTCGGTCAATTGAAGGGTTGTGCTGATGATGACGGGGATGGCTGGGGTGATTATTCCGATGCTTTTCCCTTCGACGGCACTCAATGGGATGACGGCGATGATGATTCCTATGGTGACAATCCGTTCGGCACCCGCCCTGATGCTTGCCCGCTTATTGGCGGTAATTCCACCAAAGATAGATTTGGTTGTACCGATACCGACGGTGATGGCTATTCAGACCCTGACGATGATTGGACCGATGCCGATGGTGCCGATGCCTTACCGATGATTTTCGACCAGCATCAGGATAGTGACAAAGACGGCTACGGTGACAAGATGTACAGCGATATGGGTGGCTACGCTGAACTGTCGGATTCCTGTGTCTATGTCGCCGGAAATTCGACCATTGACCGGCAAGGCTGTCTCGACTTCGATGGCGATGGATATTCGGACCCTGATAGTGATTGGACTGTTTCCCATGGAGCTGACCGCTTCCAATACGAAGCCTCACAGTGGCGTGATTCCGATGGTGATGGCTATGGTGATAATTGGGGTAATGCAACTTGGAATACCACCCGCACCGAGGACGGTATAGGTCAGTTTATCCTCAATGCATACAAACCCGATCTATGTCCTGATTCACCATATGAATTTGCCCTTTCGCACGGTTGTTCCCCAGCCGAGATGCCGTCACTGACAGACCCAACTGATGTTGGTGGAAGTAGTGGCGATGATTTTTCATCGAGTAAAGAAGAACCTGGATTATCACCGTTGAAGATGATATTGATGTTATTCGGCGGATTGTTGGTAGTTGGATTGACAACGGTGATTGTTTTGCTAACAAAGAAGAAACCCAAGGGCAGCACCAAGGCTGATGCCGAGTGGGATGCAAGGGACGGTTCTCAGGTCGGTGGAGAACCGGAGGAGTCCCCTGCCTCCACAACCTCTGGTACCACTGCATCTCCCGGTGAGAAGAGTTATGACAATTATCTCGAAGAGGAATCTACTGCTGATTCTACCGCTGAAACCGAAGTTGAATTTGGCGAGCATCCTGACCAAACAGAACTGGTGGAACCCACTACGGTGTCGACTTGGGAGGACCTGCCTGCGGGTGGTGAATACACTGAGGCCGATGATTCGGGTACGGTATGGTACAAGACCGTCGAGGGTGAATACTGGTACAGAAATGAAGACGATTCGTGGTCGTTTTTTGATTCCGATGGCTCATAGTGAACACTATTAGTCGTGTTTTCACACTGTTTCCGACAAACCTAACATAGGTTTTCGGCGACATTTCCCAAGGCTTCAGCGATGATTTCATCGATTTCAACTTCCGGTGTCCAAGCCAATCGGTGATGGAGAATATTGGCCTCGACGAAGCCCCACTGTTCATCTCCTGACGCCGCCCACAATTGAATTTCAGCGCTGTGTGCTTCGGCGATAGGTAGTGCCAATTCCTTCAAAGGAGTGGTATTCCCCAAGCCGATTGCAAGGGCTTCTCTGGTAGGTGGGGGGCTTTGGGAAACGCCACTGATGATATTGACCAGGTCACGAATGTGAATCAAATCCTTGATACCCTCACCATCGCCGGGCACCGCGATCCATCCGCTCTGCGCCTGTCTGGCAAAATCGAATAGGAATCCTCTTCCCCTGCCGCCATCGACCGGGGTGCCGTGAAGATTACTCACCCGTAGAATAGAAACCGGGTGGGTATCCATGGCGTGCTCCAAACAGCGTTCTTCAGTCCACAACTGACCGACCGCGGTAGCATCGCGCGGGGAGAGCGAGGTTTCTCCTGTATAGGCGTCAAAAGTCTCATCCGAGTGCACTCGCAGAGAGCCCAATAATATCATGTGCAAGCCTTGATGTCGATTCTTTGCGTCTGCCAACCGAACCGCCCATTGCTTCATCGCTGGAATCGCTTCGGGGGAATCTCGCGATAGATTGGAATTCGGCGGATGTCCATTCAGATGAATCAGACAGCCGACTGAGGCCAATGCCGCATCGAGCAATCTTGAATCCTCGACCGTGTCGGTATCTATCAACACTACGTCATCGCCAAACGATGCTGCCAAGTGCTGGGCGACGAACCCGTCATCACCTGAAATTGCCACTCGCATACGATACTCAAAACTGCTAAAGTACATCGACTTGAAGAACTTATGCAATATCAAAAGTTGAGAAATGTGTGGTTTTCGGTTGGCAATCTTCATGGATGCCCACCTGTAGCGAGTGAGTGAGGAAATCCCGTCAGGTGCTCATCATGGTCGACCAATTGCCGAATTACGGGCGCGAAAACGAAATGCTTTCGGCGCTGGGGATGAATTCAATCGACGAACTCTTCGCCGATATTCCGGCGGCGGTGCGCTACGATGGTCGACTGCCTCTGCCCGAGCCGCAATCGGAAGAGGAAGTGCTACGTGATGCGAGGAGATTACTCGGTGCCAACGTTGCCCTGTCACAGCGGGTGAGTTTCCTCGGCGCCGGACTTTACCGAAACCACGTCCCGGCGCTGGTACTGCAGTTGATTCGACGCGGAGAATTTCTTACCGCATATACTCCCTATCAACCCGAGGTCAGTCAGGGGATGCTGCAAGCGATGTGGGAGTTCCAGACCCTTATCAGCGAATTAACTGGCCTTTCGGTTGCCAATGTCAGTGTTTACGATGGCTCGACCGCAGCCGCTGAGGCGATTAACACGGCGCATCGGATTCACAACCGCAAAGCCGAGCAGAAGGATATCATCTACGTCTCAGAATTGACCCCACCCAGTAGGATGAGCGTGATTAGAAATTATTCTCAAGGGGGGGGAATCGAAATCCGCACTCTGCCGCACAATAGTGATGGTACCCTAGACCTCGCCGCGGCCGAGCAGGCTGCGGGGGCGTGCGGGGTTTACGTCGAACAACCGAACCCCCTCGGCCTTCTCGATGGTGGCTTGGTGAAGTTAAAGGAGATAATAGGTGAGAATACCGCTTTGATAGTCGGCGTTCAACCCACCAGCCTCGGAATCGTCGAATGCCCGGGAGAGTATGGCGCCGACATCGTCGTCGGTGAGGGACAGCCATTTGGTAGCCCGATAACCTGTGGCGGTCCGATATACGGAATCTTCGCCTGCCGAGATGCCTATCTACGACAGATGCCGGGTCGAATCGTAGGGCGTTCAATTGATGTTCATGGCGAAGTGGCTTACTGTCTGACCCTGTCGACCCGTGAACAGCACATACGGCGGCATCGCGCGACTTCGAATATCTGTACCAATGAAACCCTCATAGCCTTGATGGGGGCGATGCATATGTCGCTATTGGGACCTGAGGGTCTGCACACCTTGGCGATGCGAAATATGGCTGCTTGCCAACTCGCCAAGGCTAAACTCGGTACCATTGAAACTCTGGCTCTGCCGCACCTTTCCGGCCATCATTACAATGAATTCGTAATTGAATTACCAGGTCCAGCAGCCGAATGTCTGGATTATCTTGATTCTCAGGGGATTATCGGCGGGTTTGATCTGGCGAGTTGGTATCCGCAACGAAAGAATTGGCTATTGGTTTCGGTGACCGACCAGAATTCCAAAGCTGAAATAAATCTTCTCGCGGCGCATCTGGCTGCCTGGTCGAGCGCAATTATCAAGGGGGCAGGAGTATGAGTAACCTGTTCGATTCGCACGGTGCCCCAGGGTCGGGGTGGTCTCAACCGGCACCGATAATGGATGCAACACAGGTTTCGCTACCTGCGGAATTAGTGCGTAAAAAGCAGGCCCAATGGCCACGACTTTCCGAGTCGGAGGTTGTTCGCCACTACACCTGGTTATCGACGAGAAATTTCGGTATCGATACCGGATTCTACCCCCTCGGTTCGTGTACGATGAAACATAACCCCCGAGTCAATGAGACGATTGCAGATCTGCCCGGTATCGCAGATTTACATCCACTTCAACCCGAGCGCCATCAACAGGGTCTGATGGCCATTTTCCACGAGATGCAGAATATGCTGGCAGTCTGTTCCGGGATGGATGAAGTGACCTTACAACCGGTCGCCGGCGCCCAAGGAGAGTTCACTGCAATCAGATGCATCCAGGAATATCATCGCTCGCTCGGCCAAGACGGCCGAGACAAGGTCATCGTTCCCGATAGTGCCCACGGTACCAATCCAGCCAGCGCTGCGTTGGCCGGACTTGCGGTCATCGAAATCCCCAGTACCACCGATGGTCGCTTGGACCTTGACGCCCTGCGGTCGGTGGTCGGAGAAGATACCGCAGCGATGATGATAACCAATCCCAATACCCTCGGTATCTTTGAGGCGGAGATATCGCAGGCCGCCGAAATCGTCCATTCCGCCGGTGGTCAGATGTACTATGACGGCGCGAATTTCAATGCCATATTGGGTAAGACCACCCCGGGATTGATGGGTTTTGATGCGGTTCACTACAATTTGCACAAGACCTTCTCCCAACCGCATGGCGGCGGTGGCCCTGGTAGTGGCCCGATCGGTGTAAAATCACATTTGGCCGAATTCCTGCCCAGCCCGCTGGTCAAACGCCGACCGATTCTTTCGACCGATACCGGGGCAATCGATGAGCAGTGGTGGTATACTTGGTATGAGCCGAGCAAGAGCATCGGCAAGGTGCAACAATGGCATGGCAATGCAGGAGCTGTGGTGCGGAGTTGGGCATTTTTTCGGCGCTACGGCCACACTTTGGAACAGATGACTGAACATGCGGTTCTGAATGCTAATTACCTGCGTCATCGAATCCACCAATGTGCAGAAGAACAAGGCGTTGAAGGAGAGTTCAAAGATGGTAGTCCCACCGGAATTGTAAAGCATGAATTCACCCTATCCATGCTACCGCTGAAGGAATCGAAAGGGGCTTCAGCAATGGATGTGGCGAAGGGTCTACTCGACCATGGTTTCATGGCGCCCACGGTCTATTTTCCCCTGATTGTTCCCGAGTGCATGATGGTCGAGCCGACAGAGACCGAAACGAAGGAGACCTTGGATGATTTTGCCGAGGCTTTCGTCAAGGTATTGCAGGTTGATGCCGAGACCTTGCACGCCGCACCGACCTCAACTCCGGTCGGCCGGGTCGACGAAGTGTACGCGGCACGCAACCTCTGTCTTCGCCACCCGATTGATGATTAGAGCGCCATACTCAAAGACGGCCCTGTTCAGGCACCAGCATGGCAGGTGGCTCTCGAATCTACGGACGGCCTGCAGGTGGCTTTCTCGAGGGTGATAAGGGTTGGTGGACACCCCCGGTTGCCCCACTGTGGTCAAAGGCACGTTGGAAAGAGACGAGTGCGGAATACTCTGGTCGCCAGAAAATTATCATTTCAGCGCTTGAGGAGAGAGAGATGAAAGCCCCATCTTCGTGCAGAGGTTGGAAACGTCAGCGGCTTCGGCCGCTGGCAATTTCGTGGCTTTTCCCCGCCGCCATGGCGATTGGCTGTGCCATGCTCGCTGGCTTGATTCTAATACTTGATGAAGCGGATGACATTTTGGCATTGCTTAGTGCCCAACTCGGGATGTTACTCAGTGCGGGTGGATTATTGCTGTTGCAGTGGCGGCGCATCGGCTCATTTCATGGCTTCACCCTGACATCGGTTTCGGCATTCTCACTCATAGGGACGGGATACGTCGGGTGGTCAACGATGCAGGGGGAGGTGGTGGAATCAAGTGTCGTCGCGTGGACGATTCTACTTCTGGTTTCGATGATGTTTGTATTACGCGGCGGTTCTGCTGCGGTATCATTCGATGGTGCAAGATGGCTTATGCCAATCACCCCTGGGACAACAATCCGTGTCGATGGCGAGGAAAGAGAGTGGAAGGAGGGAAGAATTTCCATCGAGAGGGTGGATGATGAGACGGTGACCTTACGGGTTGAGAGAATCGCCGGAGCATGCTTTCTGGTGCTGTCCAATTCCTCCAATTTCAATATCCGTAAAGACCCGCTCTTGCGCACAGCCTCCAAAGTGGTGGTAAAACGCGCCATTGCGCTGATGCAGGCGAACGCGGGAAAAGCGGTTGAATGGCCAAATTGGGCATTGCCCCTTAGTGGAGAAGAAGAATAGTTTCACTTTCAGTGGTACTGTTTACGAAACCGGGTTATCGGCCAACTATATCGCAGTGTGTGGAAAGAATAGTCGAGTTGCCGATGAATGTTCACGGCCTGGTGAAATATTGGCTTGCAGGTGCCTCAGTGTCAACCGACAAACGTGCTCGGCCGCCCACGGTATTGTGGCGAGCGCCATGGGTAGATTTTCATTGTGTGGTCAGCGAAGCCGACTTGTCACACCTTTCCATATCAGTGCAAAAACGGATTATTCGCTTACTGAATTCAGATGCCGCACCATTCGGTCCGTGGGCGGCGAGAGCTAGCGGATTAGCGGCTAGAACCGGTAGAATGGGTTTGGCAATGGCTCTGTTATGCACTTGGGTGGAAGCGCTTGAGCCTTCGCCGCAACTAGCAGCGCGAGCCCGTCGTCTACTGAAAGTGGAAATGTGGTTGAGCCGACGACTGTTGCAGTGGCAGAGGCAATGGCCGAGTCAGGTGATGAATTATCAAGAACAGCCGGCGTGGGTGATTCCCGCGCTGGTGAAGCGCTTGCGGATGATGGGTGTTAATTCGGCCATTACCATATACAGTGGAGGGCATGTCTTGGCGCCACAACCTTTGGTTTGGAATTATCCTCAAGGTTCATCATCTCCCGATTCCGTTTTCCGGTACTAGCCACTTTGCATTTATGCGCAATAATCAGCGCTCGCACTTCACCCACTCCCCAGTTGACGAATTCAATCGCCGAGCGCTTTCGCATTTCTCATCGTTTCATTGAGAAAGTTTGGACATCCTTCTGGCAGAGCCCTGAGTCGAGTCCTCTGGCCTAAGGTCAATGCCGCAAATGATGACCCCAATCTCTCGGCAATTTGATGAACCCCCCTTAGGTCGCAGGGGCATGGAAGTAACCATCCTGATGGGTAGTTCATCCGATATGCCGGTGGTGAAGAAGTGTACCGCGGTTCTCGACCGCTTCGGAGTTGCCTATCAGGTGCGGGTCGCCAGTGCGCATCGCTCTCCGACCTTTGTTGAATCAATAGTCAAAGATGCCATTGCCTCAGATTGTAAGATTTTCATCGCCTGTGCAGGTCTGGCCGCTGCACTGCCCGGTGCCGTTGCAGCAATGACGACAAAGCCGGTCATCGGCATCCCGGTCGGCGGCAAGGTGCCATTCGATAGTCTCCTCTCCATAGTCCAATTACCACCAGGAGTCCCGGCTGCTTGTGTCGGGGTTGACCGTGGAGATAATGCCGGATTATTAGCAGTGCAGATACTGGCATTGGCAAATGAATCCTTGGCCTCAGCTTTAGATGGTGATAAGCAGGCGCAATACGACCGAGTCATGGCACAAGACAAGCAGATACAAGGTGAATTGTGATGTTCTCCCCCGAAGGATTCGTCGAGGAATCCATCGCCGCTCTGCGCAATGAAGTAGATGATATTGCGGTAATCGCCTGCTCCGGCGGCGTCGATAGCACAGTCGCTGCGGCAATCGCAAATATTGCCGTCGGACAACTGCTCCACTGCGTATATGTTGACACCGGATTCATGCGCAAAAATGAGACCGAGGAGATTCAGGAAATGCTCGCTAGATTAGGCCTGAACCTTACTGTAGTTTATGCCGAGGACCGATATTTTGCCGCCCTTGAGGGAGTTGTCGAACCAGAACATAAACGCAAGGTAATCGGTGAATTATTCATCCGCATCTTTGAAGAAGAAAAAGAAAAAGTCGGTGCTAAATATCTTATTCAGGGAACCATCGCACCAGATTGGATAGAGTCCGGCGGTGGTGCCCGTGACACTATAAAATCGCACCACAACGTTGGCGGTCTGCCCGATGATATGACATTGATTGTAGTCGAACCACTGCGGGATCTGTATAAGGATGAAGTGCGTGAAGTCGGCCAATTCTTGAAGATTGAGAGCAGTCAACGCCAACCTTTCCCCGGTCCTGGATTAGCGGTTCGATGTCTTGGTGATCTCACTCTGGAGAGGGTCGAGGTTACTCGAGAGGCCTGCGCAATAGTCGAGGAAGAATTCGAAGCCGCGGCACAGCGTGGTGAGATGGAATTGCCATGGCAATACTTCGCCGCTCTACTACCGGTGAAATCTGTCGGTGTTCATGGCGATGTTCGCGCCTACGGCGAGACAGTTGTCGTGCGTGCGGTTGCCAGTCTCGATGGCATGAGTGCCAGATATTCACCGATTCCACATCCAGTGCTGACCAAGATTTCGACTCGTATCACCAATGCCGTCAAGGGCTCAGTCAATCGAATCGTCTACGATATCACCAATAAGCCACCGGGTACGATTGAGTGGGAATAACGGCGCCATAGGCGCCGTAACGCCCACGCACACGTGAGGCGAGGCTTGAAACGGGTTGCATTGAACGCCTTTTTGATGCGCAGTATCCTTGCCGCAGGTCTACTCATCTCGGTGATGGTATTTTCCTCGGCCGGCGGCTGGCTTTCACCGGCCTCTGTGGGGCCAGAGGGTGCGGCTGAATCAGCGCTGGAAAATACCGACCAGATTGATGACGAACGGTCATTGCCGACCTTTTCTGACCCCATCGATATCGCCTTGAAACATATGTTAAGGGAAACATCGGATAATGTGCAATTGCAGGTGATAATCCAGTTTGAAGATGGCTTAGCCGGCAAAGAGAAGCATGTTTTCCTGCGCCAACACGGCCTACAACCTATTCACAGCACCAGAGTTGTACCTGCCGTATTCGCTATAGGTCCGGCCTTAGCGATAGAAGAATTGGCGAACTTGGAGGAGGTGAAATGGGTCGAGTGGAATAGTCCGATGGAATTCTACATGAACCAGACTGTCGATACAATCGGTGCTCGAGATGTATGGGATAGGGAAATCCTGTCAAAGGACAGAACCACCACTGTCGAGCATAAAATAATCAGGGGTGATGGAGTTACAATTGTCGTTTTGGACAGTGGTATTGATGCCACTCATCCCGATTTGGACTACAACCCACAGAGCCCTACAAACCCGAGTAAGCCCGATTCTGGTGACAAGGTTATTTACAATGCAAAACTCGACCAAGGCTCCGGTTCTACCACCCCTTCCTTTGCATGGATTCCGATGCAGAATACTGACACAACCAGTGGTCATGGCACCCATGTTGCCGGCACTGTTGCCGGGAATGGTGATGCCTCAGCTGATGATAAACTCGGAGTGGCTCCCAATGCCTGGCTGATCGGCTTATCGATGGGTGAGGCGGTATTCACCATCGATGAGTACTCCGCGTTGGAATACGTATTCGAATTATCAGCACCTGGAACGGCCACCCAAGATGCCTGGAACATCAGAGTCGTCACAAATTCATGGGGGCCAGGATTCCCATTCGACTCCGCCGATAGCAATGATCTGACGGTACAAATCATTGATAAATTATCATGGGACAATAACGTCGCGGTCATTTTCGCCAACGGCAATGATGGTGGTGATGGTAGCGATGACCGCTCCAATATCTTCGCCAAGGTGCCATCAGCAATCGGCGTCGCAGCGGCAAATCGCAATGGTGTGGGAATGTCAGATTTTTCCAGCCGGGGCGACCAATCGGACATCACCACTTGGCCTGATGTGAGTGCTCCAGGGGTTGATATCTGGAGTGCCGCGGCTCGCTCAACAATGATTGGAGGAGGAACCGGTGTCGGAGATTTTGGTACTGGAAATCTGGATTACTACTACCTGTCTATTTCAGGAACGAGTATGGCAACTCCTCACGTTGCCGGATTGGTGGCACTGATGTTCCAAGCCGCCCCGAGCCTAAGGATGAGTAATGTCGATGAGGACCTCTCGGAGGAAGGCGACCCCAGTCTATACGACCCTACCGGCATTGCTCCACCAGCCACTGCCGCCAGACCAATTCACGAGGCCGAATTGATACTCAAGTTGACTGCTGACCGGATTGTCACCGGAGAGAATATCGCTACTTCCGTCAATTCATCAGGTGTCAATGGCCGTACCTTGGACTATACTCAGGGTTACGGTATGGTGAATGCCGAGAAGGCGGTTGCGGCTGCACTGGCATTACAACAATTGCGCGATACGGATGGTGATGGAAAAATCGATAATTTCGAGGTCGATGTATGGGATGTTGTCAACCTTACCGATGATATCCTCTTCGACCACCCGGTTACTCGTTCAGGTGATCAACTGAAGGCGGAATGGCAGGGTGAATTCGCGGTTTTCAGCAGCGGCTCGGATTTTCCCCCTGCGAGTGCCCACCGCAAGGAGATATGGGTTCCCGCAGGAACGACAAGAATGGTCGCCGATATGAATTATCAGCCCCTGCCAACCAATATCCTCTGTCCGACCGGGGCCAATCTAAGGTTGGCATTGGATAAGGATGGTGATGGGGTCTATGAGGAAGACAATGTCAATGGAGTTGAACTCACTTTCCAGGGTGGCCTCGAAGTCGGAGCCTGGTGGGGCTACGACGTGCAGGGAAATGCCGCTGGCACCTGCCTGACTCCCAACCCCAGTACGACCGGCCCACGCTCACCCTACGATGTCGAATTGAATATCTGGCTTGAGCCCGGCGATTACACCTTGACTCGTAACCAGTCTCGTGACTGGATAGTGACCGGCTTGGACAGTTCCGAGGTGACCTTTGAGAGGTCATGGTATCTCCACGTCGATGCCGAATCTCTGGTGCCTGAGGACAGTACAGGCTTGCAGGGAATGTTTGACTGGATGCAAGAGAACTGGTGGGTGCCATTGATAATTGCGTTATTACTGCTGGTGCTATTCATAGGATTCAATGAGAATACCCGCAACTCATTCATCGAATGGCGTCAGGAAAGGAGTCGAGAAGCAAGAGAGTCGGAAGTTTATGAAGCCGAGATATTACCCGAGGTCACGCCAATTTCACCCTCGCAATCACCCCTTACACTGGTCACTCCCAAGAGTAGTGGGGTTGCGACGGAACCCTTCTCATCCACAGCTGCCACGGTCGAGTTGGTCGAAGTCGTCGAGGCCGACGTCATCATTGCTGAAGAGGTTATTGAAGCCGAGGTCATCACCGGCGATGAGATTGAGATTGAGTCTGAGGATGTAGTAGTAAAGGCTGAGGTTGAGAAGGCCGAAGGCGAGGCTGAGAATGAGGAAGACGTGGTTACGGAGGCCGAGATTATCGAAGTCGAATCGGTCGATGAGGGCACAGAGGTCGGCGATACGACCGATGATGATGAGGACGAGGAACTCGATGCCTTCTTAGCTGATTTCGATGATGATGATTTCGACTAATCCGAAAGTCCGAGTCAATATCCAATCAGAACTGATTGGCAATCCACCTTATCCGGCCTAGATGAAATTACCTATCTTCTTTTGCGAAGAGCGCCGCTTGCCGGGTTCGAACCGGCGACCTTGGGATTAACAGTCCCACGCTCCACCAGCTAAGCTAAAGCGGCAGTAAAGCCGGCGACAATCATTTCACTTATGACGGCATCGCTATCTGTTGGTCTATTCCAGCATGGAAATCAGTCTCTGAACCGGCTCTTTCGCGGCACTGCCAATTTCTATCGCAGCACGCAATTTATCCAAATGTTCGGACTTTAGTGGACCCTCGTGGTGAACGCTCACCCAAGTCTGGTCGCGTATGATTTCATCGCCGACTACGAGGTTGAATTGCAGACCAACCGAGGGATTGATATCGTCGTCGAAATCTTTGCGTCCGGCGCCTAAATCGCCGGCCACCTCGGCGCATTGGCGCGCCGATATCTCGGTGATGAAGCCACTTTTTCCGGCACCTATCTCCGATATTTCACTGGTCATGGGCAAGACCGCCCTCGGTTCGACGCAAAGTTGTCCGGCGATGGATTCCTCGACTCCTTGGGCGATACACATGCGCCGGAAACGAGCCAGTGCGGAGCCATCTTGCAGGGATTTTCGAATCAGTGCGACACCGGTCTGAAGGTCATCTACCACCCCGGCCATCAGCAATAATTGACCACCTTGAAGGGTGACCAATTCCACGGTATCGTCAGGCCCTTGGCCCTGCATGACCTCTACACTCTCAATCACCTCGAGCGAATTGCCGACCATCCTGCCGATAGGATTGCTCATCCGGGTGACTTGAGCGACGGTCTTGACACCCAGCCCAGTGGCGGTATCGACCATCGATTGTGCGAGTTTGATCGCCTCTTCTTCGCTACGCATGAAGGCGGCGCTCCCGCTCTTAACATCCAAGAGCAGTGAGGTGATACCCTCGGCCACTTTCTTGGAAATAATCGAGGCGGTGATAAGGGGTAGTGAGGCGATGGTGCCAGTAATATCGCGCAGGGCGTAGAGGAGACCATCGGCAGGGGCGATCAAGTCACTTTGGGCGGCGATGCAACAGCCGATATCAAGGACGATTTCCTTCATTTTCGATGGCGAGATATCGGTACAAAAGCCGGGAATAGATTCCAACTTGTCGATTGTCCCACCGGTATGCCCTAACCCGCGTCCAGCGAGCATCGGTACGTATAGCCCACAGGCGGCCAATGCCGGGGCGAGCATCAGCGACATCTTATCGCCAACCCCGCCAGTGCTATGTTTGTCGACCACCAGAGAGGTGTCGATATCGCAATCATCCCACCTCAGGATTTCTCCGGATTCCATCATCGCTTTGGTCAGGGTGACCTTGGCTCGGCTTGAAAGCCCGTGCTGATAGACAGCTCTCAACCACTCCTCCACTTCGGCATTGGACAACTCTCTGCGGGCTACGAGGGCGATGAAAGATTCGATATCAGTACTTTCGATTTCCTCACCGTGACGAATCTGTTCACACATCTCGCCCAAGCGCATACTAATCCCTCACTTTGAGGTAAGCCCGATTTCCTCAAGCCGTTGATGGAGATATTCTCCGGCGGTAATCGTGGGATACTTCGCATCACCTCCGGTGATGGCGATGAATTCCGGCCTAGGAGTCAAGTCAATGTCATTATGGGGGTGGACGAAAAGCGGCATAGAAAAACGGTCGGAAGTATCGTCATCAGGGTTGATGACCCGATGGGTGGTGGATTTGAACAGTCCATTGGTCAGACTTTGCAACATGTCGCCGGAATCAACGATGATGTGATGGTGATTTCCTTCGACCTTTATCCAACTGCCATCGTGGTCCATCACCTCAAGGCCATCGGCAGTTGAACCGACTAGCAGGGTGATGAAATTGATGTCCTCATGCTGTGCTGAGCGAGTCGCACCGGGGGGTGCATCGGGAGAGATCGGCGGATAGTGAATCACCCGCAGAATGGTATTCCCATCTTCGGCCATGTCACTCAACCATTTTTCTGGTTTACCGAGATATAGTGAGGCAGCGCACAGCAGTTCGTGAGATAATTTTTCCATTTCACGATAAAGTCCATCGATGGTGGTTTGGAAATCAGGCTGTATCTCGTCAGGCCACGTATTGGTCGGAAATTCATCTGCCTTGGGGTGGTCTGATGGTAAGGTACGGCCACTTTGCCAGAATTCCTTCAGGTCTGGAGCGAGATTACCCTTGGCATGCTCGACTCCGAACGGTACGAATCCTCGTTGACGTTGGATTCCAAGGCGCTCGTGGCCGAGTTTCTCGGCCTCGGGGCGGGAGAAAAAATCACTGGCGTTGTCATATGCTGATTCGATTAACTGCAGGTCGATGTCGTGATTATTCAGGGCGAAAAAGCCGATATCCTCCAGAGCCTCACCCATCTTGGTGACAAAGTCTGTGCGCCTCGTCGGGTCATGCCATTCGCGCAGGTCAAGTTCGGGGATTTTTCGCGCCAACCTATCTTCCCTCACCGATGTGATATGGCGAGTGGGGATGAACCCTTCGCCGAGAAAATTTATTTTCTGGCGGCCAATTTCAGCAATAGTCGGATGATTTCCACATACAGCCAGACCAAGGTGACGAGCAGACCGAAAGCGGCCCACCATTCCATCTTTTTCGGCGCTCCGTTTTCAACTCCCTTCTCAATGAAGTCGAAGTCCATCACAAAGGAAAGTGCGGCAATCATAATGACGAAAAGTGAAAACCCTATTCCAATCCAGCCGCTACCGTGGATAAACGGAACCTGCGGTGCACCGGGAACCATCCACAACGCGAAAGAGACGAAATATATCAGGAAAATCGCCCCCATCGCCGAAGATATCGCGATGTAGAAATTCTTGCTCGGATGTATCAGTCCGAGGCGGTAAATACCCAACATCGTCAGAAAAATCCCGAAGGTCAGACCGACCGCTTGGATGGCGACACCGGGCACCATCAACTCGGCAATGGCTGAAAAGGAGCCCAACAGCATCCCTTCGAAAGCGGCGTAGGTGAACATCAACATCTGCGGATTCTCGGGGCGTTTGAACCAAATTATCAGCGCCACAATCAGCGAGGAGACGCCGCCGACCACCAAGAACAGCATAGTCCAACCACCGGCGGTCGGCTCCAATCCGGAGTTCACCGCATCGTAATTGGCTTCGATTTCACCCCATGTGATCATCCACGTCATCGCCGCGAAAAACAATACCACAATCAGTAGCATACCGGTACGATTGGCGACTCCCTCAAGGCTCATCCGCTCGTGCGGCTGAGTCGTAGGTAAGGCGAATGAATTATTTTTCAGAAACGGATTACTTGAGCGCATCATGTGCTTTCCTCATCCACAGGAAGTATCGCTCCCCAATAAATGTTGATAAATTCAGTTCTCAAGAGTGCTGGTCATACCAATTCTTGAGTTGCTCAAGCGTCCACCCCTGATCGAGATAGGTCTGGATGACCTCTGGTGTCCAACCAGGGAATAGTCCGGCATCGAATGCTGGCTCCGATGCCGCGACCGGCGCCATGTCCGGTGAGCCAACCGCCACTTCCGTTCCCTGAATTGTTGTCGGCTCCAGCCCCGTCTCCTCCGCGCCATCCTCTGATGAGGCCGCCACCGTGGCAGCAGGAACACCGTCGGAGGAGCCATCCAATACCGGCATTGCGCCCATGTCTAGAGTGGCGGTGCTCCAATCACTCTGGATATCGGTCAATTCCTTACCTTCTTCATCATCACCGAAAGTTTGGTTTCGTGCTCGATAGGAGTTCACTACTCCAACCAGTGAGCCAAGTAATAATACCAAGGCAACTGCCCCGGCGTAAAAGAAGAAGTTGGATTCATTATCCTCTTCATCCTCTCCAGTCCCACTTCCCACCCGGTCGCGTGATTGCTGGTCGGAGCATCCATCCTTCGAAACCGCGGTGCTGGGGGGAGTATCCGGGCATTCGTCGACGGCATCTGGGATTCCATCGTCATCTTGGTCGGGATCGAGGTTGACCGCACAGCCCACTATGTCGACAGTGGCACCGGCCGAAGTCAGGGGACATTGGTCATCAGCATCGACGATACCGTCATCATCACTATCGTTGATTACCGAGGTCGAGCCGACAAAATTCACCCCGCAATCAAATTGGATGCCATCATTTTCGCCATTATTATCTGCGTCTTGGCTATTCATCGCGAGGATGGCAAATTGGATTTTGGCATCGCTGCTCAGGCCATCCTGCGACATTGCCCATGCTGCTTCCTTGCCATCGGGGATGCAATCACCATCACTGTCAGAGAGGAACGGGTCGCCGCCATAGGCAAATTCAAGGCTGTTTATCAGTCCATCATTATCGCTGTCTATCCCCTCTTCACCGATGGTCAGGTCGGTGATGAAAGCGTTGGTGCGGTTGAGCCCATGGGCCACCTCCCAATAATCAGGTAATGTATCACTATCTGTATCTGTAGTCATGTCGAGTCGGTCCCAGTCCTCCTGCCACGAGGCGGTATAGATTGCCGACAAGGCCGAATTATCGATTACGATTCCCATCTCGCGATTGCGTAGTATCGAATTGGCATTCCAATTTATCGAGGAGATGAGCACACTATCACCATCGACTATCATGCCCTTGTTATGCAGTGAGTAGATATCCTCGCTGGTGCTGATGATCACCGCCGCGGTATCCCAGCCATTGCTGCGATTCCATTCATTATTGAACAAATCAACCGCTTCTCTGGTCTCATCATTGGAATATGAATCATCGATGATCATGTGAATTTTCACCCCTTCACCGGCCTTTTGCTCAAGCGCTTCCAGCACCGGGTTCTCTCCCCAACCCCAATACCAGTCCAGATCAAAACTGGCAAGCGAAAGAAGAATTGACTCATCTGCAGATAGAATCGTCGCTACTAATCCTTCCATGCAGTCGTCGGGACAGGTTAGGATTCGACCTGAGAATGAGCCACTTATCGGCGAATACTGGCCGTAGGGTTGTGGGTCGGTATCGGCAACCGGCGTGGCCCATCCACTAGGTTTCATACTACTCTGGTAATTCAGCACATGATTGTGAGCCGGGTTTTCATCCCAGGCCATTCTTTGCAGAACCATGGTCGCAACATCGCTACTATCGATTATTACTCCCCATTCACGGTTACCGCCGTAATCAGCGGTTGGATGCGATGACGATTTCCAATTGCCCGAGCCGATCCACACTGATTCATCATCCTTGACCGCGACCTTTGAGTGGATGTAGGGATAAGGGCTGGATGGAGCATCATCATCGAGCGGCTCGCCGATGAAATATACCGTTGCACCTGCCCCTGATAATTCACTTGCCATGCCATATTGGCGGTCGGTGTCGTAAGAACTCCAGTACGCGTATTCGGGCTCGTTCAGCACCACCGTCACCGCGACACCTCGGCCAGCAGCAGATTTCAGCGCATGTACCAGTTCCGCACTGTACATCTGGTACACGTGTACGTGAATGCTCGATTCGGCCGAATCGATGAATTGCAGAAGTTCACCCAATGCACCATTCGGTCCGATGGTTGCGGTCAAGGTTCCGGTGGTGGCGAAAGTAGTCTCCAAGCAAAGGTGACTGGCACCTAGTCTCGACCACTTGACTTGCCAATCAGCACTGGTGTTGCTATCAGCAGAATTTCCGCACCCGTCACCGCGCAGATAAATCAGTCCGGTTGTTGAGACATTGGGGTCGGTAATCGCTGGTCCATTCCATCCGTCTATTGGAAGCGCCGCGTCTTTCCACGCAACCGCATCGACCAATGTTCCCTGAGGGTTGTATAATTGCAAGGTTCCACCACTATCGGTAAGGTACAGCGCCGAGGTCATCACATCGAGCGCTGAGGTTGCGGTGAATCCGCCATCTAATCCGAGGTGTCCGGCATCGGGGGTAATGGTAATAACTTCTCCAGGGGCGAGAATCAGGTTGGTGAATGAGGCGTTATATGCGGCACCTCCCGAGGATATTTTATTTATCTGCCAGTCCGATAGATCGGCGTGGGTTGCGCCGAAATTAGTCAGTTCAAAGAACTCATTATTGCGCTCATTATAATCGGTTTGATAGGGCATCAGGCGGGTGAATTGTATGTCGGCATCGAAGTTGTAATCCGCCGGGTCGGGGTTTTCCTCTCCCGGTGTCGGCCACATCGTCTCGACCCAATCCTGTGCGGAATCATCGGCACGACCCAAAGTATCACAATCGGTGGTGATATTCCATGCTATGACATGGGTCGTATTGCCATCGGGGTTGTTCAAGGACAATGAATCTCCATAGCCTTTGATGAAATAATTCGGCGCAAGAATCACCATATATTCATCAGCTTCAAGCAGTGTTACCGTAGGTGAGGTGGCGCTACGGTTCCATATGTTGTCATGGCGAATCAGCACATCTTCGCCCTCATCAGCAGCCAGGCTCCAGCGCGAGAGGTTGACCTGTTGAGTGCCGGTGTTGTGAAGTTCAATCCAATCATCAGGGGGGGTCTGTGCATCATCATAGCAGTGAGGTAATACCTCGGTGATTTCGACGCTGTTTGGCCCGGTGTATGGGCCAAAGAATGGGTTGGCCTCCCCTGGAGTAGGCCATATCGCCTGAATCCAATTTCCTTGAGCATCGTTGGGTGGGACGACCAGACTCTCACCTTCATCGGTCTCAATGGTCCATACAACCGAATGAACCACCGAACTGGTATTGTCCTGCAATGCCAGAGAATCGCCATTCGAATTGCGCAGATAAAATCCGCTCGAACCATTCCTCGGGATGATGATATATTCCCCAGCCTCGATGAAGGTGTCATTTTGGCCGATGATTCTCTCGGCGGTAATTGTCAACTGCTTGTTTCCGCCGGCTATCAGACTCCAACCGGCTAGGTCGATGGTGTCGTTTCCGACATTTACTAACTCAATCCACTCGCCATCGGGCCAGTTGCGGGTATCGTTACCAATGTCATCAGGCATTATTTCGGAGATGAATATGTCGGCATCGACCGCCGTCACCGCCCCCGGATTGGCTTGCCCTGGTGTGGGATATGCTGATGGGGTCCAAGCAGTTGCAACATCTTCGGCTCCGATGAGTGAGACATTCAGACCGAAATCATTCGTCCAATGCATGGCATCGACCAGTTCCCCATTGTTATTGTGCAGGGATATGCTATCATAACTACCGTGCAGGTATTGCGGGTTTCCAAGAATTTCCCCTTGGACGATACGATATTCCCCTGGTAGAATAGTGGTGCCGGATTGCGATGCATTTGCGACCAAGGTATTGGCGTCGATATCGACCCATATTCCGACCGAGTTGACATATTTCCATCCCGTAAGGTCGATAGTCGAACTACCATTATTGAACAACTCGAACCAATCGCCATCCGGGAATGAAGTGGTAGTGGCACTACTATTTGCCAAGACTTCGTTCAACTCGATATCCGATGTTCCATTTATCGCATCAGGTAACCATCCGACGTTGAGTGAAAACGGAGTAGGAAAGAGGGTGGTTATCCAAACACCGCTGGCACTGGCAACTTTGCTGGTTCCCGACAAGACGGTACCCCAGGATATCGTTTCTACCAAACTCCCGTTCGGCATCTGCAAGGTGAGGGTTTCCTGATTGTTATTCAATACCCCATAATTGGCGGAAGAATTCACCGCG
>JYMV01018645.1_pt1 | contig 38086 bp, 38 predicted proteins | sample 338911 | NCBI WGS metagenome assembly JYMV01 (sample SAMN03354496, study PRJNA234377) | hydrothermal vent metagenome | biome: Deep sea; feature: Hydrothermal plumes at the Eastern Lau Spreading Center, Western Pacific Ocean; material: Seawater | place: Tonga | collected 2009 | depth 2000 m m | reverse complement strand
CTCATGTTTATTTATTATTATAGATTCCATTTTAGACATTTCAATAAAACCTTAATTTTCTTTGACACGACCAAAAATTTCAAGTTTAATAATTCTTTGACAATTTAAACAAACATATAAAGAGGAGAGATAATGAAAATAATAAAAACATTAGTTATTACTGGAATCATTTCTCTGTTTGCAACTTTTTCAAGCTTTGCTGAAAAAGTAAAAATAGGAGATCCAGGTTGGACTGGAGCAACAGCTATAGCTAATTTATTAGCTGCAGTAGTAACAGATAAGATGGGTGGAGAAGCCGAACTTGTACCAGGAAATAATACTGCAATTTATGGAGCAATGGATAGAGGCAAGGGAGAAATAGAAGTACATCCTGATGTTTGGTTACCAAACCAGTCAGCTTATACAGATGAGTTTGTTAGAGATAAAAAGACTGTAAGATTAAGTAAAAATTCTTATGAAGGAAACCAAGGTTACTGTGTTGCACAATGGTTTGCAAAAAAAATGAATATCACTGCTATTGAAGACTTAGGTAGACCAGAAGTTGTTAAAGAAATGGACAGCGATGGTAATGGCAAGGGCGAGTTTTGGATTGGTGCTGACGGATGGGCATCTGCAAACGTTAATCAAGTTAAACTTAGAGAGTACAAATTGTATGATGCTGGCATTGAGCCAATCAGAGCAGCAGAAGCTGTTAAGAATACAAGAGTGTTAGATTCAATCAAAAAAAAGGAAGGCTATGCATTCTATTGCTATAAGCCTCACGCAATTTGGAGTATGGCGGATGTAGTTATGTTAGAGGAGCCAAAATTTGATGCTTCAAAATACAAAATGATACAACCAAAAGAAGATCCAGATTGGTACAATAAATCTTATGTAGCTACTAAAGATGCTCTTAAAAACATTCAAATAGCTTGGGCTGTTTCTTTAGAAAGTAAATCACCTGCAATAGTTGGATTTTTTGAGAAGTTTCAATTAACAGCAGATGACGTTTCATTGATGGCTTATCAGATTTCAGTTGAGAAAAAGGAACCAGCTGACGTTGCTAGAGCGTGGATGGAAGCAAATAAATCTACTGTTGACGGTTGGTTAGGACTATAAAAAAGTCTAATAATTTCAAAATTACCTGGTGACATTAAGTTGCCAGGTAATAGTTTTTCAAATAAATTTTGATTAATGGAAAAAACAAGTTCAATAGATACTGCTATTCAAATTCAAAATGTTTGGAAAATTTTTGGCAACACATCTAATGAAGCATTAGATGCTATTCAAAACAAAAATATTTCAAAACAGGAAGCACTAGAAAAATTCAACTCTGTAATAGGTGTTTCAAACGTTTCATTTAATGTTAAAAAAGGTGAAATTTTTTGTGTAATGGGGCTATCGGGAAGTGGCAAATCTACTTTAATAAGGCATATCAATAGACTTCTTGAGCCTACTTCTGGAAAAATTTTCATAAATAACCAAGATGTAATGCAATTTAGCAAAGAAAATTTGCGAGAATTAAGAAATAGAAAAATTGGAATGGTATTTCAAAATTTTGCTTTAATGCCTCATCGATCTGTTTTGGATAATATTGCAATGCCGCTTGAAATTAGAGGCATTAGTAAAAATGATAGATTGGATGAAGCTAATAAAATATTGAATGCTGTTGAACTTCAAGGTTGGGGAAATAAATATGCACATGAGTTATCAGGAGGAATGCAACAAAGAGTTGGTTTAGCAAGAGCATTAGCTGCAGATCCAGAGTTTCTATTAATGGATGAACCTTTTAGCGCACTTGATCCATTAATACGAAGACAACTTCAAACTGAATTTATAAAACTTTCAAAACAAATGAGAAAAACCACGGTTTTCATTACACATGATTTGGACGAGGCAGTAAGGGTTGGGCATAGAATTGCAATTATGAGGGATGGCATGGTAATCCAAATAGGAACGCCAGAACAAATAGTTATAAATCCAGCAGATGAATATGTTGCTGATTTTGTTAAAGGAATTTCACGTTTAAAGGTAGTTCAAGCTAAAACAATAATGCAGCCTATAAAAGAGTTTGAAAATAAATTTGGTTCACTTCCAGACAATTCAGAAAAAGTTCAAGAAAATGATTTATTAAACAAATTAATTGAAACATCAATTTCAAAAGATAAACCAATAATTGTTATGAATAACAGTGGCCAAAAAACTGGAGTTATCACTCAATCAGATTTATTAAGAGCTGTTGTAGAAGGAAATGACAGTGAATAAAGATAATAAAAATTTATCTAGATCCGAACTCATTGCTAACTTTGTAAAAAGTAATCCTGATTATTATACTAAAGAATTTAAAAAAATTGGAAGCAAACCTTCATATTCATTTTCATTCAATTTATTTGCCTCTTTATTAGGACCTATTTGGTTTGGAATGAGAAATACCTGGAATTACGCTTTAGCCTTTTTAATTATCGAGACATTTTCAGTGGTTCAGATAATTCGAGGTTTATTTGGAGATATTACAGCTGATGCTTTAAAAAAAATAGATCAAATACAGTCTACAATTGACTTTAGAACCAAACAACTAGAGGCAGCAATTCAAAACAATCCAGAGAAAGTTGATGTGTACAAAAGAGCAATAAAATCCCTTGAGGATGCCATGCAAGGTTATGTTTTAGAGGCTCAACAAATAGAAGCTTCTGCTATTTGGGTTGCGATGTTTGGAATTGTTTTTTTGATTTCAGTCAAATTTATTCAAGGAATTTTTGCAAATACAATTTTAGAAAGCAGATATTCCGAATGGTTATCAAATAGATCTTTAAGTCCAGGGATGCAAATGAAGAACTATATTTTAAGCGGAATATTTACCTTAGTTATAATGTTATTTTCAGTAATTCATTATAGTTTTCCTGGGTGGATTGAAATTATGAATACTTTTCCAACCCATCCAGAAATAAGATTGACATCAATAAAGTGGGTTGAAACAGCTTTTGATTATGCAGTTATAAAAGGAGATGCATTGTTCACAGCAATCACTATCGGTATTAGATCAGTTTTAGATTTTTTAGAACTACTTTTAGTACAAACTCCATGGATTGTAATTATTACTACCATAGTTGTGCTTACGGCATTATCTGCCGGGCTTAGAACCGCAATATACTCTGCAGGATTTTTAGCATATATGGGATTTCTTGGTTTTTGGGTTAAAGCAATGACCACACTTGCTTTACTTGGAACAGCTGCAGTTTTAAGTATAGCAATTGGAATTCCACTCGGAATATATTGTGCACGGCGTCAAAGATTTTATTCTTTGATTAGACCCATTATGGATTTTATGCAAACTATGCCTGCGTTCGTATTTATGATTCCAGTTATAGCATTCTTTGGAACAGGCAAAGTCGCCGCTGTAATTATAACTATGATTTTTGGAGGCACACCAGTTGTAAGATTTACGGTATTAGGATTAAGAGGAGTACCCGAAACAATAAGAGAGGCTGCAATAGCATATGGAGCATCTAAATGGTATTTACTTAGGAAAGTTGATTTGCCACTAGCTGCTCCTTCAATTTTAGCAGGAGTAAACCAGACTGTAATGTTAAGTTTAGCAATGGTAGTAGTTGCATCATTAATAGGAGCAAAGGGATTGGGTCAAGATGTGCTGGAAGCTTTACAATATGCAAATGTTGGACAAGGTATTCTCGCAGGTATTGCTATATTGTTTGTTGCATTAATTCTTGATCGAGTAGTACAAGGGAAAAAAAGAGTATAATAAAATTTAAAAATTAATCCATTCAGGTTTTGCTATTTCAACTTTAGCTGAGCCACAGATCAAATCTTGATATAAAAAATCATTTAAAATCTATAGTTAATTCTCAAATCAATATTACAGTCTTCGTAGCCTTGGTTAATTGTGTCGATATAACTCTTGGGCGGATCTTTAAAAATATATTTCTTCATAATATAAAACATAATCTTTTTTCCTCCTAAATAGAAATATTGCTTTTTATAAATATTGGGAAATTGCTCATAATTATCTAATATTTTTTCATGTTCTTTTGTGATTTCCCATATCGCCCCAGCTACTTTAGATCCTCTTTTTTTTATTATATTTGCATAGCCAAATTTATTTGATTTATTTGGATGACAAAATATCAATTTGTAATTTTTAAGAAGAAAAGCTTTTAAATATCTTGATCCAAAACATCTAATATTCATTTGATAATGACTAAGATTACTTCCGTATGAAAAATATAAAATTTTACTCATTAATAATTATTTGAATATTTTTTTGATTTACAAAATCTAATATTTGGGCATTACATATATCAATCTTAGATTGCTCTATAGATCTTATAACAATAGCAACTCCTAATTTGCCTGCTCTAAAAAAGGGGTAACTACCTATTTCAACATCTTTATTTTTATCTTGAACGGAAGTTAATGATTTTGCAATTTCACTTTCAACTGTTCTAAGATTAATTGTGTGACTTATAATTGGTTTTCCTCCAGAAATTTCATTATTTAAAGCTCCTAACATCGATTGTAAAATGGAAGGAACTCCTGGTAAGCAAAATACATTTTCCATAATAAAACCTGGAGCACCACTTGTTGGATTTAATATCAATTTTGCATTAACTGGCATCCAAGCCATTTTTTTTCTTCCTTCGTTAAATTCACTTTTTTTATAGTAATCCTCTAATATCTTATAAGCTTCTTTATGTATTCCATATTTTACACCAAAAGCTTTTGATATTGACTGAGCCGTTATATCGTCATGTGTTGGACCAATCCCGCCAGTTGTAAAAACATAGCTATATTTTTTTCTTAATTTATTAATTGTACTTACAATTATTGCTTCAACGTCTGGTATTACTCTTACTTCCTGAACTCTCACTCCAAGTTGGTTAAGCCATGTTGCAATTGTACTTGTGTTTATATCTTTTGTCCTTCCAGATAGAATTTCATTGCCAATTATAATAATTGCAGAACTAACTTGTATGTTTTTAGTCATTTATAAATATATATTATTCAAATATGAAATTTAGCAAGAGATTAATAAAAGGCAAACTCATCAAAAGATATAAAAGGTTTTTTGCTGATATAAATATAAAAAACGAGATAATTACTGCTCACTGTCCTAATACCGGTTCCATGATGGGTCTATTAGATCAAAATAATGTAGTGTGGATATCAAAAAATAATGATCCAAAAAGAAAGTTAAAATACACATTAGAAATAATTAAAGCAAAAGATAATCTAGTTGGTGTTAACACGCATTTAGCGAATAAAATAGTGTATGAAGGTCTTTCAAACAACTTGATTAATGAATTTATGAATTCTGACAGTATTAAACCGGAAGTTTATTATAACAAAAATACAAGGTTTGATTTTTTAGTTAATAAAAACGATCAAAAACACTATATTGAAGTTAAAAACGTTACTTTATTTAGAACAAATAATATTTCAGAATTTCCAGATGCTGTCACATCTAGAGGATCTAAACATTTAAAAACTCTAGTTGATGCAATTAAAAAAGGTTACAAAACATGCATTTTATTTTTAGTGCAAATACAAAACATGGAAAATTTTCAAATAGCAAAAGATATAGATAAGAACTATTATAAAAATTATTTACTTGCAAAAAAAAGTGGGGTTCAATTTCTTGCCTATAGATGTAATATTGACACAAATAGTATTACAATAGAAAAAAAATTAAATATTATAAATGAATAGTTATTTAGAAAAATTTGAGAAAATGAGAATTGCTGGCAATCTTGCAGCTAGAACTTTGGATATGTTAACTGAACATATTAAATCGGGAATCTCAACTAAATATATAGATAAACTCGGATACGAGTTTATTAGAGATAACGGTGGATACTCAGCTCCTTTATTCTATAGAGGTTATAATAAATCATTATGTACATCTTTAAATCATGTTGTTTGTCATGGAATTCCATCTGATAGAATTTTGAATGAAGGTGATGCTTTAAATATAGATGTAACAGCTATAGTAGATGGTCATTATGGAGATACCAGTAGAATGTTTTGTGTTGGCAAAACATCGGTTAAAACAAATAATTTAATTAATGCAACATATGAAGCTATGATGAAAGCTATAAAAATTTTAAAACCAGGAATTAAACTTGGAGACATTGGGTATGAAATACAATCTTATGTGGAAGAAAAAGGTTTTTCAGTTGTAAGAGATTTTTGTGGACATGGCATTAGTACAGTTTTTCATGAAACGCCAAACGTACTTCATTATGGAAAAAAAAATACAGGAATTGAACTTAAACCGGGAATGACATTTACAATAGAACCGATGATTAACGCAGGAAAATATGATGTAAAATTACTTGGTGATGGCTGGACTGCAGTAACTAAAGACAAATCTTTATCAGCGCAATTTGAACATACGATAGGAATTACAGAAAATGCTTATGAAATCTTTACAGAATCTGTTAAAGGTTATAAGAGACCCCCATATAATTAATGATATCACGTTATTCTAGAAAAGAACTTACTCAGATTTGGTCGGAGGAGAATAAATATAAAATTTGGCTGAATATAGAAATTGCTGCAGCTAAAGCAATGGAAAAATATAAAATTATACCTAAAGGAGTATCATCGATAGTTAAAACGAAAGCAAAAATAAAAGTTAAAAGAATTCATGAAATAGAAGCTAAGGTAAAACATGATGTTATAGCTTTCTTAACCTCGATTACGGAACAGGCAGGAATTAATGCAAGATATTTACATCAGGGAATGACATCTTCTGATGTTTTAGATACAACTTTCAACATTCAACTTGTTCAATCTGGAAATATTTTACTTAAAGATATAAATACAATTTTATCAATTTTAAAAAGACAAGCCAAAAAATATAAATTAACTCCGTGCATTGGAAGAAGCCACGGAATTCATGCCGAGCCAATTACATTTGGTTTAAAATTAGCTTCTTTTTATGAAGAATTTAAAAGAAATAAAAGAAGATTGCTAAGTGCGATTTATGAGATATCAACTTGTGCGATTTCTGGTTCTGTTGGAACATTTGCAAATATTGACCCTAGAATAGAAAGGTTTGTGGCAAAGAAATTAAAGTTAAGACCTGAGCCAATTTCAACACAAATTATTCCAAGAGATAGACATGCTTACTATTTTTCAGTTTTAGGAATTGTTGCTGGATCAATTGAAAGAATCGCAAATGAAATAAGGCATCTTCAAAGAACTGAAGTATATGAAATACAAGAATACTTTTCTAAAAATCAAAAAGGTTCTTCAGCAATGCCACATAAAAAAAATCCAATATTAAGTGAAAATCTTACAGGATTAGCAAGAATGATTAGAAGTTATGTTGTCCCTGCCCTAGAAAATATAGCTTTATGGCATGAAAGAGATATTTCTCACTCAAGTGTTGAAAGAAACATAGGCCCAGATGCAAACATAACTTTGGATTTTGCTCTTTATAGACTTGCAAATATTCTAAATAATATGGTTGTTTATCCAAAAAAAATGTTATCAAACTTAAATATAACTAAAGGATTAATTTTTTCTGAGGAAGTAATGCTTGAATTAACAAAATCAGGAATCCCAAGAGAAAAGGCATATAGAATTGTTCAAAAACACGCCAAACAAAGTTTTTCAAGAAATATTGATTTAATTGAATTAATAAAAAAAGACAAATTAATAAATAGCAAAATTTCTATTAGTAAAATGAAAAATATATTTAATTACTCTAAACATTTTAAATATGTAAACTATATTTTTAGAAGAGTTTTTTAAATAATGAAAAAAGGTAAAAAATTATACGAAGGCAAAGCAAAAATTCTATATGCGGGCCCTGAGAAAGGAACTGCAATTCAGCATTTCAAGGATGATGCAACTGCTTTCAACAATTTAAAAAAATCCATTATAGAAGGTAAAGGTATTTTAAATAATAGAATATCAGAACATATTCTATCTAGTTTAAACAAAATAGGCATTGAAACTCATTTAATTAAAAGGATTAATATGAGAGAACAATTAATCAAATTAGCTGAAATTATCCCTGTTGAATTCGTTATAAGAAACATAGCAGCTGGCTCATTAACTAAAAGACTTGGTATAGAAGAAGGAACTATTTTAGAAAGACCATTGTTAGAATATTATTATAAAAGCGATGCCTTAGGAGACCCTTTAATAGCGCAAGAACATATGTATGCTTTTGATTACGTTAGTGTAATGGAATTAGATAAGATTAAAGATTCTTGTTTTAGAATAAATGATTTTTTGCAAGGAATGTTCAGTGGAGTAGGAATAAAATTAGTAGATTTTAAATTAGAATTTGGAAGAATAAGAAGAGAAAATGAATCCTTAGAAAAAATCATAGTTGCTGATGAAATTAGCCCTGATACTTGTAGATTGTGGGACGCAACAACAGAAAAAAAACTAGATAAAGATATATTCAGAAATAATTTAGGGGATTTAATTCAAGGTTATCAAGATGTCGCTAGAAGATTAGGGATTTTGCATGAACAATCCAATATTAGTCCAATAAAATTCACTAAACCAACCGCTTTAAAATTTAAAAAAAATAAATGAAAGTTAAAGTTATAGTAACGCCTAAAAATGGCGTTTTGGACCCTCAAGGTAAAGTGATTCAACAAACTTTAAATGGAATGGGTTTTTCTAGTGTTAATGAAGTTCGACAAGGGAAATATTTTGATATTGAAATAAATGAAAAAGATGAAGCTAAAACAAAAGCTAGAGTTGAAGATATGTGTAAAAAACTTTTAGCAAACTTAGTTATAGAAGATTATCAAATTATCTAATTAATTAATGAAATCATCAGTAATAATTTTTCCAGGTTCAAACTGTGATAGAGATATGGATGTTGCTCTTAAAAAATTTGGTTTCAAAAATCAAATGGTTTGGCACAATGACCCAAATCTTCCAAAAAGCGATCTTATTATTCTGCCTGGGGGATTTTCATATGGTGACTATCTACGATGTGGAGGTATTGCTGCAAAATCAAAAATAATTAAATCTGTTGTCGATTTTGCTAATTCCGGAGGTTTAGTTGTTGGCGTTTGTAATGGTTTTCAAATTTTGATTGAGACAGGTCTTCTTCCTGGCGCTTTATTGAGAAACAAATACTTAGAGTTTATTTGTAAAAATGTATTTGTAAAAATTAATAATTCTGAAAATAAATATTTCAAAAATATTAAAAAAAATATTCTCAAACTTCATATAGCACACAATGAAGGTAATTATTTTTGTTCTCCTGATGAATTAAAATTTATTGAGGATAATAATCAAATTGCTGTAAATTATTGTAATAAAAACGGCGATATCTCAGAAGAAAACAATCCAAACGGCTCAATAGATAATATTGCTGGAATATTTAACAAAAGCAAAAATATCCTTGGAATGATGCCCCATCCAGAAAGAATGATTGATTCTTATTTATCAGGAGAAGATGGATCGATTTTTTTTGAAAATTTAATTGGAAATTTAAAATAATGAAAATAAACGAAAAAATTGCAATCGAACACGGTCTAAAAAAAGAAGAATTTAACAAAATACGTGAGTTATTAAAAAGAGTTCCTAACATTACTGAACTTGGAATTTTTTCAGCAATGTGGAATGAGCATTGTTCTTATAAATCATCAAGATTTCACTTAAAAAAAATGCACACAAAAGGAAAAAGAGTTATCCAAGGACCTGGTGAGAATGCTGGTGTTATTGATATCGATGATGAAGATGCAATTGTTTTTAAAATTGAAAGTCATAATCACCCTTCTTTTATTGAGCCTTATCAAGGTGCTGCAACGGGTGTAGGTGGTATAATGAGAGATGTTTTTACAATGGGCGCTAGACCTATTGCTAATATAAATTCTATTCATTTTGGTTCACCTCAACATAAAAAAACTAAAAATTTATTGAGAGGAGTAGTTCAAGGTATTGGTGGATATGGAAATTGTATAGGTGTACCTACAATTGCTGGTCAGACTTGCTTTGATGAATCTTACAATGGAAATATTTTAGTTAATGCAATGACTTTAGGTTTGGTTAATAAAAATAATATTTTTTATTCTAAAGCCGCTGGAATTGGAAAACCTGTAATTTATGTGGGTTCAAAAACTGGTCGTGATGGCATACATGGCGCAAGCATGGCTTCAGCTATTTTTGATGAAAAAATTGAAGAAAAAAAACCAACAGTACAGGTTGGAGATCCATTTACTGAAAAACTATTGATGGAAGCATGTTTGGAATTGATGTCTGATAAATCAATTATTTCTATTCAAGATATGGGTGCAGCAGGCTTAACTTCATCTAGTGTAGAAATGGCTTCAAAAGGAAAACTTGGTATCGAATTAAACTTAAATAAAGTTCCTTGTAGAGAAGAAAAAATGACTCCTTACGAAATAATGCTATCCGAAAGCCAAGAACGAATGTTGATTATACTTGAAAATGGTAAAGAAGAAAAAGCAAAAAAAATATTTGATAAATGGAACTTAGATTTTGCTGTAATTGGAAAAACTACAGAAAGTAAAAAAATTGAAATTTTTTTTGATGAAAAAAAAGTTGCAGATATACCAATTAATTTTTTAGCAGAAAATGCTCCAATTTATGATCGAAAATGGAAAAAAACAAAACTTCCTCAAAAAATAAAATTTAATGACGATGATTTAAAAAAATTAAAAATTACTGAAGTTTTAAAAAAAATATTAACAAATCCAAATATCTGTGACAAAGAATGTATTTGGCAACAATATGATCATACAGTTATGGGAGATACAATTCAAAAACCTGGAGGAGACTCTGGAGTGGTAAGAGTTCATGGAACTAATAAAGCGGTAGCTGCTTCTGTGGATTCATCTGCTGTATATTGTTATGCACATCCTTTAACTGGAGGAAAACAAATAGTTTGTGAAAGCTGGAGAAATTTAATTTCAGTAGGAGCAAAACCCCTAGCTATTACTAATTGTTTAAACTTTGGTAACCCTGAAAAAGAAAGAAATATGGGAGAATTTGTAGAATGTGTTCAAGGAATTTCTGAAGCAAGCAAATATTTAGATTTTCCGGTAGTTTCGGGTAACGTTTCTTTCTACAACGAAACAAAAAACAAAGGAATAAAACCTACTCCATCTATTGGAGGTGTTGGGCTAATCAAGAACTACAAAAAAATGGTCACTATGGATCTAAAAAAAGTAGATAATTTAGTGATTGTAATTGGAAAAACTGAAGGTCATTTAGATCAAAGTATTTTTGCAAGAAGTATATTGTCTGAAAAAAAAGGCCCCCCTCCTGAAATTAATTTATTTAATGAAAAGAATAACGGAGAAACGATATTAAAATTAATTGAAGAGAGATTAATTGAATCCGCTCATGATATTTCTTTGGGAGGAATTATTATAGCTTTAGCAAGAATGTGTATTAAAGGAAATAAAGGCGTCAAATTAAATAAACTAAAAAGTTTAATTAATAAATTTCAATATTTCTTTGGTGAGGATCAGGGACGTTATATTATTGAAATAACTAAAGATAATTTGAAAAAAGTTAAGGAAATATTAAACAATAATTCAGTTCATTATGACGAACTAGCAATTGTTGTTGAAAAAGATATAATAATAGATGAGGAACCAATTCTATCAGTTGACGAATTGATGCTTTCTAATAAAAAATGGTTAAAGGAGTATATGGTTCAATAATGGCGATGGATTTAAAAGAAATTGAAAAACTAATAAAAGAAGCATTACCTGATGCTTTTGTTGACATTCAAGATTTAGCTGGAGATGGTAATCATTATTCAGCAACTGTTACTTCATCTCAATTTTCAGGAAAAAGTAAAATAGAACAACATAAAATGGTATATAATTCATTAAAAGGAAAAATGGGAAACGAATTACATGCTTTAGCAATTAAAACCAAGGAGTAAAAATGGATCAACAAATAAAAGATTTAATCAAAGGTGAAATAGAAAATAATGAAGTCTTACTTTTTATGAAAGGTACTCCAGATACGCCTCAATGTGGTTTTTCAATGGCTATATCTAATATGTTAAAAATTTTAAATGTAAACTTTAAAGGCATTAATGTTTTAGAAAATGAAAATTTAAGACAGGGAATAAAAGAATTTAGTGACTGGCCAACTATTCCACAACTATACATCAAAAAAGAATTTGTAGGTGGTAGCGATATTGTAAAAGAAATGTATGAGAATGGTGAACTTATAAAATTACTTGAAAGTAAAAATATTAATTTTAATAAAAAGAATTAATTATCTAGAATAATACTCAATTACTAAATTTGGCTCCATAACGATTGGATAAGGTACTTCTTCAAATTTTGGAGTTCTTACAAATTTCACTTTTTTATTTTTTTCATCCAATTGCAAATATTCTGGGACTTCTCTCTCTTTATTTGCGAGAGCTATATCGATTAAAGCCAATTGTTTAGATTTGTCTCTGATCTCAATATTATCTTCTTCTTTAACTTGATAACTTGAGATATTAACTTTTTTACCATTAACTCTAACATGGCCATGATTAATTAACTGTCTTGACGAGAAAATTGTATTTGAAAGTTTTGCCCTATAAATAACTGCATCTAATCGTCTCTCTAATAACCCTATCAAATTTTCAGCGGTATCCCCTTTTTTCATAATAGCTTTTTTATAAACATTTCTAAATTGTCTTTCATTCATATTGCCATAATAAGATTTTAATTTTTGTTTTGCCTGAAGCTGAATTCCATAATTAGAAGGTTTTTTCTTTGAAGCTGATTGTCCATGCTGACCTGGAGGATATCCTCTTGAATTGAACGGACTTTTGGGTCTTCCCCATAAATTTACACGTAATCTTCTATCTACTTTATGTTTAGAGTTTAATCTTTTTGTCATTTAGTACGTCGCTTTATAAACTTAAGCATGATTTTGTCAATGAAGGTTTTTTTTAGAAAGACTCGCAAATACACTTGATAAAATACGCGTTTCCTTTTCAGATAGTTCCATTTTGTAAAAAATACTTCTCAAATTTTCCAGCATTATTGGTTTCTTTTCAATAGGCTTAAAAAAATTTCTCTTTTCAAGATTTTTAATACAAAAATTAGCCATTGAGAGAATGTCTTTTTTACTAGCAGATTTAATTTTTTTTGACTTTGAATATTTTGATTTTTTTAATTTGATTAAATTAGCAACAAATTGAGCAATAATGATAACGCTATGAGATAAATTTAAAGATTTGAATTCAGGATTTGTCGGAATTTGCACTGAACAATTAGCATAGCTAATTTCATTATTTGATAGACCCGAAGCTTCAGAACCAAATAAAAATCCAATTTTTTTACTAAAATCAATTTTATTTAAGTCATTTAATCTAATATGTTTTAAATTTTTGTTTCTAAATCTTGAAGTTGTAGCTATCAAATAATCAAATTTGTTAACAACAGATTCTAAATCTTCATAAACCTTACTATTTCTAATAATCTCTTTTGCTCCAACTGAAGTTGCCAATATTTTATCATTAGGAAAAATAGGCTTTGGATTAACTATGATTAATTTCTTAAAATTAAAATTTTTCATAGCTCTAGCACAACTTCCAATATTTTCTGATAATTGCGGTTTATGAAGAATAAACGAAATATTAGAAAACGACATTAATTACTAGCAGGAGCATTATCTTTAAACAATTTATAATCTAAACTATCAACAAGAGCTTTGAATGATGCTTCGATAATGTTTGGAGATACACCAATAGTAAACCAATTTTTTCCTTTTGAGTCTGTACTTTCGATTGAAACTCTAGTTACAGCCGCTGTTCCTGTGTTTAATATTCTAACTTTATAATCAACTAACTTTAAATCTTTTAAGTATTGAGAATATTTAGCAAGTTTATCTACATTATTTCTGATTGCATTATCTAGTGCATGTACAGGACCATTGCCTTCTCCTTCACACAAAATAATTTTTTTATCTACTTCTAGCTGTGCTTTTGCAGAAGAAATTATATTTCCCAACTTATCTTTTTTTACACTAACATCATATTCTTTAATTGAAATATACCTTGGTATTTCTCCCATTAATCTTCTAGCCAATAACTCAAATGATGCATCAGCACCATCATAACTATAACCAATGAATTCTCTGTCTTTTACTTCATCAAGAAGTTTTTTTATTTTTGGATCATCTTCTTTAAATTCTACGCCAATTGACTTTAGCCTTGATATAATATTTGATTTTCCTGATTGGTCCGAAACCACAATATTTCTTACATTGCCAACTAATTCCGGTTCAATATGTTCATAAGTTTTTGGATCCTTTTGAACTGCTGAAACATGTAGGCCTCCTTTATGAGAAAATGCGGCCGCTCCTACATAAGGTAAATGCTGATTTGGTTTTCTATTTAATATCTCATCTAACAATCTTGATGATTGAGTTATTTTACTAATATTTTCAGATTTAATATTTGTTGAAAAATTATTACTGAAATATTCTTTTAGATGAATTGTGGGTATAATAGACATCAAGTTTGCATTACCACACCTTTCACCAAGTCCATTAATTGTTCCTTGTACTTGTCTAACTCCTGCGGATACTGCAACTAAAGAATTTGCAACTGCATTACCAGTATCATTATGAGCATGAATTCCAAGATTTTTACCTGGAATGTGTTTTGTTACTTCTCTTATAATTTTTTCAACTTCATCAGGTAGAGTTCCTCCATTAGTGTCACAAAGAACAATCCATCTTGCTCCATTATCATATGCAGATTTGACACAAGATATCGCGTAATCTTTATTATTTTTAAAACCATCAAAAAAATGTTCAGCATCAAACATAAATTCTTTATTTTCTTTTACAAAATGCTTAGTGCTCTCAATAATATTTTCTAAGTTTTCCTCTTTCGAAATTCCTAAAGCTACATCAACATGGAAATCCCAAGTTTTTCCAACAAGACATATAGCTGGAGCCTTGCTATTAAGTAGAGCTGATAAACCAGGATCATTCTCAGCACTTCTTCCAGATCTTTTGGTCATTCCAAATGCAGTTAATTTGGAATTGTTGTATTTAATATTCCTTTGAAAAAATTCTGTGTCAGTTGGATTTGCACCAGGCCATCCACCTTCAATATAATCAACTCCCAATTTATCAAGTTCTTCAGCAATTTTTATTTTATCATCAATTGAGAAATCAACTCCTTGTGTTTGAGCACCATCTCTTAAAGTTGTATCAAATATGTATAGTTTTTCTTTATTCATTTTAATTTCCAAGAAGTTTTATCATCTTTATCTTCAATTAATACACCTTTATCTAATAACTCATTTCTTATTTTATCCGCTAGTTTGTAATTTTTTTTATCTCTTGCTTTATTTCTTTCATCAATTTTAGCTAATATTTCCTGCTCTGATATTGCTGATTTACTTTTTTTAAATTCTATCCATTTATTTTTAGTATCGTTAAGCAAACCAACAAAATTACAAGCTGAGGTAAAAATTTCTTTATCTTTTAAGTCACCTTTTTGAGATTTTTCAAACAATTTATGTAAGTTGGCAATATAACCTGGCGTATTTAAATCATCATACAAAGGATTCAAATATTCATCAGGAATTAACACTTGTTTTCTTAATTCTACGTAACTTTCATACCATTTATTTAAAGTATTCTGACATTGATTAATTAAATTATCATTCCAATCTAATGGTTGTCTATAATGCGCGTTCATTAAAGCCAATCTTAAAACTTGACCGTTAATTCGTTTTTTGAATTCATTTATTTTTAAAATATTCCCTTGAGATTTTGCCATTTTTTCATTGGATATCGTAATAAAACCATTATGTACCCAATAATTTGCAAATGCTTCATTTTCATTTGCACATCTTGATTGGGCAATTTCATTCTCATGGTGTGGAAAAATTAAATCTCTGCCTCCCCCATGAATATCAAATTTATCTCCCAGATATTTTTTTGACATAACCGAGCATTCTAAATGCCATCCTGGTCTACCCTTTCCCCAAGGAGATTCCCAATAAGGTTCTTTATCTTTTGATGGTTTCCATAAAACAAAATCTTCAGGATTTTTTTTATTCTCAGATACTTCAACTCTTGATACAGTAATTAATTCTTCTAGGTTTTTATTAGACAATTTTCCGTAATCTTTAAATTTTCTAACCTCAAAATATACATGCTGATTATTAAAGTAAGCATATCCATTTCGGAGTAGTTGATTAATCATTTCAATCATTGAAGAAATGTTTTCTGTAGCTTTAGGTTCAAAGTTAGGATTTTCGCAATTTAGATAAGCACAGTCATCATGAAAATTTTTTGTAATTTTATTTGTTAATTCTTCTGTAGATATATGCTTTTCATTAGATGATTGAATAATTTTATCGTCTATATCAGTAATGTTCCTTACATAAGTAACTGTTTTGTCTCCAAACTTACATTTTAAAACTCTAAATAAAATATCAAAAACAACGAGTGGTCTTGCGTTACCAATATGAGAATCATCATAGACAGTGGGTCCACAGACATACATACCAACTTTATTTTTATTTACTATTTGATAAAAAAATATCTTTATTCATAAATATTAGAAATATACATTTTATTTAGATTTGTGAATCTAATTAGTTTGGAATTTTACAAACTGGAATTGGTCCCATTTTATGTAAATTTAATTTTCTTTTTTCAAGATATTTTGATCTATTCGGTGAATTGGGATTTGTCATCGCCTCTTCAAGTTCTTGATAAGTTAAACCTAATTGACCAACATCTGTTCTTCCATCATCCCATAATCCATCGGTTGGTTGAGCAGTAATTATTTCATCCAATATTCCAAGTTCTTTTCCTAGCTCCCAAACCTCTGTCTTTGTGCAGTCCGCAATTGGTGAAATATCAACTCCACCATCACCATATTTTGTATAAAAACCTACACCAAAATCCTCAACCTTATTTCCTGTACCTACTACAATTCCATTATTTGCTGCTGCAATTTGATAAAGAGTTGTCATTCTTATTCTCGCCCTTGAATTAGCTAAACCATGTTTACTATCAAAATCTGATAACTTTAATTGAAATGATTTAAATACTTCATCAAGTTCTATTGTACAAGATTCAACATTTTTAAATTTATCTTTTAACCATTTTTTGTGCTTTAAACTTAAATCATGTTGTGAAGCAATTTGTTTAATTGGCATTAATACAACAATAGTTTTTAAACTTGTCATTGCGCATAATGTGCTTGTTACAGAAGAGTCAATTCCTCCAGATATACCGATAACTAAAGATTGTGCTTTCTTCGGCATTGAATTTACATAATTTAATATCCAATCTTTAATAAACATAACTTTTTTACTTACTTCCATAAATCAAATATACGTTATTGGGTTTCTTTTATAAACGCTTAAGATGCCGCTCTAATTCCACTTCTTGCGTAATTGGAATTTTTTTTAATCTCATCAGAAATTAAAAATGCAAGCTCCAAAGCTTGGTCTGCATTTAATCTTGGATCACAATGAGTGCGGTATCTGCTGGATAAATCTTGATCAGAAATTTTTTGAGTACCACCTGTACACTCTGTAACATTTTGACCTGTCATCTCAATGTGTAGGCCTCCAGCAAATGATCCTTCGCTTTGATGAACAGCAAACACATTTTTAACTTCATTTAAAATATTGTTAAAAGGTCTTGTTTTAAATCCTGTAGCAGATTTAATTGTATTACCGTGCATAGGGTCACATGACCAAACAACATTTAGGCCTTCTTTTTTAATGCGTCTTATTAGTTTCGGTAAAAATTTATCTACCTTGTTGTGACCAAATCTTGAGATTAATGTAATTTTACCTTTTTTATTTTTTGGATTTATTACATTGATAATTTTTGCCATCTCATCTGGTTTTGATGTTGGTCCACATTTAATTCCAATTGGATTTTCAATGCCTCTACAAAATTCAACATGACCTCCATCTAATTGTCTCGTTCTGTCACCTATCCATACAAAATGTGCTGAAGTATCATGACATTCTCCTGTTGTTGAATCTATTCTTGTCATGCTTTCTTCAAAAGGTAACAACAATGCTTCATGTGAAGTCCAAAAATTTACTGTCTTTAATCTTCTGTTGAAATCAGAATTAATTCCACATGCTTCCATAAACGCTAATGCATCAGCAATTTTATCTTCTAATTCCTTAAATTTTTTATGTTGTGGACTTTTTTTAATATATCCTAAGTTCCATAAATGAACATTTTTTAAATCCGCATAACCTCCATGTGAAAAAGCTCTCAATAAATTTAATGTAGATGCTGCTTGCGAGTATGCTTTGAACAATCTTTTAGGATCAGGTTTTCTTGCTTTTTCACTAAATTCAATTCCATTGATGTTGTCACCTAAATAGCTTGGTAATTCTTTATCTCCTTGCTTCTCTGTAGAAGAAGTTCTCGGTTTAGAAAATTGACCTGCAATTCTTCCAATTTTAACTACAGGCAAAGAAGCTGAATATGTCAAAATCAAAGATATTTGCAAAATTAATTTAAATGCATCTCTAATATTGTCAGGATTAAACTCTGCAAAACTTTCTGCACAATCACCTCCTTGTAATAAGAAAGCTTTCCTATCTACAACATTTGCAAGTTGATCTTTTAAGTGTCTTGTTTCTCCAGCAAACACTAATGGAGGAAAAGTTTTAATTTTATTAAGAACCATATTTAGTTCTTTTTCATCCTCATATTTTGGAATGTGTTTTACTGGATAATTTCTCCAGCTATTTATTTTCCATTTTTTCATATTTCAACTCAAAGGTGTTCTATCAAAGTTTGATATTTATTCAACAGTGACCGATTTTGCTAAATTTCTTGGCTTATCGATATCATAGCCTTTTTTAAGTGCAGAATAATAGGCCAATTTCTGAAGGGGTATTGTCATTAAAAAGGGTAACAAATCTTCAGAAGTGTTTTCGACTTCAATTTTTTCCCAAATATTTTCTGAATAAACTTCGTCTTTACTTTTATTTGTAATTAACAAAACTTTAGCTCCTCTTGCTATAACTTCTTGCATATTTGAAATTGTTTTTTTGTAGTATTTGTCTCTTGGGGCCAATACTACAACTGGCATTCCTTCTTCAATTAATGCTAGTGGACCATGTTTCATTTCACCAGCAGGATAACCTTCTGCATGAACATAAGCTAATTCTTTTAGTTTCAATGCTCCTTCTAAAGCTATTGGGAACGAATACCCTCTTCCTAAAAACATTGATCCTTTAATATCAATAAATGAACTACATACTGATTGAATTTTACTTTCTGTTTGTAAAGAACTTTTTACTAATTTTGATAATGAAAAAAGAGATTTAATTTTTTCTAAATATGTTTCTTTTTTGATATCTTTTCTAATTTGAGCCAATTTTAAGCATAAAATATACAGAACTAACATTTGGCCTAAAAAAGCTTTGGTAGAAGCTACACCAATTTCAGGTCCGCAATGAATTGGGAGCACAAATTTTGACTCTCTTGCTATTGAACTCTCAACGACATTTACAACGCTACATGTTTTCATGTTATTTTTATTGCATACATCTAATGCTGCAAAAGTATCTGCGGTCTCGCCTGATTGGGAAACAAAAATATAAAGTGTTTTATCTTTAAACCTATTATTTCGATATCTAAACTCAGATGCAATGTCTGCACTTACATCTAATGTGGTTAATTGTTCAAACCAATATTTGGCCATTATGCAAGAATGATAGGCAGTTCCACAACCAATTAATACTATTGAAGAAATTTCATCAGGTTTCCAAGGAAAATTAAAAATATTTATATCACTATTAATTTTGTCAATATATTCATTTATGCAGTTTTTAATTGTTGTTGGTTGTTCTTCAATTTCTTTAGCCATAAAATGTTTATAGTCACCTTTTTCATAATTTTGTTCATTAGAAGAAAGCTCTAAAATTTTTTTGTTAACTTTGTTTCCTTTTTCATCAAAAAACTCAACTTCGTCTTTTTTAAGAATACAAAATTCACCATCGTTTAAGTAAGAAATTTTATTTGTCATAGATTTTAACGCATAAGAGTCTGATCCAAGATAATTTTCATTTGGACCATAACCAACTGCAAGAGGAGAGCCTCTTCTTGCGCCAACAATTAAATCAGGCTGATCTTTAAATATTATTCCCAGTGCAAAACTTCCATGAAGTTTTTTTAGCATTTTTAAAATTGATTTTTTCAAATCATTCTTTTTTAAATATTCAGTAATTAAATGTACAATCACTTCAGTATCAGTTTGTGATTTAAATTTATGACTCTTTTTAATTAATAATTTTTTTAATATTGTAGAATTTTCTATAATACCATTATGCACAACCGAAACGTTTTCTGAAGAATGTGGATGAGCGTTAATTGAACTTGGCGCTCCATGTGTCGCCCATCTAACGTGCCCAATGCCAACAGTTCCATGTAAATTAATTTTAGATAAATTTTTTTCTAAGGCATCAACTCTTCCTTCGCATTTAATCTCATTAATATGTCCTTCATTTAATGTAGCTATCCCAGCAGAATCATATCCGCGATATTCTAATTTTTTTAAAGAATTTATAATTGAAGAGGTAACTTCTTTATTGCTTGTTATTCCAACTATTCCACACATTATTTTTTTCTTTTATAATTTTTAATTTCAATTTGATCAGATCTTGTCAAAGCCAATGATTTTTTATTAACATTTTTTATTATCACGGATCCTGCGCCAACTGTGCTTTTTTCGTTAATAGTAACAGGAGCTATTAATGAAGAATTTGAACCTATAAAAACATTGTCTTTAATTATTGTTTTATTTTTTTTTACACCATCATAGTTGCATGTAATAGTGCCAGCGCCAATATTCACATTTTTACCTAAAGTTGCATCACCTATATATGAAAGATGATTTACTTTCGAATTTTTTTCAATTGTACTTTTTTTAACTTCAACAAAATTCCCAATTCTAGATCCTGACCTTAGTATCGTTCCTGGTCTTAATCTAGCATAAGGACCTATGTTAACATTGTTTTCTATTCTTACATTTTCTAAATGTGAAAATGAAAATATTTTTACATTATTTTGTATTTTCACCTTTTTTCTAATAACTACGTATGGATCTATAGATACATTTTTTCCAATCTTTGTATCTTTTGAGAAAAAAACTGTATCAGGTGCAACCATCTTGACTCCTTGTTTAATAAATTTTTTTCTTAAATTTTCTTGTAAATTTATTTGTTTCATTTATTAAAATTCTTTATAGTTTAGTGAACATGTTCTTTAATTCACAAATTGTTTCTTAATAATACTTTTTAAAATGACTCAAAAACTTACAATATTATTTGATCTTGACGGAACTTTGGTAGACACCGCTCCAGATCTTATGACCGCCCATAACCATGTTATGAAAAAATTTGGATATGACACAAAAAGCATTGATGAAATAAGGAATTATGTTGGTAACGGTGCCGCAGTAATGATTGGAAGATCTGTTTGGGGAACTGCAAGTAAAGAATTATCAAAAATTACTGATGAAAAAGTCAAAAATGAAATGGTTAAAGAGTTTCTTAATTTTTACGGAAAAAACATTGTCGTAAAAAGTAAACTTATAAATGGAGTTTATGAATTTTTAAAATGGGCAAAGTCAAATAATATTTCCATGGCCGTATGTACAAACAAGCAAGAACATTTATCTGTGGATTTATTAAAGAAAATAAGAATTTATGATTTCTTTGAATATGTTGCAGGTAGAAATACCTTTGAATATTGTAAGCCAGATCCAAGACATCTAACAAGCTCAATAGAAATAATGAATGGAGATATAAAAAAAAGTTTAATGATTGGAGACAGTGAAAACGATGCTGAAGCAGCAAAATCAGCTGGGATTCCTATGATACTTTTAGAAGATGGTTATACTGAAAAAAAAATAGAACAAATTCATCATGATCATTTAATAAAAGATTTTATTGGTATTGAAAAAATAGTTTCTTCATATTTGAATGATTGACCAAAGTCTTTTTCTTGCGTTAATTAGTTTTTACTTTGTCATGTATGTAACTCCTGGACCAAATAATGCTATGGTTCTTTCATCAGGAATAAAATTCGGTTTTTTAAAAACTATTCCTCATATGTCAGGAATTACTATTGGCCACATTTTACAAACAGTTTTGGTTTGTCTTGGTCTAGGAAAAATCTTCCAAATGTTTCCAGAAATTCAAAACATCCTTAAAATAATATGTGCAATATATCTATTGTATCTTGGATATAAAATTATTGGATCATTCAGCAATTTTAAAGAAGACAGTTCAGGGCCTTTAAAATTTTATGAAGCGGCATTATTTCAATTAGTAAATCCAAAAGCTTGGACCATTTCAACTATGGTTGCTTCTGGGTTTTTACCAAAAGATGAAAAATTAATTATTGCGATTCTTTTTATTTCAATAACTGCTTTAGTTATTTGTCCATTATCTATTTCTGTTTGGGCTGCATTTGGTTCAGGAATTAGAAATTTGGTGAAGAATAATAAAAAAAAAGCTTTCGTGGAGTATTTTTTAGCAATATTGCTTTTAATTACAGCCATTTTGATTGTAATTGAAAAATAATTTATTATTACTGATAAAAAAAATTTAAGGAGAAATTTTGATTTTACATAAAGTTAAGGTCTACCCTTCCAAGATTACTTTACCAAAAGAAAAACAATTTGCTTGGAAAATTGCTGAAATAGCAAATGATAATTCAAAATTAAACAAAGATGCTATTGAAATGGCTATCAATAGAATTATAGATAATGCATCCGTAGCCATAGCTTCTTTAAATAGAAAGTCAGTAATTTCCTCGAGGGAGATGGCTTTAAGTCATCCAAAAAAAAATGGAGCTACTATATTTGGAATTAATTCAAAATTAAAATTTAATTGCGAATGGGCAGCGTGGACTAATAGTACAGCTGTAAGAGAACTTGATTTTCATGATACTTTTCTTGCTGCTGATTATAGCCATCCTGGAGATAATATTCCTCCACTTATAGCTGTGGCTCAACAAAAGAAAAAAAGTGGTTTAGATCTTTTAAGAGGAATCATTACCGCATATGAAGTTCAGGTAAATCTGGTCAAAGGAATCTGTCTTCACAAACATAAAATAGATCACATTGCTCATCTTGGACCAAGTGTTGCAGCTGGTTTAGGTGCAATGTTAAAATTAAATACCAACACAATCTATCAAGCGATCCAGCAAGCACTCCATACAACAATTTCAACCAGACAATCTAGAAAAGGTGAAATTTCAAGCTGGAAAGCATACGCTCCAGCACATGCAGGTAAATTAGCTATAGAAGCTGTGGATCGAGTTATGAGGGGGGAAGGTGCACCTAGCCCTATATACGAAGGCGAAGATAGTGTGATTGCAAGAATTCTTGGTGGTAAAAAAGCTTTATATAAAGTTCCATTACCAAAAAAAAATCATGAAAAAAAAGCAATTCTAGAAACTTATACAAAAGAATACTCTGCAGAGTATCAAGCTCAAGCATTGATAGATATTGCTAAAAAGCTAAATAAAAAAATTAATAATTTAAATGAAATTAAAAAAATAGATATTTTTACCAGTCATCATACACATTATGTAATCGGTACAGGTGCAAATGATCCACAAAAAATGAATCCGAATGCTAGCAGAGAAACTTTAGATCACTCAATAATGTATATTTTTGCTGTAGCTCTTGAGGATGGGAATTTGCATCATATAAAATCATATACTAAATCAAGAGCAAAACAAAAAAGTACAATAAGAATATGGCATTCAATTAAAACACATGAAGATAAAAAATGGACTAAAAAATACCACGACCCAAAACCAAAAAATAAATCATTTGGAGCAAAGACAGTAGTTACTTTAAAAAACGGAAGAAAAATTATAGAAAGTTTAAATAGAGCTGACTCTCATCCATACGGCGCAAGACCTTTTAAAAGAGATAATTACATAAATAAATTTCTCATTTTAACAAAAAATATAATTTCAAAAAAAGAAAGTGATCGTTTTTTAATAACTGTTCAAAAACTTATGAAATTAAAAGTTGGACAACTTGATAAGCTAAATATTGAAATTAAAAAAACAAAATTAAAAAGAAATTATAAAAAAGGAATTTTCTAATGCATTTTGTCAAAAACAATCCAGAAGAAAAAAGGAAAGATTTTGATAAAAAACTTAAATCAAAAAAAATTTTGAGATTTCCTGGGGCTTACAATCCACTGACAGCAAAATTAATTGAAGAAATAGGTTATGATGGTGTGTATGTGTCCGGTGGAGTAATGTCTAATGATTTAGGTTACCCAGATATTGGTTTAACAACTCTTAAAGATGTAAGCTACAGATCAAATCAGATTTCTAGAGTAATTAATCTACCAACAATTGTTGATATTGATACCGGATTTAAATCTTGTAAAGAAACAATTCAAACTTTTGAGAATTGTGGAATAGCAGCAGTTCATATTGAAGATCAGGTTGAACAAAAAAGATGCGGTCACTTAGATAATAAAGAACTTATCTCAAAAGAAGAAATGGTTAAAAAAATTAAAGAATGTTTAAGTTCTAGAAAAGATCAAAATTTTAAAATAATTGCTAGATCAGATGCTAAAGACGTTGAAGGAATAGATAAAATGATTGATAGATGTAAATCCTATGTTGAAGCAGGAGCAGAAATAATATTTCCTGAAGCTCTTAAAGATGAAAAAGAATTTGAAATTGTTAGAAAATCTCTGGACTGTTATTTATTGGCTAATATGACTGAATTCGGTAAATCAAAAATATTAAATTACAATGAATTAGAAAATCTTGGATATAATATTGTTATTTATCCTGTCACTACTCAGAGATTAGCTATGAAAAGTGTTGAAGATGGTTTGCGTGTCATTTATGAAGATGGACATCAGAATAACATTATTGATAAAATGCAGACCAGAAAAAGATTGTATGATTTGGTCGAATATGAAAAATACAATACATTGGACGAGAGAGTGTACAATTTTAGCTCCGAGGGACACGAATAATGCATGATGAAATAAAAAAAGGATTATTGGGGATTGTTGTTGATGAAACAACAATATCTCAAGTAATGCCTGAAATAAATTCTCTGACTTATAGAGGTTATACAGTACAAGAACTTTGCGACAAATGCAGCTTTGAGGAAGTAGCCTATTTAGTTATAAACGGAAAGCTTCCTAACAAAAAACAATTAAAAAAATTTATTAAAGAAGAAAGATCGAATAGAAAACTTTCCAATCAAATATTAAAAGATATTGAAAAAATGCCCAAAAAAGCACATCCGATGGACGTTGTAAGAACTGCAGTGAGTTTGATGGCTCTGGAGGATAAAGAGACAATAGATAACTCTCCTGAGGCGAATATGAGAAAGGCTATGAGAATATTTTCGAAAACACCTGCTGCTGTAGCTGCTTTCTTTAGAGTAAGAAAGGGTAAAAAGATAATAACTCCTAAGAAAAATTTGTCTTTTTCAGAAAATTTTTTTCATATGTGTTTTGGCAGAGTGCCAAATAAAGAAATAGTAAAAGCATTTGATGTTTCTTTGATTTTATATGCTGAACATAGTTTTAATGTTTCAACATTCACCGCAAGAACAATCACAAGTAGCTTATCGGACATTCATGGAGCAATAACAGGTGCAATAGCCAGTTTAAAGGGGCCATTACACGGTGGAGCTAATGAGGAAGTTATGCGTATGATGAATAAGATTAAAAAGCCTGAAAACGCTCTGAAATGGATAAACAATGCTCTTGATAAAAAAGAAGTAATAATGGGCTTTGGCCACAGAGTTTATAAAAAAGGAGATTCAAGAGTACCAACTATGGAAAAATATTTTAATAAAGTTGTTAAAATAAAAAAGGATAAAAAATTTCAAAAGATTTACGATGTGGTTAAAAATGTAATGATTGAAAGAAAAAATATTCACCCAAATGTTGATTATCCTACTGGACCAACTTATCATTTAATGGGATTTGATATTGATTTTTTTACACCAATTTTTGTTATTTCAAGAATTGTTGGGTGGTCAGCTCACATTATGGAACAACATGCTGCTAATAAATTAATAAGACCTCTTTCTAAATACAGTGGAGAGAAACATCGAAGAGTGATGCTTTTAAATCAAAGATAATTCAATTTTAAGAAAAAGCTTCTGCCCAAGTTCCTTCTGTTGCTGCCTTAGAATATTCTGTTGCACGACCTTCAAAAAAATTCATATGCTCTACTGCATTTAACATTGTATCCAACCATGTTAACGGATTTTTTTCTATTTGATAAATTGGTTTCAATCCCAATTGAATCAATCTTCTATTTCCAATCCATCTAATATAATCTTTTATCTCCTGTGAAGTTAATCCTTGTATAGGTCCCATTTTAAATGCAAGATCAATGAAGGCATCTTCGTGAGAAACTATTGTTCTACATGCTTCATAGATTTCTTTTTTTAGTTGAGAGGTCCACACTTCTGGTTTCTCTTCTATAAATTCTCTGAACAACCTTATCATTGAATTACAATGCAAAGTTTCGTCTCTTACTGACCAAGTAACAATCTGACCCATTCCTTTCATTTTATTGTGTCTTGGAAAATTTAATAAAATTGCAAAACTTGCAAAGAGTTGAAGACCTTCAGTGAAAGCGCTGAATACAGCAATTGTTTTTGCTATATTGTGATCTGATTTAACATCAAATCCTTGCATGTAATCATATTTATCTTTCATTTCTTTATAATTTAAGAATGCAGAATATTCGGATTCTGGCATTCCAATTGTATCTAAAAGATGAGAGTAAGCTGCAATGTGAACCGTTTCCATAGAAGCGAAAGAAGACATCATCATTAATACCTCTGTTGGTTTAAAGACATTCATATAATGTCTAATGTAACAGTTGCTGACTTCAACATCAGCTTGAGTAAAAAATCTAAAAATTTGCATTAGTAAATTTTTCTCTTCCGGCGTTAAATTTTTTTGCCAATCTCTAACATCGTCTCCTAAAGGAACTTCTTCAGGTAGCCAGTGAATTCTTTGCTGAGTTAACCAAGCATCATAACACCAAGGATACCTAAAAGGCTTATAAACAGGATTACCTACTAATAAGCCCATTTTTTTTGTTTTTTGTTTTTCCCCCTTTTTTTTTAAGTTTTCTACTGACATGATAAACATTCCTCGTATTCTATCTCATCCGATTTTTCAGTTTTTGATTTATATACATTTAATTTTACATCTGTTGATGATCCATTGTTAATGTTCTCTGCTCTTTGAATAGATTTTGACCTGCAATAATAAAGGCTTTTAAGGCCTTTTTTCCAAGCTTGAAAATGGATTTGGTGAAGTTCTTTTTTATGTACATCTGCAGGGATAAAAATATTTATTGATTGAGCTTGAGATATATTGGGTGTTCTATCGGCACCTAATTCAACTATCCATTGTTGATTAATTTCAAAGGCTGTTTTAAATACATTTTTTTCTTTTTGGGTTAAAAAATCTAAATGTGAAACCGAACCTTGGTTTGTTGTAATACCGGACCATGTTTCATCATCATTTTTATTATATTTTTCTAATATTTGTTGAAGATATTTATTTCTAACATTAAATGATCCTGAAAGTGTTTTATGAGTAAAACTATTTGCAGCTATAGGCTCAATACCAGGGGATGTTCCGCCACATATAATTGATATAGATGCTGTTGGTGCTATTGCAGTTTTATTCGAAAATCTTTCATTAATCCCGTAATCTGCAGCATCTGGACATGGCCCTCTTTCTTCAGCTAAATCTTTTGATGCTTGATCAACTTCTTCTTGAATATGTTCAAATATTTTTTTATTCCAAACTTTACTCATTACTGACTCGATTGGAATCATTTTTTGTTGAAAATAAGAATGAAGTCCCATTACACCTAAGCCAACACTTCTTTCTCTTAAAGCTGAATATGCTGCATCACTAAATTCTTCAGGAGCTTTCTCAATAAAATCAGTTAGTACATTGTCTAAAAATTTCATTACATCTTTGATAAAGTTTTTGTCATTTTTCCATTCATCATACTTTTCTAAATTCAATGATGATAAACAACAAACTGCTGTTCTATTTTTTCCTTCTTTATCAATTCCTGTGGGTAAAGTAATTTCACTACATAGATTAGAAGTTTTGACTGTTAATCCAGCTAACTTATGATGTTGCGGTATAAGTCTGTTAACGGTATCTATAAAAATAATATATGGTTCACCAGTCTCGATTCTAGCAGTTAATAATCTTATCCATAAATTCCTAGCTGATACCGTTGATTGAACTGTTTCGTCTTTTGGACTTTTTAGAGCCCATTGTTCATCTAATTCAACTGCTCTCATAAATGCATCTGAAACTAAAACACCGTGATGCAGATTTAATGCTTTTCTGTTAGGGTCACCACCAGTTGGCCTTCTCATTTCTATGAACTCTTCAATTTCAGGGTGCTCTATGGGTAAATAACAAGCGGCAGATCCTCTTCTTAGAGAGCCTTGGCTGATTGCCATAGTTAAAGAGTCCATAACCTTTATAAAAGGAATAATTCCTGAAGTTTTTCCAACTCTTCCAATTTTTTCTCCAATTGATCTTAAGTTTCCCCAATAACTTCCAATGCCCCCACCTTTTGCAGCAAGCCAAACATTTTCACTCCATAGATCTAAAATTCCTGAAAGGCTATCTCCTGCTTCATTTAAAAAACACGAAATCGGTAATCCTCTTTTTGTTCCTCCATTTGATAGAATGGGTGTAGCTGGCATGAACCATAAATCACTTATGTAGTTATATAATCTTTGAGCATGTAGATTATCGTCAGCATAATGACTAGCAACTCTTGCAAAAAGATCTTGGAAAGATTCGTTAAATCCTAGATATCTGTCACTTAGTGTTGCTTTTCCAAATTCAGTAAGATTGTTATCTTTAGACCTATGTATTTTAATTGTTATACCTTTTGAATTCTGAAATAGCTCAGCTTCATTATTTAGAGAGAATAGATCTGCCCTCTTTTCTAAGTTGTTATGTGCAATATTTGGTGAAAATTCGGAGACAGCTTTCTTGATGGCTTGAGACAGTACTTTATTCATTTAACTCCATTATACTTTTGTGTAAAACAACTAGATGTTGTATGTAGAACTCCTTAATATACCATATAAAATAGAAATCAATAGAACATTTATAGAACATAAAAAACATTTATCAATAAAAAAAATAAAAAAACTATACATATATCAACATGCAAAATTCCATAAAAATTGATCCTTTAGGCTTCAGGGAATATGACGCTCGTTGGTTGTACCCCGAAAACATAAACTCTGAAGGAATTAAATTGGTGGGCAAAGGTTTTGGAACTCAAGTAGTTAACAAAATAAAAAACCCAAGAATTACAATAGGTCATGATTATAGATCTTATAGTGAAGAAGTTAAAAAAAATTTTATAGAAGGGTTAATTTCTACCGGGTGTCATGTTGAAGATATTGGATTATGTCTATCACCTACCATATATTTTTCACAATTCGATTTAAATTCAGATGCAGTAGCAATGATTACCGCAAGTCATAATGAAAATGGTTGGACTGGAATTAAGATGGGAATTGAAAAAGGCCTTACACATTGTTTTGAAGAAATGAAAGAGTTAAAAGATTTAGTAATAAATAAAAAATTTAAAATAGGTAAAGGTAGTTACACACAAATAAAAAATTACAGTAAAAAATATATTGACCATTTATCTCAAAATAAAATTAATAAAAAAATTAAAGCTGTTGCTGCATGTGGTAATGGTACTGCAGGAATATTTGCCCCTCAAATTTTAAGAGCGATAGGATGTGAAGTAATTGAGCTAGATTGTAATTTAGATTACACTTTTCCAAAATATAATCCAAATCCGGAAGATATGGAAATGCTTCGTGCTATTTCAAAATGTGTAAAAGAAAACAATGCAGATATCGGATTTGGCTTTGATGGTGATGGTGATAGAGTTGGAGTAATAGATAACAAAGGTAATGAAATTTTTTCTGATAAAATTGGTTTGTTAATTGCCAGAAACATTTCAACAAAACATCCAAATTCTAAATTTATAGTTGATGTTAAATCAACAAGTTTATTTGCTAAAGATGAGATTTTAAAAAATAATAAATGTAAAACAATTTACTGGAAAACAGGTCATTCTTACATAAAAAGAAAAGTTAATGAAGAAAAAGCAATTGCGGGATTTGAAAAAAGTGGACATTTTTTCTTCAATCAACCTCTTGGCTATGGGTATGATGATGGAATTAATTCGGCTATTCAAGTTTGTCATCTAATAGATTCTCAAAATGAAAAAATGGATCAGTTAATAAATGATTTACCAAAAACTTTTCAAAGTCCAACTATGAGTCCTTTTTGTAAGGATGATGAAAAATATATAGTAATCGATAAATTAGTTTCAAAGTTTAAATCACTAAAAGAAAGAAACGAAAAAATAGATGGTATACAAATTATAGATATACTAACAGTTAATGGAATTCGATTCACACTTGAAGATGGTTCCTGGGGGTTAATTAGAGCTTCTTCAAACAAACCTTCGTTAGTAGTCGTAACTGAAAGCCCTACATCAGATGATAGAAAAAAACAAATTTTCTATTTCATAGATAAATTGTTAAATGAAACAGGAAAAGTTGGTAAATACGACCAAAAAATTTAGAGTTGAAAATAATCGTATAATAATTTACTTGCTACAATAACTAAAAAAATTCCAAATAATTTACTTATCTTTTTTTTTTCAATTTTATGTACTGTGCTTGCGCCAACTTTGGCCATAATGGTTGTAATTGGAATAAAGATCAAAAATGCTGGAATATTAATAAATCCAATGCTTAAAGGAAGATTTGCCTTTAGCAAAGATCCTAAAATTAAAAATCCAATAGCTCCAAAAAAAGCAATAAAAAAGCCTATAGCTGCAGCACTTCCAATGGCTCGATTTATTGAGTAACCAAAATATTTTAAAATTGGCACATTCATTATTGCTCCTCCTATTCCCATAGGAGCAGAAATAAATCCCACAGCAAATCCAAAAATCATTTTGGTCAAAAAGCTTATTTTAAGATTAATTTGAGTTTCTTTTTCTTTAATAAACAACAAATATATCGCAAGTAAATAAATTACAGTTATAAAAAATAAAATCAGAGATTTAGTATCTAGAGATGCAGCAAAAATTGCTCCAAATATCACACCTATAATTACATGAATTCCATAGTTTTTAACAATATCAACATCCACTGCATTAAATTTATGATGAGTGAGTACTGACGCTATTGAAGTTGGGACAATTATTGCAAAAGAAGTCCCTACAGCCAAATGCATAATATAAGACTGATCAAAATCTAGAGAGCTGAAAATATAAAATAAAAATGGTACTGTAATTAATCCACCACCAATACCAAAAAGTCCAGCAAAAAAACCAACTGGAATGGCTGTAAGTGCCATTATCAAAATAAAATAACTATAATCGCTAGATAAAATTGTATTAATCAATTTGTCCTGTTGGATGATCTATTCGATCTATTTTAATTTTATCCATAATATGATCAATTTTTTTTACATCAGCATCTCTGACACACATATTTTCACTTAAATATCTTTTCCAAAAATTTGAACCAGTTTGTCCATAAAATAAACCTAAAGTGTGTCGCATTATTTGATTCATTCTAGTTCCTTTTTTTATTTCTTCTTTTACATAAGGAATTAATTTTTCTATTACTTCCTGTCTTGTAGGCACATTTTCGTTTTTAAATATTTCTTTTTCAACATCTGCCAAAAAATAAGGTGAATGATAAGCAGCTCTACCTATCATTGTTCCATCTACTTTAGTTAAGTGTTCTTTTATTTGTTCTATTGATGTTATTCCTCCATTAATAATTATTTCTTCATCTTTAAAATCTTCTTTTAATTTGTAAACAACATCATATTTTAAGGGTGGAATATTTAAATTTTGTTTTGGAGTAAATTTTTGTAAAATTGCCTTTCTTGCGTGAACAATAAAAGTTTTTATACCTATTTTTTTTAATGTATTTATAAAATTGAATAAATTCTCATAATCCTCCACATCATCGTAGCCTATTCTTGTTTTTACAGTAACTGGTAGCTTAGTTGCTGATTGCATATTACTCAAACAATCTGCCACTATGTTTGGTTCTTTCATCAAACAAGCTCCAAATTTATTTTTTTGAACTTTTTTACTAGGACATCCTAGATTCAAATTGATTTCATCGTAGCCAAAATCTTCTCCCAATTTTGCAGCATTTGCTAGCAATTTCGGTGAAGACCCTCCCAGCTGTAAAGCTAAAGGTTTTTCGTTTATATTAAATGCTAATAGTTTTTTTTTATCTCCTCTGTCTATTGCTTCAGAAACAATCATTTCAGTGTAGAGAAGAGTATTTTTACTGATTAATCTTAAAAAATATCTTTCATGACGATCTGTACAATCCATCATGGGAGCGACTGATACTTTTCTTTGCATAATATAAGATTATTATATTATTTTATTAATTATTTGTAGACTCGTTATCTGCTTCTTCAGAACTTGTTATTTCTTTTTCTTTAAGGTTATCTAAAGAAACTTCCTCATCTTGATTTTCTGATGATTCTTCTGTGGGTGTGGTAGCTATTGATTGGTCTTCGCTCGAATTTTCTAACTCGGCAAGATCTTTTTGTAATACTTGAATTTTTTCAGGAATTCTTCTAGCTCTCTTTGAGGGTAAAATTGGAACACCACTTTTTGAAATTTCACCTTTATAAAGATCTTCAAAATTGTCACCGATTTTATCATCGTCTTCTGATGTGTCGTCAATTTGTTCTACATGTCTTCTAAGCTTATATACTGCGCTTTCTTTTAGATCTGAAACTTTAATATTTTCATCTGCAATCTCTCTTAATGCGATAACTGTATTTTTGTCATTATCTCTATCTAAAGTGGGCTCTATTCCTGAATTAAGCTGAGCAGCTCTTTCTTTTGCAACCAATACTAATTCATATGGACTATCAACTTTATCGATACAATCTTCAACAGTAACTCTTGCCATGCGGGTTGTTTATAGTCAGGTTTGTAAAAAATCAAGTTTTATTTTGCAAAACAGGTTTGTAAGTTTTTTGAAATATAAGGACAATGACTATTGATATTGCGGTATAAATTGAACAAAAAATAGCAATATTCTCAATTGAATATCCTAAATCAATTAATATTCCAAAAACTGCAGCGGCCAAAGCCGTAGAAAAAACCATTAAAGCTCCAGTTAATGCTCTTATTGATCCTAAATAATTAACACCATAAATTTCAGCCCAGAATGAAGACATTAAAACATTTGTTAGTCCGTTTGAAATACCCATAAACCCCATAAAAACGAAGGCTGTATAAGAATGATCAAAAATCGCCAATACAATTAAACTTATTAATAACGGAACATTAAGTAGTGGAAAAATTTTTCTGCTGGTAAATTTATCAACCAAAAATCCCGAAAAAAATAAAGTTGCTACAGTAAATATTGAATAAATCATAAACGATTGTGCCATAGCGAATTTTCCCCAATCTTTAGATTCTATAATAAATGTTTGATTAATAACTATACCAGTAATTATAAATGAAGATGCAAGCATAGCAGGCAAAATAGTATAAAACTTAAAATCTTTTAATACTTCACTTCTAGTCCAGCTTTTTATTGAATCGATAACTTTGTTATCATTGTCTCCATTTTTTTTTTCTCTGGAAAATATACTAATCTCTTTGACTGTAAGATAAGTAAAGATTGGTAATAATAATATAATTAAAAGTGAAAATCCTTGCCATAAATTTCTCCAATATATAAATGTTAAAAGATAAACTATAATTATTGGTAATAAAAATTCTCCAAAGGACATTCCAACCCAAATATAGCTTAATGCTTTACCTCTGCTCTGATTAAAAAATCTACTAGTCGATACTGATGCGGTATGAGCCATCAATCCTTGACCTGATAATCTTAGAAAAAATATACCCATAGCCAATAAAATTATTCCATTAACAAACGAAAAAAAAAGGGCTGCAAAGCTTAAAAAAATAACAACTAGTAAAGAATAATTAACTAACTTTAAATCATCAATTTTTTTTCCCACCCATATTAGCGCCAAACTACTACATAAAGTAGCAATTCCATAAATAGATCCAAACTCGGCGTTAGAAATATTTAATTCTTGTCTAATATTAGAATTAAATAAACCTATAAAAAAACTCTGGCCTATACTGGAAAAAAAAGTAAAAACAAACCCAAAAATTATTATTTTGAAATTAGATCTAACTATATCTATAATCATATTATGATTTATAAAGTTTCTTTTATTGGTCTTGGTGTCATGGGATATCCAATGGCTGGATATATATCAAAAGCTGGACACAATGTAACTGTATTTAACAGAACAACATCAAAAGCAGATAAATGGCTTAAAGAGTATAAAGGCTCTAAAGCTGAAACTCCTGCAAAAGCTGCGGATGGAGCTGATTTTGTATTTACATGCGTTGGAAATGATAACGATCTAAAAGAAGTTACTTTTGGAGACAGTGGAATTTTTAAATCAATAAAAAAAGGATCCGTATATATTGATAACACTACAGCCTCAGCAACAATTGCAAAAGAATTTTACGAATATTCTAAGAAAAATAGTTTTGGTTTTTTAGATGCCCCAGTTTCAGGAGGACAAGCTGGTGCAGAAAATGGTGCCCTAACTGTAATGATTGGAGGAGATCAAGAAAGTTTCGATAAAGCAAAAGATGTAATCGATTGTTATAGCAAAAAAATGAAACTACTTGGTAAAGCAGGAAATGGACAGCTAGCTAAAATGGTAAATCAAATATGTATAGCGGGTCTTGTTCAAGGACTTTCAGAAGGAATTAATTTTGGAATAAAAGCGGGTTTAAATATGGAAGATGTCATAGAAGTAATATCAAAAGGAGCAGCACAATCTTGGCAAATGGATAATAGATATAAAACAATGATAGATGATAAATTTGAATTTGGTTTTGCTGTGGACTGGATGAGAAAAGATTTAAAAATTGCATTAGGTGAAGCAAAGAAAAATAATTCCTTATTGCCTATTACTGAAATAGTGGATCAATACTATGGTGATGTTCAAAAGTTAGGTGGCAACAGATGGGATACAACAAGTTTAATTAGAAGATTAAGAAAGAATATTGGTTAGAATATAGACTTAGAGTATTTTTTCCAGTTTTCTTGATACCGAATTGCATTTTCCTTAATAGCTTTAACTTCCTCATCTGTGACTTTTCTACTAACTCTTCCTGGCGAACCAACTACAAGAGAATTATCAGGAATTTCTTTATTTTCAGTTATTAAAGATTTTGCACCTATTACACAATTTTTTCCAATTTTGGCATTGTTTAAGATTACAGCGCCTATTCCAATTAAACTATTATCTCCAATTGTACATCCATGGAGCATTACCAAATGGCCAACTGTTACATTTTTTCCTACCTTTAAGGGATAACCTGGATCAGTGTGCAAAACACTTCCGTCTTGAACATTGGATCCTTCACCTATATGAATATTTTCAATATCTCCTCTTAAAGTGGCATTAAACCATATGCTGGTGTTTTTTTCTAAAGTAACATCACCAATTATAACTGCATTTGGTGCTATCCAATTTTCGCCAAAATTTTTTGGTTTTTTATCTTTTAAATCGTACAACATAATTTATATAATCTTTTAACATGACACTTTTAAAAACACCAATCTGTGAATTTGGCAAAAAAGCGGAAAACTTTAAACTAAAATCTACTGACAACAAAGTTATAGATTTAAATGATGTAAAAGGAAAAAATGGAACTTTAATAATGTTTATATGTAATCATTGTCCTTATGTTGTCGCTACTATTGAAGATATAGTTAAAACAACTAACGAGTTAAAAAATAATGATATTAACTCAATTGCAATTATGTCAAATGATCCAACAGAACATCCAGAAGATTCTTTTGAAAATATGATTGAATTTTCTAAAAAATATAATTTTAATTTTCCGTACGTTATTGATGAAGATCAATCAGTAGCAAAAAAATATGATGCCGTTTGTACACCTGACTTTTTTGGATTTAACTCAAATTTGGAACTTCAATACAGAGGAAGAATTTATGAAATTAACAATCGAGTAAGAGTTAAAGACAGTAAAAATGAACTTTTAGAGTCTATGATTAATGTTGCTAAAACTAATAAAGGACCTGAAATACAATCTCCGAGTATGGGATGCAGTATAAAGTGGTTTAAATAAATCAGTGTATTTAATTGTCACAAGATCTTTTCCTCCTGAAGTAGGAGGTATGCAAAATTTAATGTGGGGTCTGGCAAATTCTATTTCAAAATATTACTTAACAAAAGTATTTGCTGACTATCAAAAAAATCACCAAGAATTTGATGGTAAAGTTTCATTTTCAATTGAAAGAATTGGTGGAGTAAAATTATTAAGAAAATATAGAAAAGCATATTTAATAAATGATTTTATTAAAAAAAATAAAAAAATTGAATGTATAATTGCTGATCACTGGAAAAGTTTAGAGTTAATAAAATCAGACAAAAAAAAAATTTGTTTAATTCATTCAAAAGAAATTAATCATAACAAAAGAAGTAGATTAAATAATAGAGTTTTAAATGTATTAAACAATGTTGATCATATTATTTCGAATTCAGAATATACAAAAAATCTAGCAATACAAAATGGTGTGAATTCTGAAAAAATTATTGTAATAAATCCTGGAGTTTATCCCGCTAAATTAATCGATAAAAAAATTTTAGACAAAGCAGATAATTTGCTTAAAAATAACAAACCAAGATTAATCACTGTTTCAAGATTAGATAAACGAAAAAATCACGAAAAAATTATTATGGCTTTAAGAAATTTAAAACAAATTTATCCTGATATAATTTATACTTGTATTGGTTATGGTGAAGAGGAAGAGAATATTAAAAAGTTAATTAAAGAATTAAATTTAGAAGAACAAGTTTTATTTTTAAGAAACATTTCTCAAGATTTAAAAAATGCATTAGTTGCTAAATCAAACATATTTGTCATGCCTTCTATTGTTTATAAAAAATCAGTTGAAGGATTTGGTATTGCTTACATTGAAGCAGCTCAATATGGAATACCTTCTATTGGAGGTAAAGATGGTGGCGCTGCAGATGCAATTATTCATGATAAAACTGGTATAATTGTTGATGGAAATAATTTAGATGATGTTTATTCCAGTATAGTTGATTTGTTAACAGAAAATAAATTTATTGAATTTGGTAAAGCGGCAAAAGATAATTCTAATAATTTTCATTGGGATAATGTAATCCAAAAATATATAAAAATTCTTAATTAATAATATTAGTTCGTTTTTTAAAACTTTTATAAGCTTGCCAACTTACAATAGTTACAGTTAAGATTAATATAATTGTTGTTAAAGTTCTATCCCATAAGAATTCAAAAGAACCATTACTTATTATTAAAGATCTTCTTAAATTTTCTTCCATCAAACCCCCAAGCACAAATGCAAGAATGAGAGGGGGCATTGGAAATTTGTAAAGCCTTAAAAAAGTTGCAACGACAGCAATTCCAATCATTAAAAAGATATCAAAATTATTAAATGACATTAAATAAATACCTGTCACTGAAAAAAACAAAATTAAAGGAATTAAAAAGTTTTTAGGTACAGCTAGTATTCGAGCAATGTAAGGTATTAATGGAAGATTTAATATTAATAATATGACCATTCCTATGTACATAGACATAATGACTGACCAAAAAATCTCTGGATGGGTCATATAAAGTCTTGGACCTGGCTGAATACCAAAACCTAAAAGGGCACCTAACATTACTGCTGTCGTTCCACTTCCTGGAATTCCTAAAGTTAATAATGGCACAAATGCTCCTGAACATGCTGCGTTATTTGCTGTTTCTGGGGCCGCTAAACCATGAACACTTCCCTTGCCAAATTTTTTTTTTTCTTCTTCATTGACAAAATTTCTTTCCATTCCGTAAGCTAGGAAAGATGCAATTGTGGCTCCTGCACCTGGCAAAACACCTACTAAAAAACCAATAACAGATG
>JYMV01048004.1_pt1 | contig 38088 bp, 37 predicted proteins | sample 338911 | NCBI WGS metagenome assembly JYMV01 (sample SAMN03354496, study PRJNA234377) | hydrothermal vent metagenome | biome: Deep sea; feature: Hydrothermal plumes at the Eastern Lau Spreading Center, Western Pacific Ocean; material: Seawater | place: Tonga | collected 2009 | depth 2000 m m | reverse complement strand
CTAATAATTCTTATTCATTTAGTGAGTCATCGATTACAACAACTGCATCATTTGGAGATGCATTGGTTAGCAGTTTATCAAATGAAGTAGGTTATACATATGATGCCCTGAGTGGTGGCTTTGAATATGATGTATCTCAAAGAGTAAATTTAATGAATAATAGTATAAATAATCTAAGCGTCGGCGCTGAATTAAGCTCGGTTGATAGATTTGGCACTGATGTTAAGTTAGATTGGAAAAAAAGTTTCAGCCAAGTTCTTCTGGGAGATAATAATAATGAAGGAATTAGTAATAAGATGACTTTGGGATCAAGTGCCTTGCCAATTCAAAGTTTTTATGGTTCCAATATGGACTCCAGCGCCAACTTTTTAGATATGGATACCCCGTATCTAAAAAATAACGAAGGTGGAGTGGGATTTGGAAGTGTATATAACACCGGTGACGCGCGTGTTTTGTTTGGCATGACGACACCAGTTGATTTAAATAATAATGGCAATGATATACAGTTGGGTAATCAAAATACGATAGCAACCTCAATAGAATACGGTAGTAATGATGAAGCGGCTATAACGTTAATGACTGGGTTATCAATAGAAAAGGACTCTTTATTGGGCTCAACCGGAAGTGCTGCATTCAATATGGATGGATCGAAATCAACAACTGTATTTGCTGCGATAAAGGCCCAAGCAAAATTAGGAAATGGTTTTGTGTTCACCGGCGTTGCTACGATGGCGGATACAAGCATGACAAGCCCAAGTTCTAGTTTATTGAGTGGTGCCAGGGACGTATCTTCAAATAGCGCAGCCTTAATGTTGAGAAAGAACAATTTAACAAAGGATGATGAATTTTCGATGTTTATAAAGCAGCCTAATAGGGTTAATGATGGAAGTATTTCGATGAGGGTAGCAAGTTTAGCCGATATGGATGGTAATTTATCATATACTGAAAAGGACTACGCATTGGCAACATCAGGAAGGCAATTGGACTACGGTATTTCTTACAAAAAGAAGGTTTCAAATGAGTTAAGCGTATCAATGAAGCACCAAAGAAGTAGAGATATGAATCATATCGATGACAATGCTATAAATACATCAAGTTTTGTTGGCTTTAAGTATAGAGATTTAGGTGTTGGCGTGACTGCTGATTCTGATGGCGATACTGCTGGATTAATAAAGTATAATTTTAAGTTTTAAAATCATACTTAGCTATCAGCATATCTGATAGCTAATATCAAGCACCGACAATCCGCTCAATGCCCCAGTAAATGCCGATTAGAGATATTATTATTGAAGATGGAATAATAATATATTTTTTATAATTTAAATCATATTTGCTGAATATTGTTAGAATTGAAAACACAAATAATACTATTAAAATTTGTGCTAATTCAACACCAATGTTAAAGCTAATTAAGGTATTTAAAAAGTTGTCAGGTTCCATATCAAATTCTTTAAGCATCGAAGCGAATCCAAGCCCGTGAATTAAACCGAAGAAGAAGACAATAATACTCTTTCTTAAAACAGCAATTTTACCAAATAAGTTTTCAACCGCAACATATGCTATGGAGAAAGCGATCAATGGCTCGACTATATATCCAGGGATTTCAACGAATCCAGCAGTTGCCATACCAAGCGTTATTGTATGCGCGATGGTGAATGTGCTAACTAATATCAATAAGTTCCTAATAACTAATGATGATAGCGCCATACCAATGATAAACAATATATGGTCCCAACCAAGCGGTATTACGTGATCAAATCCTATTTTCATGAATTGAATGCTTCTTTCAAGAAATGTCTCTGGTTTTGGATTATCTAATTGAATGACCTCACTTGCTTTTCCATTCCTAAGCCATTGCCATCGACTCCAGTTATATGTATCTTTCTTGAATATTTGATATCTAACCGCATTATCACCATATTTATCACTATATTGCCATTGAAGTGTTTCCGGCCATTCTTGCAGGTGGCCAGTATAGGTAAGTATAGTTTTACGCGGCCGCTTTTTATATCCAATATTGCTAATATTTGTTTCCGTTAATACTAGTGGTGTTTCTTGTCCATTAATTAATACTTTAAATTCCTTGCGAAACTCATTTTCAAAAGGAATAAACTTAGATTTCAGCTCCTCTGGCTCTAATTTACGTAAATCATTGTATATATCTTCATTTGGCGAGCCTTTCGTGTTTTTCACAGAAGTACTAATGTCACTCATAGCCGCTTCAAGGCTTAGGTCTAATTCAAGCTGAATTTTATTGTTATCAAAAAAAGTAATTTCAACTAGAGCTGGTTTAAGAACATCAGCGGAAGATATCGTTGAAAACAAAAGAAAAAAGAAAAAGCCAAAAAAGTTTAATAATGTTGTCATTTGAAAAAAGTATTTAATATGGTTCATATTCATAAATATTATATAAATTTACTCGAATGATTGCAATCATTTTTATAAACCCAGCAATTTTTTTGGATTTTCCGATAGGCGTAAAAAAAGCTTGGTTTTTTATTCCAAGCTTTTTTTTAGTTAACTTAACTATCTAATATTATTTAGCTGTTTTAGTTAGACCAAGAGCTCTCCAGTTATTCATACCACCACGGTAGTATTTAACTTTTCCTTCTGGGTATCCAATTTCAAGGATAGCGCGGATAGCAGCAGGAGATTGACCACACCATGAACCATTACAGAACATGTATAGAGTCTTAGCATTTTTATAGTTAAGAACGCCGTCCATATCTTCAACGCCAAAGCTATCAACCATAATTTCAACTAAGCCCATAGGGTCTTTTGCAAGCGCCTTTGAATTTAATTTAGTAAATGGAATATTTATAGCACCAGGGATCGAACCACGCTTAAACCAAGAAGGTGTTCTGGAGTCAATGACAACAACCGTCTCGTCACCAGCAGCCATTCTTTTAAGGCCATCTAAAACTTCAAGTTCACCAACCGTGTCAACACGAGCTGGGTAGAATGGCGACATAGGTTGAATACAGAAAGGAGGGCAAGCACGAGATGTCTTTGCATAAGCTGGGTCGATAGTAGCTTTTCCATTTTGATCACGGCTAACGCCAGCAATTTCCATAACACCTTTTGTAATTCCAACTGCTTTACCAGTAATTTTTTCATTCGCAAAAGAGCTTGTCGCTATTGCAGTAATGGCTGCTGCCAATATAATTTTTTTCATTTTTTATTCTCCGATTTTATTAATAATTCTTACCCCAAATGAGGATTTTAATATTATACTCCTTAATAATATAAAATGCAATCCAATAATAAAGATGATTTTCATAATAGACTTCAAGATTGCCAACGCCAAAATATCATGTATAATATCTTAATACAAGTATATTTTTTAATGGAGTTGGGGATATGGAAAATAGTTTTTTTAAGAAAACCGAAGAAAAGAAGTATATAGCATATACAGAAAATGATGGCGGGAAGGTTGTTTTTCAGTCAAATACTCTTGACGGTCTGGAAAGAAAAATAGAAGATTGGAGCCAAAGCCAAGAAGCTAAAATATACGCCGAACGAAATATAAATCTAGCGGCAGACTACTCTATGGAAGAGGATGTTGCGCAGCTAGATTTTGTAGTGTATGAAATGGAATCAACGCGAATCCATTAATTAACGAACCATTTCCAAGAAATCTTCTTCTGAAATAATCTTAACACCAAGGTCTTCGGCCTTTTTAAGTTTGCTACCAGCACTTTCACCAGCAACTAGAATAGTAGTTTTCTTATTAACACCACTCTGAACATCAGCACCACCCGTAAGAGCCATTTCTTTAAGCTCTTTTCGAGGTGTATTTACTTTACCTGTGAATACAATTTTTTCACCAAATAAAGCAAGACCAGATTTTTCCGTGTTAGTTTGCGTAACTTTTAGATTCAGACCCAAAGCGATAAGTTTTTCAATTTCAGTAATATTTTTTTGAATACCTTCTGTGATTATTCTTGAACTTTTCTCAGCAAATCCAAAAAGACTAGAAATATCAGCTTTATCTGCCTTAATAAGGTCAGAAATACTCATATGCTCAAGGATTTTGCGAGAATCACCTTTTCCAAGGTTAGAGACGCCCCAAGATGCAACGAATCTTGTATCTGGGATTTCTTTTTTAAGTGTAGTTTTGATAGAATCAATAAAGTTTTCCGATTGCTTATCGCCAAATCCCATTTCTTTGTAGTCTTCGTAAGTAAGAGAAAATAAATCACTTGGACGAGTAAAGCCATTAGAAACCAAGATTTCAATTGCTCTCTTACCAAAAAGTAAAATTTCCATATTGCCAATAAAGTGTCTAAGATTACTCTCAGCCTTACCATCACAAGATGAATTTTGACATTCGATAAAATCACCAACCCAAACGACCGGTGTATTACAAGAAGGACACTCACAAGGAACAGAAATGTTATCAGAAGGTTGAATTGTATTTAACCAAGTCGGAATAACCTCACCTGCGCGAACTGCAAGTCCTTTTGCGCCCTTACCAATTTGTTGTTCTTTAATATTTCCAGCGTGATGACCACTCAATTTTGAAACCATAGCACCACTAATGTTAGTAGGCTTAATGTTGATTACCGGTGTAATTCTAGTTCTTCCGACCTGCCACTCAACAGAGACAACTTCAACAGTAGAAGTTTCGCCAATAGTCTTGATAGCAATTTGAGATTTTCTATGATGACCAGTATATCCCATATGCTCATACACTTCACGATTGTCTGCTTCTGCAACGATACCGTCAATGTAGAAATCAGTAGTGTCTTGGAAATATTCTAATAATTCAGCACATCTGTCTTCAAGATCATCAAATTCAACAAAAATAGCTTCAAGTTGCGAGTATGGCATAAATTGAACTGCGCCAGCATCTAATGCTTTTTTAGCATCTGGATTAAGTGTGTTGTCAGAACCAACGATTCCGCCAACAACATTTCTCGGATGAGACATAATTTCTTTTAGGTTTGTATCAAAATATTCTTTCGAAAGAACAATTTCACCAACACCTAGGCCACGACCACCAACAGGAACAACACCAAAGTCAAAGATTTTTGATACATCAAAGCCCTTAGAGCCATTACCACGAGTAGCTAAGCAATGACCGTAGTCCATACCAGCCAAACCATCAAGTTTAGCAGTAACTCTAATTTTGCCACCTTTAATACCAAGCTCTTCATATGCAGCCTTTACATTGTTAGTCCAGTTGTCTAATGACCCCTTGCCAATGTAGAATTTTTGCGTACTAAGCATAGGTTCTGGGTGATTTACCTCTTTCTTCCCAGCAAACTCTTCTTCTTCAACACTGTGAAGGAATACATGCTCAGGATTTAATTCTCTAAGTTCTTCCGTAATAAGATCATATTCAGAATCACTAACTAATGGCTCACCAGCTCTATATGCTTTGTTATATTTAGTTAAAAGATCAACAAGTTTGTTTTCGATTGCGTAATTTGAGTTTGCCATTTTTTATGTATGTTATTGTATTATTATTAATATAATTATAACATTTTTACTAAAATAATACTACAAATAAATGATTATTTTTTATGATGATTAATCGCATCTCTAAGCTCTACCGACGCATTGACAACGTGGTCAAAGTCTTCATTGCTAATGACAACAAAGCCAGATTTTTCCAAAATATCAATTGATTCATCTATGTTTACTGCTGAGGCCTTTGATTCATCCGATGGTACTTCCAAGTCAGAGATATTTTTTTTAGCAAAAACCAATATTTTTTTAAACTGAACCAGCCTATCAAAGGAATATCCTTCAGTGCTCTTTATAATATTAAGAGAATTATCAATAAGTTCTTCGATGTTCATCATAGTTCAGTATATTTTTCCAAAAGTAATATATTATTTTAAGGATAATTTTAATAAAGTCAAACACACAAATTTCAAAGAAAGTAAGAAAAATATAGAAAATAGGTTGAAAAATAAATAATAGGCCATACATAGTTAGTAATCAGAAAGATTTTAATTAATAATAAGGAGAAAAGTATGTCAAAAATAATCGGTATTGATTTAGGAACAACAAATTCATGTGTATCTGTAATGGTTGGAGATAGTATTAAAATTATCGAGAATTCAGAAGGCGATCGCACTACCCCATCTATCGTCGGGTATCAAAAAGATAGTGATGAGGTTTTAGTTGGCCAATCTGCAAAAAGGCAGGCTGTAACTAACCCGGAAAATACACTGTATGCAATTAAACGTTTAATTGGTCGTCGCTTTGACGAGGATGTTGTGCAGCGTGATATAGATACAGTTCCGTATAAAATTGTCAAGGCCGACAATGGCGATGCTTGGGTAGAGGTAAAAGGCAAGAAGATGGCAGCCCCAGAGATTTCAGCTAAAATTATCGGAAAGATGAAGCAGACAGCGGAAGAATATCTTGGAGAGGAGGTAACGGATGCAGTGATTACTGTTCCGGCATACTTTAATGACTCTCAGCGTCAGGCGACTAAGGATGCTGGTAAGATTGCTGGCCTTAATGTTAAGCGTATTATTAATGAGCCAACGGCGGCAGCACTTGCTTACGGTGTTGATAAGCTTAAGGGTGATAAAACCGTTGCTGTATATGATTTAGGTGGTGGTACATTTGATGTATCAATCATTGAAATGGAGGATATCGATGGTGAGAAACACTTCGAGGTATTGTCAACGAATGGTGATACTTTTCTTGGCGGAGAGGACTTCGATCAAAGAATTATCAACTATTTAGTAGATGAATTTAAGAAGGATCAGGGCGTCGATTTAAAAAATGATCCAATGGCCCTACAGCGCTTAAAAGAGGCAGCGGAAAAGGCTAAGGTAGAGCTGTCATCATCAGAGCAAACAGATGTTAATTTACCATATGTAACAGCCGACGCATCTGGTCCTAAGCATATGAATATTAAGATTACGCGTTCTAAATTAGAATCATTGGTCGAGGATCTTGTAAAGCGTACAATTGGCCCTTGCGAAACAGCCCTAAGTGATGCTAATCTTACGACAAGTGATATCGATGAAGTAATAATTGTCGGTGGTCAGACACGTATGCCTAAGGTGCAAGAAGAAGTCAAAAAATTATTTGGCAAGGAACCTAAGAAGGATGTAAATCCAGATGAAGCAGTAGCGATGGGCGCCGCAATTCAAGCAGGTGTCTTGGGTGGCGATGTAACAGACGTATTGTTACTTGATGTAACTCCTCTATCTTTGGGTATTGAAACGATGGGTGGTATTATGACTAATCTTATTGATAAAAATACAACGATACCAACGACTGGCTCTCAGACTTTTTCAACAGCGGAAAATAATCAAGCGGCTGTAACGGTTCACGTCTTACAAGGCGAGCGTGAAGTGGCAAGTGGTAATAAATCACTTGGACAATTCAACTTGGAAGGAATAGATGCTGCACCAAAGGGAACTCCTCAAATCGAAGTTTCTTTTGATATTGATTCAGATGGTATTTTAAATGTTTCTGCAAAGGACAAGAATACAGGGAAGGAGCAATCCATTACTATTAAAGCATCATCCGGTTTAAGTGATGAAGAAGTGGAAAATATGGTTAAGGACGCTGAGGCACACGCTGATGAGGATAGGAAGTTCCAGGAGTTGGTAACAGCCAGAAACTTGGCAGATACATTAATTCATACGACAAACCAAACAATGGATGAGTTGAAGGAAAGTATTTCAGATTCTGAAAAGGCAGATATTGAGACAGCAATTTCGGAGCTTGAAGCGGCCACTAAGGGCGAAGACAAGGAAGCAATTGATTCAAAGACGCAAAACTTAAGCGATAAGGTTCAGCCATTGGCACAAAGAGCACAAGCGGATTCTACGTCTGATGCAGATGTAGCTTCTGGTAATTCAAGTAATGCGAATGATGATGATGTAGTTGATGCTGAGTTTGAAGAAGTGAAGTAGTAGAGATATAATTTAATATATAAAATGATTGCGCTTTATTTGCCCATCCGGTAAAATATGGTTCAATCATTTTTTTTTCATTTTATAAAATAAGGTTTAGTAGAGTATGTCCAAGAAAGATTATTATGAAGTATTGGGTGTCGATAAAGGCGCAGATAAAAAGCAAATTAAAAAGGCGTACAAGCGCCTGGCGATGAAGCACCACCCCGATAGAAATATAGATAACAAGGCAGCGGCAGAAGAGAAATTCAAGGAAATACAAGAGGCATATTCTGTTCTTTCTAATGAACAAAAGCGCTCTTCATACGATCAATTTGGCCATGCTGGAGTCGGTGGTGGTGCTAGTGGTGGAAATCCTTTTGGCGGTGGTGGTTTTGAGGATATGTTTGGTGATATATTCGGTGGCTTCGGTGGTGGACACCATAGCGATCCAAATGCCCCAATGAGGGGTGCGGATCTAGAATATGCAATAAATATAAGTTTCAAAGAGGCGGTATTGGGATCAAGAGAGAAAATACGTATAACAAAAGATGAGGTATGTTCTCCTTGTAATGGTTCGGGAGCCGAAGCAGATTCTGGTTTTGTCACCTGCAAAACCTGTGGGGGCGAGGGCTCAGTTGTTCGGTCTGCTGGCTTCATGACAATTAAAACGACGTGCCCTGATTGTAATGGTTTTGGCAAAGAGATAAAGAAAAAGTGTCATAAGTGCCATGGAGCAGGAGTAACGGGTGCCGAAAAGATAATTGAGGTTGATATACCAGCTGGTATAAATTCAAATAATACCATAAGGGTAACTGGGGAGGGTTCTTCGGGGGCAAATGGTGGTCCATATGGAGATTTATATCTGTCGGTGTTTGTCGAAGCGAGTGATATTTTCGAACGGGAAGGCGCCGATATATATTGCGAAGTAAATACTCCGTTGGAAACTGCAGTCTTGGGCGGAGCTATAAAGGTTCCAACTATAGATTCAACGGTAATGCTCTCAATACCAAAAGGCACCCAGTCAGGAACAAGACTTAAGTTATCAGGTAAGGGCGCTCCAACAATAAATACAAGCAATGTTGGCGATCAGTATTGTACGATTCATGTTGAAGTCCCAGTAGATTTAAACGATGCGCAGGAGTCACTATTTAGAGCGTTCTCCGATACATTGAAAAAGCACCAAAGCCCAAAGAGCGAAGGTTTTATTGAGAAATTAAAATCATTTTTTAGTTAGGATAGTGTATAATAAGCCAAACATAATATAAATAGATAAATAGGAGAAGTATATGCAAGAAGCAAGTTTCAAAATTCCAAAAATAGCAATAGTCGGTGTCTCAGTGGCAGTATTAGCAATGATAATTTCATCGTCAATCCAGGTTATTGAGACTGGTAATGTTGGTGTAAAGTCAACATTGGGTCAGATAGACCGGGATGAGTTGTCTCCCGGTTTAAACTTTGCCATGCCTATTTTTCAGAAAATAGAAAAAGTATTTACAAAAACAATCATGGTTAATTATACTCCGGAGCAACGCGCAGACTCACAAGAGGTTTATTATGAGCGCTCATTACAGGGCGAGGACAGGACTGGACTCGAAATGGGCATCGACTTGATCGTAGAGGTTTCTCCACAACCTAAGAAAATGGCTGATATGTATATTGAGGTTGGTAGAGAGGGTCTTTTAAAGAAAGTTTTACAACCAATCCGTGGCTCTGCTAGGGAAGTTTTAGGAAGATATAGCGCTGAGAGTGTTATGTCTAAAAGAAAAGACGTAGAGAATGACTTAAGAAGAGAATTAACGGAATTATTTTCAAAAAATGAATACTTTACTTTGGAGAATATGCAATTAAAGAAAATTTATCTGCCGGCCGCTGTAAAGAAAGCTATCGAAAAGGTTCAATTATCAAAACAAGACGCGAATGCTAAGAAAGAGCAAATAAAAGCAAACGACGCACTGGGTAAATCAAAAGTTGCCTTAGCGATTGGTGAGGCGCAAGCGAAAAGAGAACGCGCCCAAGCGACAGCAGATGCACTTCTAATTAACGCCAAGGCTGAGGCTGAGGCTATCATATTGAAGTCAAAAGCACAAGCGGAATCTAATAAGCTAATAACGGAATCACTAAGTTCAATATTGATTCAACAAAATACCATTCAGGCTTGGAAAGCTGGCGGTGCACAGGTTCCAACATTTATCGGTTCAGGTGAATCACAATTTATTTTTGATATAAATAAGTCAATCAACGCACAAAAGAAGAGAGGAAAGTAAATATGAAAAAGTTATTAGCAACATTCGCAGCTACAATTGCGACAACAGCAGCCTTGGCAATTACGCCGATAGTAGAAGTAGATAATAGTTTTCCGGAGATTGAAAAGTTGGGTTTTCCAATTTCTAAGGCGGTAAATATGAATGAGCCAGGCTTTAAAAACCTATATTTTATCAAAGTCGGAAATGATTGGGTAATTGCCAGCAAAGAGTCCAATTTAGTAATTAAGGGCGAGGTTATCGATTTGTCAAAGCGCGAGTTGGTAACTTCAAGGTTTTTGGCGCCAGTTAATAAAGAAATTGTAGAAAAATTTCCAGAAGAATTAAAAATTGTTTATAAGTCTACTGCTCCGCAAACCAGCGGTGTAATTAATGTACTTACAGATACATCTTGTCCTTTCTGCACGAAGCTACATAAAGAAATTCCAGCATTAAATAAAGCTGGTATTGAGGTTAGATATATTCCATTTGCTCGCGGTTATACGAAGGGCGCCGGATACAAGCAAATGCTTAGCGCATGGTGTTCTGATGATAAAAACAAGGCTCTGGACGATATGTTTGCCGGGAAAAAGAATGATCCATCAAGATGCCTAACACAAGCCGTAAAGAGAGGGTATGAATTAGCAACGGAGTTAGGAGCAACGGGAACCCCGGCAATTTATTTCTCTAATGGTGAAGAAAATTCTGGTTATGCACCAGCGAGAGTATTAATCAAGAAAAACGCTAGTTTAACAAAGTAGTTTTTAACGAAATAAATTCAGAAGCTCAGATTTTTATCTGGGCTTTTTTTTGTACTAATTTAAGGGAGATAGCCTTTTCAAGGACTCAATCTCGAAAATCAAGTAAGGAGATTTTTCTAGGTAGTAGTCTTCTAAGAAATCTTTGCTATCCATGGATCCAAGGAGACGATTAAACAGCGATTTAGCAATACTAAAAATTAATTCAGGATATTCAGTGGATGTATACATGTTCGAGCTTATGTTTACAAAAATCAGATTTTCTAGTTCTAGGTCAATCTCCATACCAACGAATACAAACTTCAAACCGATAAAAGCGTTATTTAATCGATCAATAAGTTCCATAGCTGCGGAATCAATATTTTCAACATTAATTTCATCGATATCCAGAATCCTGGAAAAAGTAAAATCTATTTGTATTTTATATTCTTTTAATTTAGGCATCTTTAAACTATATCTTAATGACCACGAGAGCCTTCATGGATGACCCTCACCATAAATGCTTTCATTTTAAGAGCCCCTGTAATTCCCATAAGACGAACTTCACCCTCCTCAAGGTCAACCTGTAATCTAATGCCACCCATACCAAGCATTTTCTCCAAAACTGTTTGATGTAGAAAGACACCGGCAATTTCCGATGCTGCTAGACTTATTAGGTGGGTTACAAAAATACCAGTTTTTTTATCAACTTCATGCACGTTTACCGTGTAGGTATTTGCAAATTTATCATACACTCTTTTCAGGTTAACGATAATCAAATATCCAACAACAAAGGTGAATGCCCACTCATGGATATGATACATCATGCTCCATTCATCAGTAGGATTGTATATAATAGAGAACGCGATTACGCCAATAAGAACTATAATGTTAAAAAGTATGCGGTGGGGGAGTCTAAAGAATGATGGACGAAAGGTGATGGTTGCATGTTGGTCTACCTCAAGCATCCTAATGTCATCCATGGATAGTGACTTAATATCCTTAAGTGTTATATCTCCACCTATCACGCCATTTTCGTATATCATTTATTTTCTCCAATAAAATATTTAAATCAATTTGCTTTGATTCTATATAAAATTAAGAAAAAATCAAAGTTTTAAGAATTAAAGAGAATACAACGACTGCAAGAAATAAATTAACATTTTTTTATATAAAAAAGTTGTTTATTTTTTCATTTTTTATAGAAGTTTGTTATAAATAAGTAATAATAATAAATAACAAGAAAAGGGAGAGCAGGGATGCCAGAAAAGGAAACTAAAGAAAATATTTATAATGTAGTAATGAAGGCTGATTTAAGCGAATATGAAAAGGATTTTTTAAAAAGATTAATAGACGTCGTTCCTGACTTTTTAGAAAATTTAGTAGAGCATAATTATTCGGGCGATTTAGTGGCACTAGAGACATTCATAAATGGTGGTGAGAAGCCAATGCCAGATATTTATTCAGAGATTCCAAATACCGATTTTGTAGAAGATAAAATGATATCGGCGATAGATAATTCAAAAATATATTTTTATTCCGACTCGGATAACGATGGAAAGCATGCCTTGGCAATGTTTAATTATTTCTGCAAAATACAAGGAGTAAAGCCCGAGGTGGCCACGTTGTCCGACATAACAATAAAGTCTCTGGACGCAATGGAACAGAATACATCACATCATGGTCTAAATTCAAACCAGTTTATAAAAGACTATATGAAAAATCCAGTTGAGGGACCAATAACTATCATGACGGCCGATAACGGGATATCATCGCAGCCAGATATAGAAAAAATAAGAGATTTTTGTGATGAGCAGGGCTTAGAGGTTAGTTTTATCATAACAGACCACCACTTACCAGATCCAGACACAAAAACAATTGCAGCAAGAGATGTTACAATATTAGATTTAGAATTGAATGAAGATCATGGTAGATATACTCTTTCAGGTGCACAGACACTGGGAGAGCTGTTAAAGAAGGTGACAACAAAGATCAGAGCAAGCAGTACCGATGATAGTGATATTTCAATGACTAGTCACAATAGATTGAATAGGGTAGTTGATACGTTAGGCATAAGGTCCGCTGTTGCCGATGTAACACATAGTGGTTATTTGTTGCAAAAGAATGTATATAGCGAATACAGTTCTTCGGCATCGTTACACAATAAGATACGTGGGATAGATTTTTTCTTAAAGAATATACCAAAAAATTCACCTTTCCAAGAAGAAGCCCGCGAGATCCAGGCAATAGCAAAAAATTTCTTAATAGGAGCGAAAAATGTTCTTGATGGTAATGCAAGTGTAGACACATTAAAAAGAAGTTTATATGCAAAATCATCAGCTGAAACAGACGGTGGCTTCACAGCTCTACCTCATATTCAGCCAATTATGTTGGAGATAGAGGCTAAATATGAGTTGAAAATCGCCACACTACCAGAGATAGCAATCAAGGAAATTTTTGAAACCCAGGTAATAAAGAGACTTGTAAATTTTAGAAAGAAAGTAATTAAAGATACTCGCGAAAATGCCTCGGAAAAGGTTAATTTTGAAAGCAATGAAGTTATGGAATACAAGGGGCTAAACGACAGTTCTTTTTCAACATCATTCGCCAATCAAGTATTCCCGGCAGGCAGGAAGCCAGTGACTTTAACAACTAGGCCATTAGACACAAGAACTGGGTTGGTGACTGGTAGTTTCAGGTCAATTGGTATAAAGCTACAGGAGTTATTATCACCTGAGTTAATAGAGTCTTTGGCAAGTAAGGGGATTACAGATCCTACTATAAAAGGGCACTCAATGGCCGCTGGTTTTAAAGCCAAGGTTGATCCTAGTTGTAAGGATTATCAGAAAGTTATTTATGAAGAATTTACGAAAGAGGTAGGGAGGCAAATAGAAAATAAAACCAATCAAAGCGAATCTACAACAATTCCGGTATTAGAAGATCCAAGGGATGTATTGGCATTTCGTGAAGTATTGACAGCATTGGGTATGTTTGGAGCGCCAGGTGATTATGACCTAAAGGTAACGGTAGCAAATGTGTTAGACTCTATGGTTGTTAATAAAGAAGGAAGGAATGTGCTTGTTGGAGATATTATAAGCGGAAAAGAGGAGCCAATATCGGGGTTTGTAGTTAACAAATTAAGCATAGATGGAAGCGTTCAAATTTTTTCTGGTCTTGATGATGAAAATTTGGGAGATAAATTATTATTGATTGGTTCATCAAGTTTTTCGTCAATTGCGGAAAGGGATGAAGAAAATAATAAATACCCAGTTATAAAGAAGTCTGAAAAATCCAATCATATAACTAAGATGGAAAACAGGATCGGAGAGAGACAATCTGCGGAAGATTGGTTAAGTCGTCATCCACTTTCACCAGGCCCAGAATATTTAAATCAAATTAAATATATGCTGAATGAGCAAGGGCTTGATTCAGTAACAGAGCTTGATGTTGAGGCATCATCACTTGGAAAGGCTCCGGCGCTAACAAACCTTGGTATGATTACTTTTTATATAAGTAATGACACCGATGAATTAATGGTAGAGAGAAACTCAGTTTTGGTGAAAACACCATTCCCAATAGATAATTCTAATGAAAACTTAACCGAAATAACTAATAGCATATTAAGGGAAAAGGGAGTATCAATAGACGAGGTTTCAAAGATTTTCAAAAAGAAATTTGGAAGAGGCGGATCTAAGCATGAAATAAGGGCATTTAATGGAAGGTACGATTTGGAGGTTTTGGTAAATAACTTGAATCCAGATTGCGTTGAAGTAATAAAAAAGAACATTAATTTTACAGATACTCTTAGAGTTGCAAAGGCAATGGATGTGGGTTCTTTGTCATCTGAAAAGACTCTTGATTTACGCGATACCAACGGTTCATCTGTTATAAAATCCGTTAGGGTAGAGGATTGGGAGAAATTCCAGAAAGGCGAATTACCAGTAATAATTACTACGAGTAATAAGCAAAAAGCAGAGACAGCGGGAGACGTTTATTCACTAAAGGCGACAAAGAAGAATATTGCCTTAGATGCGACCCCATCAAAGAAGTCTAATAATAATGTCCAACAAATTTTAAACACTATTTTGGCGAAAAAAGTAGTGCCAGATAATCCGTTCCATTATAAAATAATAAATGAATATAAGTCTATGGATCACGTGGTGAGTAATATCAGTGAGGTTTCCAAGGAAACGGGTTTAAGTAAGGATGAGATCAAAACTGTATTAACGTCTATGGATACGTTTAATGAAAATCCAACCGAAGAGCAAAAGAAGTTGATGGAAGAACTGAATATAGATACAGTTACAAAGCTATTTCATGAAAAGCATAATAATTTAGATGAAATGGGCGATATCGATTTGGAAGGTGTTGCTTTGATGGAGGAATATAGGGATAGGATAATAAGTAAGAATCCGGGATATTATAAATCAAACTTTCTTGAACACCATGAATGTTTCTAAAAACATGAAATTATCAGTCGTATACCAGAGTGCCCCGGCATCAAATTCAAATCAAGCCGACCAGTTAATGAAATTGGGTAGAGAGGATAGGGTTGCCGTGAATATTATTCAAGTGGCAGATAATTCTAGCCCATTAAAGATAAAACCCCAAATTAATCTTGTTGCCAATAATAATCTAGGAGAGACAGAAGTTGAGGTTACGGAGATGTTAATACAGTTACATAAGTATGGCAGGGAAGAGACGGAAGAGTACGGGTATTTAAAGAAGTGTTTGTTTGATCGTGGGTTAAGATTCAAACAATTTTCAACGGTAATGCAAGTAAAGAATCTATCAAATAAATACGAGGAAAAGCAAGAAACCGCAAATAATGCCGCAGTAAAAATAGAAAGAGACGGAGAGGATTTAGAGCCGAGAGAATTGGGTGTATTGAAAAGGAAAAGGAATGCCATGACGAAATATGTTACGGATGTAATAGAATCTACACCGCTGCCAATAACTGATGTGCCAAAAGAATTTGAGAGGGTTGTTAAGTTAATGCCAAAAGATCAGGAGTTTGTTGAATTGACGGAAACTATTGGTAGTGCAACAACAAGTGGCAGTAAGAACCTTACCCGAGTCAAAGATAAGGTGGGTTTGCCCGAATTTAAAATGCAGGGAGATAGCGTTCAATCAAGGGCTAGAGCTTTAATTAATAATATCAAAAAAGACGTTCCAGAAAAAAGAAAGGAAAAAGATTTAGGTCTATCTTTTTAGTCTGCCTCTTTCAGGATCAGCAATTGGTGCTTGATATCAAGCTCCATAAAGTCTGAATTAATAATGCTGATTTCGTCATCTTCGTCTTCGGCAGAATTCTTACTTAGAAGGTCAACAGGCATTCCAATTATATCTTCCTTGTAGCCTTTATAAGAGAATCTATCAACAAACGATTCATTACCATTAAATGCAGTTGAAATGGCTGTTAAATTGTTGATATCAAAGGCATCATCTAATAGTAGTTGAATGTGTCCAACAGTACCAAAGCTCTGCTCGCAGAAGCCGTAATGTGGTGTTTCTAAGTCAATAACCTCATGAGAACTAATCTTATTGATTTGACTTTCAATATAGGTGCTGATAGGGCTGTCATTATCAATATCAGCTTGTCCTTCAGTTTCGTCAAACACATCAATAGAAAAAGCGTCAGAACTAACACCAACACCCCAGGCCTCAAGTATGTCTCCAGAGATACTATGGTAAAGATCATTAAAGATTTCTTCATCATTTTCATCTTTGATGCGTGCAATGATTTCTTTCGATTCATTTGATGAATCAAGCGAATTCAATTTAACCTCAATTGCATTATTTGATTTAATTAATAATAAATATTTTTTGCTCATGGTTTATTCCTCGTCCCTTGGTTTTTATTTTCTTTAATGTGTATTTTCAGCCTCTAATTTAGCTCTAATTGCAACACGGTCAGCCAACCATTTATCAACTTTTTGATAAAAACCACATTCAATACCTCTTGATCAAAGGTTTAAACCTTGCCATCCCAATTACTAGGCTCGTCGTCGTCTATATCATCACCAAATTCATCGTTTTCAAAGTCACGCGAGTCATTATCCTCTTGCTCGCTAAACCAATCTTTTCTTTTGTTTATATCTTCTTTTTTCGATTTACCAGACGTTTCTTCCTCGTTAGCCTCAGATTCGTTATCTTTATCTTTTGTGTCTATAACGCTATCGCCAATTATAAATGGTGCAAGTAAAAGACCAATTTCGAAAAGCAACCACATTGGAATAGCAATCATGCTTTGCGAGATAATATCTGGAGGGGTGAGAAGCATGCCAACAACAAAGGCCCCGATAACAATAAAGGCTCTATTCTTTTTTAGATTTGCGATAGTTGTAATGCCAAATTTTAAAAGCAATAAGGTGGCTACTGGAACTTGAAAAGCAACACCGAAGGCAAAAGAGACTTTAAGAACGAAATCTAGATAATGTTGTATGTCTGGTGTGAAGTTAACCACGTCGGGACCAACATCAATCATAAACCCAAAAATAACTGGCATCACCACTAAAAATGAGAAGAAAATCCCACCATAAAACAAAATCACGGTAGCAATTCCCATTGGTATGGCAAATCTTTTTTCGTGTGAATAAAGAGCAGGAGCAACAAACCCCCAAATTTGAGAAAGAATAAATGGCATTGTAATATATAGTGCTACGACTAAAGCCATTTTTAATGGCGTTAGAAATGGCGATATTACACCAATGGAAATCAAAGAGTTGCCCTCAGGCATCAGGTTGACAATCGGATCTGCAATAAAGCTATAAATATCATTAGCGAAAGGGAAAAGGCAAAGGAATACAATGAAAAGCGCGCCAACACAGCGAACCAAAACTTGCTTAAATTCAAGTAGGTGCTGAAAAAAAGTAGATGTGTAATTTTCTTTTGTTGTTGACATATTTTTAATAAGTTAATAAAAGTAGTCCGCTGGGCTGGCAGGATTTGAACCTGCGCATGACGGGATCAAAACCCGTTGCCTTACCGCTTGGCGACAGCCCAATTGCGAATGGCTAATTATACCACAAATTGCCCCCAAAAGAAAAGCCTCTAACAAAATAATTCATTAGAGGCTTTATTGTCTTTAAAAACTTGTTTTAGCGAACAAGGTAAATTTTAGAGCTAAGTCTTTCCATCCAAAGTTGTTTAGCAAAGTTAAGATTACCAGATCTGTATTTTGCCATATCGAAAGCTTCCCAACACTGCCAAAGTTTTGAACACCTGAATTTTACGTGAGAGTCCATACCATCATTTTTAATGATGTGTAGTTCCCAAATGGCACTTGAACCTCCATTAGCAAAGATCCACTTGCCCATATCCGGAGCATTTGGATTATTGTAGTAGTTGTAGTTGCCAGCAGAGGCAGAGGCAGATAATACTAATGCCAAACCAATAAATAGTGATTTAATTTTTCTCATTGTTTTTACTCCGTTTTTTTTATTTTTTAATTGTTATAATTATAACATTTTTTAATAAGAAAAACCCATATAAAAGTAAATATATTAATGTAATATAATATTCCAAACGATTAAAGAAAAGCAAAAAAATGAACGAGAAGATGAAAAAAGAATTAGATAAGCTGATGGAAGAAAGTTTAGCTGATAAAATAAAGTCTGGTATAGATTCAGCCGGTGATAAGTTAATAGAAATTTTTCACCTTGTTGGAATATTTGTAATCGGGGCAACAATAGTTTGGTCAGCCATAAACGAATATATACTTATGATGCAGAATGGGCAGGGGTTTGCCTCTTTAAAGGATATTTTATTAATGTTTATCTATCTTGAGCTTGGAGCAATGATTGGTATTTATTTTAAAACCCATAAGATGCCGGTAGTTTTTTTGATATTTATCGCTATAACGGCCATAACCAGATTTTTAGTAATTGATATGAAGGATTTGGTATCCGATGGAACCGATATCTTAATGGGAATGGTATTGGCGATATTTATATTATCTATAACTGCTTTTATTATAAGATATACAGATAAAAAATACGACGACGAAGATTTTTAGAGTTTTTTAAGTTCTTCTTCTTCTTCTACGGACGGAACAGACAGGTGACTGATCTTTGTGTGAGAGTCCTCAACTTGTTTGTCATAGGCCTCTTTTGTTATTTCTTCAACAAAGTCTCCAGTCATTTCGTTATATATCGATAATGATTTCAATGATAAGACCGTAATTTCAGTTTTCTTGTTAGAATGATATGATGAGGCATCAACTCTTATGTTGGCAAAATAATACGGGCCAAAGTCGCCATCAATTTCAACAAGGTCGCCAACTTTAATTTTTTTCAAAAATTCAATTTCATTAATATTAATAATGTCTTGAACTGGCCTGCTGTTGTTGACCATACATTGAGACAGGTCGATTAATCTTTTTGTGCCTTTTTTAAATTTTTTAAGAACAACGCCTTTTATGTGGTATATTTTTTCTTCCATGGTAAATATATGAAATAGTAATTAATAAGAGTAATTATATTTATTGAGTCAAGTAAAGTCAAGAATAATAATATGTTTTTGACTTGAAAAGAATATATTATGAGTTATTATCACCTTGAATAAAAAATAAATACATTAAGACTTGATAATATATATAATGAAAGTATAATGTATTTTCAAAAAACAAACCTTATAAGGAGAACAAATATGAATAAGATGATGATAGCAACAATTTCAGCAATATTTTCACTAACTGCCGTAGCCACGGTAGTAGATAACAAAAATTCAAAAGCCGTTTTTGAAAAATTAGAAGCAAATACGGTATATATCGATTTTGATGCAAAAAAGCAAGGATCATTTGCATGCGTAACGCAGGCTAAAAAAGATGGAACGGTTGTATTTCAGGGAGTTATATCTAACGAAGAATATAAAGCAAAATATTCTGGATTTTGGTTAAAGGATGCGAATACTTGTGCTTACTGGAAAAAAATCCAAGCATAACCACCAGAACGAAAAAACCCACACAAAAAGTATGGGTTAAAACGGAACTATTAAAGCCACACCATTTTCAATGAGTGTGGTTTTTTTGTTTGTTAGGCAATAAAGTCGCTTAATAAGTTGAATAATACATCTTTGTCCTCATCAGAAAACTTAAACTTATCAACTTTCTTCTTCATTTTATCATCTTTAAGGTCTTTCTTGATGTTATCAATAATATCGTTGTCATCAAGGATTTTACCAATAACTAATTTAACACCATTTGATACAAGTCTTAAGTCATCATCACCTTTCTCGATTGCTTGTGAATATTTATTGTAAATCTCAACCATTGAGAAAGCAACGAAATTGTTATTTTGAATATTTTTAATCAAAACTTCGCCTAAGAAGATGCCATCATCAACAGTTTTAACGAAGTTAGGTAGGTAGCCTAAAAGAACTTGGTCTAATGCTTTTTTGTTCGTTACATCAAAGATTTTTTTGTCAGAGATGTATTTTTGTAAGTTCATTTTTTCAATATAAGAAACGTGCTTTTCAAATTCAAGTGAAGCCTTTTCAGAAACATGAGAAGCGGCGAAGTCAAAAACATTATCAATAAGAAATTCTTTGTCATTTCTTTCAACAAACTCAAAAGAGTTGCTTAAAGCGTTCCAAGAACGAGGCGTTCCAAAAGCACTAATAGTAGATTCTTCTTCATTAACGAAATCTGGATTTTGCTCTAAAAAAGAACGGATTTGGAAAGGGAACTTTTTAGCATAGCCTTCAAGGAACTCAACAACATCAAATTCTGCTTTAATGAAAGACATACGGTTCATAACAGGGCTTTCAATACCATCAAAGTTAGCATCTTCACTATCATTTAAAGCACCAACTAAATGAACATTTTCATGTAGTTTGTAGTTTCCAAGAGACTTTTCGTTAAGTAATTGGTAAAGGTAAGGCATAGTCGAAATAGGAGTTTGATGTAAATCATCAAGCATTAAGATAACACCATTTTCATTCTTTTCAGCCATAATATTAGCGTTCATAATGATTTCTGGCATAGACCAAACAACACCCTTTCCATCAATGTGATTTTTGTGATACTTAGAAGTGTCAAGCGAAGCAAGGTTTTCAAACTCTGGTAAGCCACTCATTAAAGAGATGTCCATTTCTGGCATAGAAACATGATAAAAATCCATTTTCATGTCATCAGCAAGTTTTTTCATTCTTTGCGTTTTACCAATACCGGGCTTACCAGATAATGCGATAGTTTTCGCTACGTCCATACCTTCTTTAGATGCTCTAATATTCATTTCAATCATTTTCAAACCATTTGCGACATTTGCCATTTTATTACTCCGTTTTATTATTTAATTATATTACTAAAATTATAACATTTATTTTAAAAAAAATATTGTTTTTATTAATTTATTTTAATTTATTTTAAGATTTTTTAGATAAAGAATCGTTGCTGTTGTTGGCGAAACAAGCCGAACAAGCACCAGATACTTTCTTTGATATTTTTTTCATAAAGCCATCAATTCCCTTACGCTTAATTTGAGAATTAAATTGAGATTTGTAGTTCTTTACAAGACTAACCCCAGAGAATACCACATCATAAATTTTCCACTCATTGTTATTATTGATCATTTTTAATTTAACATCGGCAGAAGAATTAGAGTCAGTATCCTTGATATTTAGTTTAACGATAGCTCGATTCTTTTTACGCTTAACATTTTTATTAGCGATAATTTCAAGATTATTTAGATTTTTATAAGAGTGTAATATGCTTGAATAGTTGTCAATTAATGAAGATGCAATGTATTTTTCAACCATAACTTTTTGTTTGTCATTGAGACTCACCCAGTGTTTTTTAAGGGCCATTCGAGAACTTTCTTTGATATTTAGCATTGGAAGAATTTTGCTAATAATCACACTTTGAACATCAGCCAAGTTAGAATTGCCAAGGTCTCTTTCGTTTTGAATTGATTGAATTGCGCTATCCATGATCATCACCGCCGAATCTTCTGGCGAGTAATTAGCGTTAGCATTATTGAATAATAGAAAGTAGATAGATAGTGATACGATTATTGTTTTAAACATTTTAAAGATCCATTTTTTTATTGATAATTGTTATAATTATAACATTTAAGTCAATAAAAATTTAGATAAAACAATAGTTTATGCGATTTTTTCTTTATTTTCTACCAGTTGTTGTAATAAGAAACAGCACCACCACCTTCAAGGCAAACAAGAGCTTCATCAGCAAATTCTAAGTCCTGTTTTGCGTATTCGCTGGCGGCCTCCTCTTGAAATTCAGTTCCCCAAAAAAACCCCCCCTCACAGATAAAATTCTCAAAGCCATTATTAACAGCTTTTTTAAATTGAATAATATCATTTTGATTTAATTCAAGACTTACAGAATTAAATTCACCTTTATTGCCCCTTGACATCCACAGATATTCCATAAATGTTTGCAGACGAGAATGTTTTCTCCAAGAAAACTCTTTTTCAACTTTTTCTTTTTCTTTTAAAAAAGCATTTTGATCAAGACCCATTATAACTCCCTATTATTTAACTAAATTGAACTTGAAGACCGGGGACTTTATCTAATTCTCTACCATCAGAATTAAGCCAAACTTTCGAAATTCTCTTAATGATGTTATGTTTGCCATAAACTTCCTCAATGTCTGAATAGTTATCAGAGAATGAAATATAGATTTTTTGCTTGGCATCACGAGCCGAAACATTGTCATCAAGCCACTGGAAAACATCTTGATGACTTGTTCCACCACGACAATGAATTTTGCGAACAGCCTTTTCAATATCATTAGGATTAAATCTACCAGAAAAACTTTCTACATGGCAAACCTTTGTGTCGTGAAATAACAAGTCAATAGAGTTAATGTTTTTGCTTTTTTGATTGATAAGATAAACAAGTTTTTTAAGGCTTTCATCTGTCACAGAGCCAGATTGGTCAATAGAGATAATAATATCAACAGTTCTTTCAATATTTCTACGCTTCGGTGATTTATAGATGTGTCTTAGTTTAGAGTCAATGTTAGACCAAGAAGCAACAGAGTGTCTAGTCTTTTTATTAATGAAAGTATAAAGACCTTGCTGTAATCTATTAAACCAAGCAACATCAACCTTAACCATGCCATCAATGAAGTCAGATAGTTTAAAGCCAGTTTTTCCTCTTTGTTGCTCAATATGTTTTGAAATAGATTCGCCTAACGAGTCAATTTCTTTATCAATAGCCGAAGTGTCAATAGTGCCAGAAGATTTTTGATTACCATCACCTTCTTTATCAGATTTTTCACCACCATTCGGGTCTTCGTATGTTTCAGCACCTTCAAGTGTTTTACCCATACGACCACCTTCACCAACTTCATTATGGTCAGCAGTAAGGTTTTTCATAACTTCGTCATCATCAAGAAGTTTCTTTAAAATATCAATTTCAGAAAGACCATTATATTCAGCATTAAATAAGCCACCAGAGGTCTTAATCATAAATGCTAATTTTGAGTTAGAAGCCTCAATAACCTCAATAAGTGATTGGTTAATTGCGTAGTCCTCGGCAATATTAAACAATTTAAAACGAGAACCCTCGTCCATCTTGTCGTAAGCCTCTTGACCTTTGTAATTTCTAACAGTGTTTTGCATCAAACCAACAAAAGCCTTGGTTGTATGTTTTCTAACAATATGTTGTGTTTCGTGAAGATATACGAATGACAAGAAGCCAAGAACGTCATCATTGGAAAGAAGTTGAATAAGGTTTTCTAAATCATCTTCATTCTTGTATTTAAGTTTAATATTTACAGCAGTTTTCTTAGAAAAGTTATTATCACCGATTTTAACAAATGCTTCAAGTCTTTTAGCCACTACTTCGATTGGAGAGATTAATTCTTTTTTTGATTCCATTTCTTCAACAGAATCGCTTTGAACAAAGTCAAAGGCAACACCAAGTTTAAGGAATAAACCAATAGAAAATTGATCTCGATTACCAAGACCAACAAAAGAGTTCATAACAGGTGAAATTTTGTTATAAAAGTTATTTTCAACTCTTGTATTTACATTATCCATAATATTTATTCCGTTTCTTGTTTGATTACTAAAATTATAACATTTATTAACAAAAAAAATCTTTTATTTGTTAAATTTCTATGGAATAATTTACGTAATCATCAAGATGAATTTCTTCCTTAATAGAGTCCTCTAAGTCAGAAAGAATATCAATGCTTTGACTTTCTGAGATTTTTTTATTATGTTTAAAATTAATATTTATATTTAAGCATTTACCATCATCAGCCTTTTTAGTATCAACATTAACGAAAGTAAATTCTTCTGATAGGAATGAATCATCAGAAAGGACAGCCTCTCGAACCAAATCCCAAGTGCTTATGGCATCTTCACCATTTTCGCAAGGAATTACAATTTTAAAGAAAAGATTTTTTAGCGATATTTCATCGGCGATATACGAATTAACGATCTCGTTTGGGTCAATTTCATCGATATTATATTCAGTTAGCATTTTATTTTTACTCCGTTTTTTATATTATTTATACTTAAATTATAACATTTATTATTTATTTTATATTCCAATTTTCGACTTGTAGGTATTTTTTATGAAGAAACATACTCGCTGTAACACCAAGCGCACCACCGGTTCCAATCCAAGGAACGGCGGCCCAGCCCGTGCTCACAACACCAAGAACAACAGCCACTTCCGCGCCTGCCATTAAGAATGATGTGGCGCCCGCAAAATAATAATGCCTGTGAATCACATTTTGCGTTTGGAACGACCTAAGGAATACCAAAACAAAAGTCGATAACATTAATAGGATCATTTCAGTCATAATTAATCCTTAGTGAACTGTTCTTTGAATAGCATCAAAAGACCATTTTTTAATAAGTTCTATACTGTCCGCGTCAATAACCCAAACATCTTTTTCATAAAGGTCAAGCGTAAGCCCAAGCCCTTCATCAATTTCCATAATAGTATCGTGGTAGTATCTTGATACAAACTGGCCAAGAGTGCGCCCTTCATCATCTTTTTCAAAATCATAGCTCGCATCATAAAATTCAACAAGCGGAGATGTTTCATCCCAAGTTAGTTTCATGTCTTTCCCATAACAATCACCTTGCTGCACAAGGCGCACTGAAAAGTCTCTACTAATCTCTTCATTAAATACAGTTATAACTTTTGCCATCGGGATTTACTCCATTTTTTAATAATTAATTACTAAAATTATAACATTTATTTCAGAAAATATTTATTTTGTATAAGTTGATTAATGTATAAAAAACAGTATAATCATTACGCTAACAAAATTAATCAAAATAAAAAAACCAGGAGAATCAAAATGTTAAAACAAGCAATAGCAGCAGCAACAGCAATTATCGCATTATCGGTAAATGCAGCACCCGTTGATAAAAAAGCAAAAGTAATGTCAACATTCACACAAATTTCAGAAGTTAACGCAGCAACAAATGCTATCGACGCACAGATCGCATATGAAAGATTACGTGTATCAGATAGGGATTTATACGATATAGAAGTATATAGTAATTATAAGGCCGATCCTGCAGACGGTGTTCATGCACCAATCGCACAAAGAATCTATTTTAAAATGACTGCACCACAGTATTTTAAGTCACACAACTTAGAGTGGAAAGACGAGAACGCTAAATACTGGAATTAATTTCAATATATTAGTATGATTTGGCCTCAATATGAGGCCATTTTTTTGCCTTTAATTTGATAGTCATGTTGATTAGGCGTAAAGATAAGGTATGGTAGGTAGATAAATAGTCAGGAGGGAGAAGGGTGGCAAAAGCGGCATTAAACGCACAGCAGAAGAAGGCTGTAGAATCTAGTTCAAAGAATATTTTGGTCCTTGCTGGTGCGGGGACTGGTAAAACAACGACTCTCGTATCAAGAATCTCAAGCCTGATTGAAAAGGGAGTTGAGCCAAAAAATATTTTAGCACTTACCTTTACTAACAAAGCTGCTCAGGAAATAAAAACCAGAGTTAATGAAGCAACTAGTAATGAGGCTTATGATTTAAGGGTCGCAACGTTTCATGGCTTATGTAATCTAATGATAAGGATGAATGCTGATGAAATAGGAATAGATCCATCCTATCAAATCATAGACGCGTCAGAGCAAAAGCAAGTAATGAAAAGTATTGTATCTGAGAAGCGAAACGAGCTATCGGTTGATAGTTACAAAGATATTCCTGATAAGGAGATTGTAAAGGTTTCGTATTCAAAAATATCGTTTATGAAAGAGCGCGGTATAACATACAGGGAGGCAAAGAATCCAGCCGATGTAGATTGGGATTTGGTGCGACTTTTTGAATTATATGAAGAAAACAAGCGCAATTCATCTTTGTTAGACTTTGCCGATTTGCTAATAATAGCAGTAAAAATGTTACAAAATCCAGAGATCCAAGAGAAGTATCACAATCTATGGAGATATATGCTGGTAGATGAGTTCCAAGATACGAACGAAATCCAAATGAAATTCATAAATCTAATAAATCCAGAAAATTTATTTGTTGTGGGCGATGATGATCAATCAATATATGGATTTAGGGGTGCCGATGTAGGTAATATATTGGGATTTCCTAATACACATGATAATGTCGAGGCTATATATTTAGAACAAAATTACCGATCTACTCCACAAATTGTATCGGTGGCTAATTCCCTTATTGCATATAATCAAGATCGATTTGATAAAGCATTATTTACTGATTTGGAAAGTGGCAAGGACGTATATTTGGATGAATATATTTCTGATAGGCAGGAGGCAACGCAAATAACTTATAAGATAAGGGATTTATTGCAAAAAGGCATTTCTCCAAATCAAATCGCCATAATATATAGGGCAAATTATATATCTCGTGCATTTGAAAAGCCTCTCATGAAGTTAGGAATAACCTATCGGATAACGGGTGGAGTTGGATTTTGGCAGAGGCAGGAAGTTAAAAATGTAATTTCCTATTTGCAATTTTCAGAGAACCCAAGTAATTCGGTGTCATTTGAACGAGCAGTAAAATTTCCATCACGCGGAATAGGTGCGAAGACGGTATCTAAAATATTGACGCATGCCGACATAAATAAATTTGATATAATAGAGTCTATTCAGGATTTGATAGAGTCCAAGAATATAAAAGGAAAGCAGAAGGATAAATTAGAAGAATTTATAAATATAGCGATAGAAATCAGTGAAAAAAATATATATCAATCTATCCTATATATAATGAACGAGATTAACATAGACGAGATTTATGCGAAAAAAGATGATGCTGATAGGAAACAAAATGTAAATGAATTACTTTCAGCAGCAACAGAATTTAGTCAAGAATCAGAAAGCAAGCAAGATTTTCTTGCCAATGCTGCCTTATTGGGGTCAGTTGATGCCGAAACATCCCAGGATGCTATTTCGTTGACTACCGCTCACTCATCAAAAGGTTTAGAATTTGATTATGTATTTATAGTAGCTCTGGAGGATGGATTATTTCCATCAGATAGGGCAATAATGGAAGATGGCATCGAAGAGGAGCGAAGACTTGGATATGTTTCGATAACAAGAGCCCGGAAGGAGCTGAGAATGTCTTATGCTAAAAAAAGAACCTTCGGTGGAAGCTATGGGAAGGTGACGGATGAATCAAGGTTTTTGGTGGAGATAGAGCCAAATTTATATAAAATAAAAAAATATGAATATTACTAGTTACAGCCGAGATGATTCTCAAACAGCAATACCAACGATGGATCTTAATAAGGAGAAATTTTAAATGAAAAGAATATTATTAACAGCATTTACAGCAATTTTTATATCAACATCACCATTAGCAGCGAAGCTATCAGAGATGGATGACATTATAGTAGCAGATTATATTGGGGAGCTTAAGAGGTTCACAAAAGTCTACATGTCAATTAAGAAGATGTATGTTGAAGAAAAAGAAGCCAGGTATATCATCGATGGCGCCATAAAAGGCATGCTATCAAATCTTGATCCACACTCAACAATGCTGGTCCCAAAGGATCAAGAGAGAATGATGGATGATACCAAAGGTAGATTTGGTGGCTTAGGGATAGTCGTGAGCAAGAAGGATGAATTGATAGAGGTGGTATCGCCAATAGATGATACGCCCGCGTTCAAGAAGGGGATAAAGGCGAATGATAAGATCATAAAGATCAATGGAAAATCAGCGATTGGAATGGATCTTAACGATGCTGTTGATTTAATGCGCGGAAAGCCAGATACAGACATAAAAATCACGATAGCCAGAGAAGGCGAAAAGCCATTTGATGTGGAAATAACGCGAGCAATTATTAAGATTGAGTCGGTCAAGTCGACAATTTTACCAGGGGATATATCTTATTTGAGGGTATCAAGCTTTCAGGCTAATACAATAGGATCGTTGGTAGAGCAGATGGCCAAGCAGCGGATAAAGACAAATAATAGTTTAAAAGGAATAATTCTAGATTTAAGAAATAACCCCGGCGGTTTATTAAGTAGCGCGGTAGATGTATCATCTCTATTTATAGAAGATAATAAAGTAGTAGTATCAACTAGGGGTAGATCTGATAGCAATATCTCAGAATTATATTCTAATGGTGGTGATGTTACTGGTGGGTTACCAATGGTAGTTTTAATCAACGAAGGTTCAGCTTCGGCATCTGAGATCGTAGCGGGAGCATTAAAAGATTACTCTAGGGCGGTATTGATCGGGAAGAAGACGTTTGGTAAAGGATCAGTCCAAAGCTTAATGGAGATCGGTGGTGGTTACGGTGTCAAATTGACAACTTCAAGGTATTACACGCCATCAGGTGCATCAATTCAGGGGGTAGGCATAAATCCAGATGTGATAGTGGATGATATTGATCTTAGTAAAAAGAAGGAAAATAAAAATTCTATATTAACGACGAAGGAAAAAGATTTGGTAAATAGTCTAAAGCGCGCCGATGAGGAAAGTAAAGTAAAGGACAAGCCAGTATTAGCATTAACGGAAAAAGAGAAAAAGTTAATAATTGATTTGGAGCTAGATTTTTACGTAAAGCAGGGACAGAATATAATAAATGCTTTAAATGTAATTAAGAATAAAGGCTAAATATAGCCTAATCTTTAATTTCGTAAAGTGTAGATAAATCCCATACGTGTGATTCAGGTTGGAGCGCGTGCCACTCTTTCTTTTTATCATCATAAAAAGTAACTGGATTGCCATTAAGCCAAGATTGTAACTCATCTCTCCACCTAAACATAAAGCTACCACGTCTTTTAAAAGGAATTTCCGTATCATCTTTATATGAGAATTTCATTTTAATTCTATATTCACAATCAACCGAGAATTTAGCACTTTCACCACATATAGTCCAATCATCTACATTTGGACACTTGATTTCTATAATGTAGCCATTACTCCACGCAACAAAGCTTTCTTTTTGTTTCGGGCTCCAATTTATTTTTTTCAAAGAGTTATTATTATTATTATTAAGCATTTTTTTTTATAATTAGATGTACATGTTTAAGCGATAATATATATAAATAAAAAAATAAAGCAAGTTTAGTGGCGCCATGCTTTGTTTAATGTTTTCTAATGTTAAAAATGATTAATGAAAGCTGATAATGCTGTATAATAGATTCAATTTTAAAAGGAGATCAAGGGCGGGATGAAAAATTTTATTTCAGTAAATGGCGATGAAACGCAAGAAGAAAAGATAAAGAGAGTTGTATTGGACAACAAGCTATCAATTGCAGCTATATTTATCTTATCAATATCCTCAGTTTTTTTTAAGTCATATTATGAAAGCAGTGTCATTAATAACTCTAAAATGTCAGCCAATGCTGAATTTAGTATGAGTGTAGATGGATATAGTAACGCTGATTTTGATAAGTTAAATGAAGTGGGTAAATATAATACATTGGGTATCGTCGCGAATAGTTCAAAATTGGATAATGCCAGGAAAATAGAGATTTTAACCTCATTGAGGTCATCAGATAAAATTTTAAATGATTTCATGAGAGAAAAGGTATCGGCAATATTGATATCTATGGGTATGCAAAAAGAAGCATTATCGTATATGCAGAATATAGAGAAAAAAACACCGATAATATATTCATATTTGGGCGATCTCTATACTAATAATAAGGATATTGAAAAGGCCAGGGATTCTTATCTGAGGGCAAAAGTATTGTCGCTTTCGCCTGACTTTAAGAAGTTAATGGATACTAAGGTTTTTTCTATAGATATTGTTAATATCTATGTGGAGGGTAAATAGCATGATGATATCATCGTTGAGAGAAAAGGTGAAGGGTCCAGTGGCATATTTGATAATAGGACTAATTATTGTTCCTTTTGCGCTTGTTGGCCTGGATGGATATGCTACAAAGGATGGCCCAGGATTTTATGTCGGCGACGAGTTTGTTTCCAGCAGTGAAGTCCAGAATGAATTAAACCAAAGGTTAAGGAAAATCGCTGGATCAGAAGATTTCACCGAAAATGAAAAAGACAAATTTTATAAAATAGTAGAATCAAGATTGGTGATGGATGCAATGTTGACACACTACTCTGGTGAGGTAGGCGTCAGTATAGGCGATAAGTCAATTTCAGATTACATAAGAAAGCAAAGTTATTTCAAGGATGAAAATTCTGTTTTTAATATAGATAAGTATAAGACAGTTTTAAAAAATAATAGATTAACCACCGCCCAATATGAAGGCATAGTAAGTAAGCAATTACGCAAGGAAAAGGCGGAGGAGATACTATTTTTATACGCACCAAAGTCTTTTGCAATTGGCTCAGATTTATTAAATACGAGGATTAAGTTAGGCTTAAACGAAATCAAGCTTACAGAGGCGGAGAGAGCTGGTATTGAGGCTCCAACGCAGGCGGATATAAATCATTATTATAATGTCAATAAGGCGTTAAAGTATCAAACGGAAATAAAGAAAGACGTGGAATATGTTCTTGTGGGAAAGGACTATATAGCCGGAGGAATTGAGCCTAGCGAAAATGATTTGGAAAATAGATATAATGAATACGTGGCGCGCGAGAGTAGAAATATAAAATATACATTTGCGAATAAGGTATTTGATAGCAGCGAAGCAGCAAATAGTTATAGGTTTGAAGAGACAATTTTGGATGACTTGATAATGACAGATACAAACATTGCTGATATGGGATCTGACTTAGCAGGAGTCATTCCGAGTATGAATGTCGACGAAGAGAAGTATATAGCGACTGAGTTCGGGCATATGAAAATCAAGCTTATTTATAAGTCCTCGCCATATATAGAAGACTTAGAGTCTAAAAGGCAATCGCTAAAAGACGATTATTTAGCTGAAGTATATAATTTAGAGTTTGTAAAAACTATAGATGAGTTAAGTGCTGAGGCATATGAAGGGTCAATGGATGAAATAGCAAGTAAAACATCCTCTGAGCTTAAAAAAGTAAATTTAATAGGCAACAGAGCAGAAGCTAAAATCAATGAAAAATTATTGAAAGAAATTCAAAAGGCAACCGAGGGAGAGATATCCACGGTAGAAGTTGATGGTGGGGTATATGTATATAAGGTTGTTAACTATGAGCCACCATTCGATAAAGATATACAGTTATCGGAAGTAATGGAAGATATAAAAATCTCACTAAAAGAAATCTATGAGATAATGTATAAGGTAGATAAAGCCAATAATAATTTTTCTGGTGAAACGTCAGCAATGAAAATGGATATTTCAGTATCTTTATTCGATAAGAAAAATGAGCTGGAAAGAAAGATATTGCAAAAAATACAAGAAACACCGCAAAAACGAAGTGGCTATGTTGAATCAAATAATTCCATATATGTATATAACATTGAAAGAGCATATCTTGCAGGCGAAAAGAATTTTAAAGATTATGCAGTGGATTTCATGAGAATACAAAATGCCGAGCGCGCTTTTATGTTTGAAAGTTCTTTTAAGAGCGAGTTTGAATTCAAGGTTGTTGAGTAAATATACCGCCATAGTTTATAGAGAGGTAAATTAAGTGAAAGAAAAACAAAAGAAAGAAAGTGGCCAGCTGATACTGGCTCTAATTGCAGTTTCTCTGATATTGTGGGTGCTATTTGGTCAGCCAAATGATGCTACCGAAAAAGCAATGTATTCTGATTTCATCGGCAGCGTCAAGGCAGGTGTAGTGGAAGAAGTTAATATAACAGGCAGCCTAATAGAGTATAAGGATTTAGAAGGAAAGGAACATTACACTTATAATCCTGGGGATCTTGGCTTAATGGGAGATCTTATAGATTCTAAGGTGAGGGTGAGCACTAATCCACCAGAGGTTCGTTCATCTTTTTTATCGAGTATGCTTCCGTATATATTTTTCTTAGGACTTATATGGTTTTTATTTAGAGATAAATTTTCTTCAATAACAGCTTCAAGGGCAAAATTAATTACTTTAGAAATGCAAGATACTACGCTTGATGATGTGGCTGGCTCAAAGGAGGCAAAGGAGGAAATAGAAGAGGTAGTAGATTTTTTAAAGAATCCAGAAAAGTATATGAAGCTAGGCGGAAAGATACCAAGTGGTATTTTGTTAACGGGGCCACCGGGCACAGGTAAGACTTTGTTAGCGAAGGCGGTAGCCGGTTCAGCGGGAGTCCCTTTTTATGCAACTTCTGCCTCGGAGTTCGTGGAATTATTCGCCGGAGCGGGTTCAGCCAGGGTTCGAAGTATGTTTGCCGAAGCCAGGAAGAATTTGCCTTGTATAATATTTATAGATGAATTAGATTCAATCGGGAAAACGAGAGGAAGTGGTGGGTTCGGCGGCAACGAAGAGCGTGAACAAACTCTAAATCAAATTTTAGTTGAAATGGATGGTTTCGAAAAGTCACCAGGATTGATAATTATGGCGGCTACCAATCGCCCAGAAATTTTAGATAAGGCATTGTTGCGACCAGGGAGATTTGATAGACAAGTCACTGTTGGATTGCCCGATATAAATTCTAGGGCCGAAATATTGAATGTCCATGCAAAAAAGATAAAGATGGCCGATAACGTATCTATTAATGATATAGCACGCGGAACACCAGGTCTTTCTGGCGCTGATTTAGCAAATCTATGTAATGAGGCGGCAATTATTGCAGCAAAGAAATTACTGAAGGAAGTTGATATGGATTGTTTTGAGGCTGCCAAAGACAAAGTTTTAATGGGGCCAGAAAGAAGGTCTATGAAAATGGATGAAAAAGAAAGGATGTTGACAGCATATCATGAAGCTGGGCATGCTATTGTTGGAAATTCTTTCGAGTTACATGATCCAGTCTATAAGGTGAGTATTTTGCCAAGAGGGCGAGCTCTCGGTATTACTATGTTTCTGCCAGAAAAAGATAAATATAGCGTGTCAATGGATGAATTGAAGGCCCAAATCTCAACCCTTTATGGAGGCAGGCTTGCGGAGGAGATAAAATATGGACGAGGTTCTGTAACAACTGGTGCCAGCAATGATATCCAGCGCGCGACGGAAATAGCAAGGGCGATGGTTGTTAAGTATGGTATGGGAGGTCCAGAGTTGGGTCCTATTTTATATGACGTAGAGTCAAATGAATATTCACCATCAAGAGAGCAATATTCCGAGAAGACGTTGGGAAGGATAGAGAGTGAGGTCTTGGATATAGTAAAAGATGCCGAGCATAAGGCACGAAGCATACTATTGAAAAAGAAGGAAATTTTAGATAATATGGCCAACGCCCTAATGGAGTATGAAACTATATCGGCAAGACAGATAGATGTTTTAATGCAAGGCGAAAAAATCTGAAAAAGATAATTATTTTTTTAAAGAGTTAAGAACTTTATCTAAATTATTTCCAAAAGCCTGTTTGTCCCTCTGGTTGAATGACGACTTTCCACCAGTCTCAACACCGGAGTTTCTGATTTCGGTCATAAAGTCTCTCATGCTAAGTTTTGATTTTATATTATTTTTATCGATCATCTCACCCCGAGGCGTTAAAACAACGCCGCCTTTTTCGATCGCCTCATCGGCTAACGGAATATCCGCGCTTATAATTAGATCATTGGGATTCATTCTTTTTATTATTTCATCATCAGCCACATCAAAGCCTTGTGTTACTTGAATAAAGTTTAGGTATTTGCTTGGTGTAATGTAAATTGGATGATTGGCGATAAATGTTATATTTGTTTTTGTCCGATCCCCAGCACGACATAAAATATCTTTAATTGCATTAGGCAAAGAGTCAGCGTCAACATATATTTTAAATTCAAAACTCATTGTTTAACTTTAATAACCCCAGTTCCATCAATTTTAACAAAAGACGCCTTGAATATTGGTGTTTCGTTTTTTACAAGCACAAATGTTTTAAAGAAGTATGGATTAAATGTCGCCCGTTCAAATTCTACCGGCGCTTGATTTTCATTGGAGATAGAAACTGCACGTTCTCTAAATGATTCAAAGCCAACCATGTTTTGAATTGCACCATCAACTGTAGCTACAACTGCCTTTTGTTTTAATCTGCGTATTCTTTCAACGCCTTTTTCTGAGACGCTAAATATACAATCGCTCATTTCAATCTTATCACAATGCCCGACCACTAGTCCGGATTTTTTCTCTTTAACGGAGAGTTTGCCATTGTTAAGATTTCTGTAAACTTTATATATCACTCAATTATTATAACATTTTTTTCAAAAAAAGCCCGATTATAAAACAAGTTGTTTTTTTGCATATTTTATATATAATAATTCAATCAAGATAAAACAAAACAAGGGTTTAAATGCAAGCAAGTGCGAAGTTAGAATCGGCCTTAGATTCAATGACAAGAGTAAGTGATTTAGTTAGTAGATCAATAAGAGATGTACAGGATACTTTTAAAGAGGTTCACTTTCATAAGAGTGCTGACAATATTTTTGAAATCGTAGATAATATATGTAGCGATAAAATAACAATATTTTCAAGAGACTTGGGCGAGATTGGTTTAGATGGCGATTTGGAAAAAGTTTATTTAAATGTATTTAAGGATAAGGTAAATGAGGCTGGAGATTACTTGGTTTCAAAGGTTGGATCTAAATTAACAGTAGTTAAAGATAATGAAGACTTATACATATCTAAAGCATTGGGTGGTAACTTATGCCTTTCATATGCTATGTCAATCGGAGAGCATGGCTTAACATCATCCGAAAAGGAGAGATTGTTAAGGGCCGCTGCAGATGGAGGTCATCCAGAGGCTTGTAATGAAATTTCAATTTGGTATGAAGTTGGAAGGCATCTTAAAGAAGATGAAAAATTAGCAGAACATTATTCAAATCAGGCATATAATTTATTTAATGAACAGGCTGAGCTATACAATGAAGCTCGCAGCAGAATAAAGAGCATATCAAATAATAAAGAGAATGATATTTGTAAAATAATACTTTCATGGATAGAGGCTGCCAAGACAAAAGAGAATGAAATAATAATGAGTCGGATCTCTACAAATATTTTTATAGAAGTGTTGACGGCAGCAAGCCATCAAGTGAATGGATATGATATAATATTAGAAGAAGCTCTGTCGTTACAAGACAATTCCAATTCGGTGCATTATGATTCAGTAGTTCACGAGGTGTTGAGAGATATGGGCGCTATAATAACAAAACAAAGGAATATGTATTTCAGGGGCTTGGATTCAAGTGAGGAATACATAAAAAACGATAAAAAAATAGAAGAATTAAAGCAAAAGTTAAATAGGAGATAATTATGACAAATCGAAGAGATTTTTTAAAGATATTGGGAGCGGGTTCAGCTGCAGGATTAGTTGGAGCAGCAGGAGCGGGAAATATTTCCAAAGCTCAGTTTGGGCAAGAGAACCCATATGAAGTAAAACATAAAACGGGTACAGCAAGGATAATACATATAACAGATGTTCATGGTAATCTGTTGCCAAATTATTTCAGGGAGCCAAATGTAAACCTTGGATTTGGACCTACATATGGTAAGTCACCACATATGGTTGGTGATGCTTTGATAAAAGAAATGGCATATAAGGCTGGCGGAAGAAACGCACATGCATTTACTTATAAGAACTTTGAGGAGCTCGCGGCTAAATATGGAAAGACGGGAGGTTTTGGACAGATAAAAACCGTAGTAGATTCAATAAGGGAGAGCGCCGGTGGTATTCAGAATACACTAACGGTGGATGGCGGTGATACGTGGCAAGGTTCAGGAACTTCACTGTGGACGCGTGGTGGCGATATGGTAGAGGCCGCAAATATATTGGGTATCGATGTAATGGTAGGTCACTGGGAGTTTACTTATAAAGAGGAAGAGACACTAAAAAACATTGGTTTTTTCAAAGGAGATTTCTTGGGTCAAAACGTAAGAATTTTTGAATCTGCATTAATGGAAGATGAGTACATTACAATGACGGAGAAGTATGGAGGAAATGGACTATACGACGAGGATGAGGCTTTGCCATTCAAGCCATATGTAATTAAAAATGTAGGCGGACACCGTATTGCGGTGATCGGTCAGGCTTTCCCAAGGACATCAAATGCCAACCCGCAAAAATATTTCTTCCCAGATTGGTCGTTCGGTTTGCGTGAAGAGGAAATGCAAGAATTAGTAATCGATATTCGTGAAAATGAGAATCCAGATGCTGTTATTGTTGTTTCTCACAATGGCGCCGATGTTGATTTAAAGATGGCAACTCGTGTTGTTGGAATAGATGCTATTTTTGGCGGACATACGCATGATGGTATGCCAAAGCCAGTAGAAGTAAAGAATGCAGGCGGCATAACCCTTGTTACAAATGCTGGTTGTTCTGGCAAATATATAGGTGTTACCGATTTAGAAATCAAAGATAAGAAGGTTGTTGGATATAGTCATAAGATGATGCCAATATTTAGTAATTTAGTGAAGCCAAGTGCGGAGATGGTATCTTATATAAATAAGATGAGAAATACTAAATATGATGAAAATGTAATAGAGGCCCGTAATTCTGTTATGGCAAATAATATGGATCGTTTAGATAAGACTTATGATGAGATATTGACAGAAAAGTTATGCTCAACAGAGCAGACTCTATATCGTCGTGGTAATTTTATGGGAACGTGGGATCAGGTTTTAGTTAACTCCTTGCGTGAAGAGCACAGTGCAGACTTTGCTATGTCGGCCGGTGTTAGATGGGGAACATCTGTTCCTGCTGGACACGATGTTACAATGGAAGACTTGATGACCAATACAGCGATGACTTATGGAGAGACATATGCCCAAGATATGACTGGCCAACAGTTAAAAGATGTTTTGGAAGGTGTAGCAGAAAATCTATTCCAGCAGGATCCATACTTACAGTCAGGAGGAGATATGGTGCGTATGGGTGGTATGGATTATACCATTGATCCAACCGGTAATCTTGGTAATCGTATTTCTAACATGATGGATGATGATGGCACATCAATAGATCCAAATAGGACATATAAGGTTGCAGGATGGGCCCAAGTAAATTCCGTTGGCGATGGAAGGTTGATGTGGGATGTAGCCGCAGATTACCTTAGGAAGCAGAAAACGTTGAATCTTAAAAAAGTAAATCATCCAACAATTAAGGGCGCCAAGGGAAACCCTGGAATAGGCGATTATGATGGTGAGTTAATTTAGATTTTTACGGTTGAATTGTCGAAAATGGTGAGTAAGATAGATATATAAAAAAGCAAAGGAGATAGAAGATGGCACAAAGTGTAATGATAGCAGATGATGATCCAATAACCATTAAGGTTTTATCAGCTATATTAAATTCAGATGATGACTATAACGTGGTTGCAACAGTCGAAAATGGCATGGACGCGATAACGGTAAGTGGTGAGCATAAGCCAGATATAATTTGTTTAGATATAAATATGCCAGGTATGACAGGTATGGCTGCAATTCCAGAGATAAGAATAGCATCTCCGGAAACTAGAATAATAATGATATCAGGATGTGCTACAATGAACTTGGTAAATTCAAGTTTAGAGGCCGGCGCAGAGGATTTCATAATTAAGCCATTTGATTTTGAAAAAGTAATGGCTATCCTTAAAAAGTAATATCCAAAAAACCAAGTAAAAAAAACACCATGAGTCCATTGGATTTGTGGTGTTTTTTTTTATCTATGTTTATTGTTGGATATAAATAGATATATTTTTCACAATTATATTTTTAAGGTTATAAAGAGTCCATAGATATTATTATAATGAAAGGAAAACGAAATGGCCAAAGAAGAAAAAGTAAAAGAGACAACGCAAACAGAAGAAGAAGGCGTTGGCCAGAGTGAACTAGAAGTCGAATTAAGAGATTTTGCCGCACA